>Ga0118677_10001482_pt1 | contig 49506 bp, 46 predicted proteins | sample AliMusrvi5mmetaG_FD_86154 | JGI IMG/M metagenome (GOLD analysis project Ga0118677, IMG submission 86154) | reverse complement strand
CCCCCCCCCCTACCCCAGTCACATTGAGGATATCGTCCCGAAACTCATATCGCGCGCCGAGTTGAGTCATGGCATTAAGAATAGTAACGCAATCTTCACTCCTGAGGAAGCCACGCACCTTTGAAGTGCCAGAGGCAAAAGACGCCAGCATAGCAATCCGGTGGGAAATACTTTTATCGCCCGGCACCACCAACGTTCCACGGATCCGCCGACAAGGCGAGACCGTGATCGATTGACCTGTTGTTGTTTTCATAAATAAAGAGGCCGCAGTTTACCCCCCCTTTAGGGATAAGATCAAGCCGAACACCGAATTTAATCCCAAAGTTTATCAGCGGGCTACTTGACACAGGCGAATATTGGCGTAATCTTAGAAATAATTGTATACAAACAATGACGTGGGGGGGGGATCTTATGAACCGTGCATCTCAAACAATGCGGATCGACATACCGCCGGATCTAAAGACCGCACAGCGCCTGACCAATAATCAGCGCCATATCATAACACCGCCTGAACCGCCCACACACCCCCCCCCGCAAAGGAATACACGTTCTTCACTCGGCGATCCTGATTTTCAGGAGCTCTTCCAGAGTGTCTATGATGGAGCCATTATTTCAACCATGACCGGGAAATTGGTCGACGCCAACGTCCGGGCAACCAATTTTCTGCTATACGCACGTGAGGAACTACTTGCCCTCAACCTGACGGATATTATTTCAGGGACGGATCACTCCACCCTGGCAACACTTGAAGCCTGTATTAAGAAAGATCGCTTCATTCTAATCCAAGCCTATTGCTGTCGAAAAGATAAAGTGCTTTTCCCGGTCGAAATCGCTGTTAATCCTCTGACCGTGGGAGGCTCTGAGTATTTCTGTTGCTTTATCCGCGATATCACCTGGCGACAACAGGCCGAAGAAATGTTAAAAACCATTCATGCGGCCATTCAAAACGCCGCCACAGGGATTATTATCGCCGATCTGAATGGCCAAATCGATTATGCCAATCAAGCAGTCGGACAACTCTACGGCAAAAACGAGTCACTGGTCGATCGCCATATCCAGGAGTTATTGCCGGACAGCAGCACTTTTCCGGCTATTCTCTCCGCTATCAAGGCGGGAACAAATTGGTCTGGCGAAATACTCGTGACACATAAAAACGGTCCCCCTATTCACGTCCAAATTGCAGCGGCGCCCAACCGCAATGCCGACGAAGAGGTAACCAGCATGATCCTCTCCTTACTCGATATCAGTGACCGTATTCGGGCACAGGAAGCGGAGAAGCAGACGGAACGTCAGAATGTCATGATGGAAAGTCTTGGCGCTGCCTGCCATCATTTGGGTCAACCTGCCACCGTGCTACTGGCAAGTCTGGAACTGATGATGCGGCTCAAGGATAGTGACAAAGCTCTAGGGGAGGAACTTCTCGCCTCCAGTATGGAGGCCGCAGAATCGCTGCGAAAAATGCTCCATAATCTTAACGATATTACAGAGTATAAAACTACTTCGTATATCGAAGGCCAAGACGCACCCGGCCGTCCCCAGTCCCGCATTCTGGATGTGATCACGAAATAACTCTTACGGTTCGTCCTTTCTGCATTCCAAAAATTTTTGTCAAGCAGGTGCGCCCTGCCGGGCGCACCAAAAAAACACAGCCCCTTTCCAGGGGCTGTGCTATCTGACTTGTTTAGGGGTTGTTAGTTCGACAAAACATGCCCAGGTGTCACTACGCCACCCGTCTTGCAGGTTGCATTCGTCCCGATTTGCTCAAAACTAATCGTTCCACCAGCGGGGCAGTTCGTAGCAGAAGTCGGATTTTTAATGTACTGCATGATAGCCGCCATATTGGCATCAGACGTACAATCCGTTCCCTGCGGCTGCTTCGCTGCCAACGCCCACTGTTCCTTACCAGCTTCGATCATACGAAGATTGTTAATACAGGCGTTCATCTGTGACGTCGTTCTTGCCTTCATGAAGGAAGGAATTGCAATCGCAGCCAACAAACCGATGATCGCGACCACAATCATAATCTCCACCAGCGTAAACCCTTGTTTCATCTTCTTCATTTTCCTATCTCCTTCTTTGTGTTGGTTGAAAAACTTGTTCCTCTCACGACTTTATTAATAAGCAATAGCCATGCCAATTGATAATAAACATTCAAAATCGCAAATTGTTACTGATTTCAGATTCTTTTCGCATGAATTTTCCGCTGCAGACGATTGATTCTTCTCATTATTGGTAATGAACTCATTTTTCATTCAATTCAATTCGAAGTATTTTCGCAAAACAGAGAATAAACAAAAATCAAGGCGCAGAATGCTCATCTGGCAATTTTCTATAAAGCGTTGCCAAACTGATTTTCAAGGATTTAGCGGCCTTTTCCTTATCCCCTTTTGATACTGCCAGAACCTGCTCCAAATATTCTTTTTCCCGTTCCCGTAAGAAGGTTTTGAGTGATTTATTCTTGAAAGAATCGGCATTACTCTCAGGTACGCCCCCCCCGACCACATGCTCGACAGGTTTGATTTGGTTCAAAATCCGGGGCGGCAATACGTCCAAGGTGATTTTATTGTCCTGCGAAAATGTGATCGCATGTTTCATGGCATTTTCAAGTTCCCGCACATTTCCCGGCCATGAATACCGCTCCAACACGTCCCGCACCTCGGGCATCAACTTAGGGATCTCACGCCCTTCCCCCGTTTCATTGCGCAATACATGGTACACGAGGGGGAGGATATCTTCTTGACGCTCCCGCAAAGGCTTTATGTCGATGGGGATGACGCTCAAACGATAATAAAGATCTTCCCGGAATGTCCCCTGTTTGATCATGGCCTCAAGATTGGTATTGGTGGCCGCAATCACACGGACATCAACCTGAATATTGTCATTTCCGCCCACTCGCCTGATTTCCTTCTCCTGAAGCACCCGCAAAAGTTTACCCTGAATGCTGATAGGCATGGAGGGAATCTCATCCAGGAAAAGGGTACCCCCATTGGCCGTCTCAAAAAGCCCATCCTTATTGGATGAAGCCCCTGTAAAAGCACCCTTCATATGCCCGAACATTTCAGATTCGAGCAGTGCTTCTGGAAGAGCCGCACAATTCACCGCCACAAAACGCTTGTCTTTTCGTCGGCTGTTAAGGTGGATAGCCTTTGCCACCAACTCTTTTCCAGTGCCACTTTCACCGGTAATCAAGACCGTTGTGTCCGCTGGAGCAACGCGCTTAATCATTTCACACACATTTCGCATGGCAGCACTTTCGGCCACAATATTTTCAAATTTGTATCGCCCAACCAATTCTTCCTTGAGTTCAATGTTCTCTGAAAGCGCCCGGCTATATTCCAGCGCACGTTGAATGGTGATCAATAACTCATCCATTTTGAAGGGCTTGGTGACATAATCAAAAGTCCCCAATTTCATGGCTTCAATCGCCGTTTCCACCGACCCATAGGCAGTCAAAATGATGACAGGCATTGAGGGACGAACTTGCCGGGCGATCTTGAGTAGTTCAAGCCCATCTATGGGAGTCATGCGAATATCAGTGATCATCAAATCAAAGGATTCGTTGTTCAGCAACTCCGGAACTTTGCTGCTATCTTGAATAGGGGTGAGGGCATAACCTTCCCCTTTAAGAATCGTATTTAAAAGGCTCAACATCCTTGGTTCATCATCAATCAATAGAATTCGCGGCATGGTTGCAGCCCTCTTTCTCGTAAAAATTAATCCCCACTCAACGCATTGATTACCCTATTTCGGCCATCCGCAGAGAGCGGCGGAAAATCGAACTGCGTTTCAAACAACTCCACCATCTGATCGCATACAACCGCTTCGTCCCCGCCGGTAACCTGAATCCGGATCGTTGCCCCTTCTTGCAGTCCCAACGAAACCAGAGACAGTAATGAACGTAAATCCGCCTCACCTGCTTCGGACAGAACACGAATTTGCGAGGAGTATCGACTGGCCTCCGTGACAATCTTGGCGGAAGGTCGACAATGAATGCCCTGGCCATTACGTATTGTGGCAGTTCGTTCAATCATACCTCTGCAACGTTCCTTTCAGGGCCAAGTATTTCGCGTATTTTCCAAGCCAAGTCGTCCTGCTTGTAAGGCTTCACGAGAATATGATCAGAAACGGGATCGACCCCATATTTTATAGCCGCTTCCTGATCAAAACCCGTCACATAAAGGACTTTCACATCCGGCTTAAAGCCAAGAACCTGCTTCATCAATACAGCCCCACTCATTCCCGGCAGAACGATATCAGCGATCACCAAGTCAACCACCTTATTGACATCCGAACAAATCACCAAGGCGTCTTCAGGATTTGCCACAGCCAGCACCTGGTATCCCATTTGCGACAGAATACGCGAGGTAAAAGCACGCACCGCCGCATCATCTTCCACAATGAGAATCGTCTCATTTCCCGGCTTAATCAGTTCTTTGCTGATGGGGGCTACCGCCGCCGCCCCTCCCTCTGAGGCAGGCAGATAAATCTTGAATTCGGTTCCCGCGCCAACATGACTCTCCACCTCAATATACCCACGACATTGACGGATAATCCCATAGACCATGGAAAGACCAAGACCAGTCCCCCTCCCCCGTTCCTTGGTGGTGAAAAATGGCTCAAAAATATGCTCTTGAACCGCCGGATCCATTCCATGGCCAGAGTCTTTTATTTCAAGCATCCCATAACGTCCAGGCTCAACGGCTACATGGGTATTGCAATACCCTTCATCCAGTTTGACACAACGGGTTTTGATCTGCAGGGATCCCCCTTTTGGCATCGCATCACGTGCATTGATGGCCAGATTCAGAATAATCTGTTCGATACCGCCAGAGTCCGCCTCAACAAATTCAGGCTCAGGGCTCATCTGAATGTCCAGCACAATATCCTCGCCCAAGGTGCGCTTTAACAACATCACCATCCCCTCCACCGATTCATTCAAATTAATGCGCTGTATCTGCAGACTTTGCCGTCGTCCAATCGCCAGAAGCTGTGCCGTCAATTTCGCAGCCCGCTCAGCACTTTTCAACACTTCCTGAATATCCCTCCTAGCCGAATGGCCTTCAGGTAAACTATCCACCGCCAACGCGCCAAACCCAAGAATGGAGGTCAGGAGATTGTTGAAATCATGCGCCACCCCGCCTGCCAGCAACCCCAGTGCTTCCATTTTTTGCGACTGGCGAAGTTGCATTTCCCGCTCCAGCAATAACTCTTCCGCATTTTTCCGTTCCGTGATATCGCGCAACAGCAAAACACTGCCACCATGCCGTTTAAGAATTCCAGAAATAATTTCCAAGGGAAAAGTTCGCCCGTCTTTCCGCTTGCCAATAGCCCAACCGACATGAAATCCCTGCACCTCTAAGGCATCATAAATCTCATGTTTAACGGTCGGGGAGTTGCGCCGGTCGGAATAAAGCAGATCCGTCTTACACCCCACCACCTCATTGGGATAATGGCCGAACATGCGCAACACCGAGGCACTCACCGTTAAAATATTGCGACTGGGATCCACCACCAGCAGCACATCGGGACTGATAGACTCAATGATATCTTCCAGTTCTTCGTTTTTATGAGCGGATTTTTTCCATCGCGTATAGGAATAAATCAGCAAAACTATCATCCACAGCACCAGGAAGTTGATCAGGAACTGAACCAATAAGGAATTGGCATGGGGACGAAAGAATGACGCGATCTTTTCGTTGAAATTGATGATAACCCCGACAAGGGATACCGCAAAGGCCATCAGTAACGAAAAGGCCAGCAACCACCATTCCCGGATTTCCATTTTTGTGAACCGGATTGCTTCAGTATGCCGTTTTTGTATTCTCATAGAACGATATGCATTTGAATTTCTTGTAAAAAATATCAAGTTACGGCGCTGAACGCCAATCTATTCTCGTTATTGACATGGATTGCATTGTAAGACGAATTGCCGTAGCATACTTAGCGAAAGAGCCAAATCTATCCATGAAAACCATATCCGATCCTTCTCCACTGACCACTCCACCTATTGTAGCGCTTGTCGGGCGCCCCAACGTTGGAAAATCCGCCCTTTTTAACCGTATTCTTGGCCGTCGTGTTGCCATCGTTCACGAGGAATGCGGCGTTACCCGAGATCGCATCGTTGCACGTTCAGAATGGAATGGAAAAAGTTTCGACTTAGTTGACACCGGGGGGCTCACCAAATTCAATCGGGCAACCCATGCCAACGTCATTGAGGCCGAAACACGACAACAGGCAGAAGCCGCCATTGAAGACGCCACACTCGTCATCCTCGTCGTCAATGTGGAAGATGGCATTCTCCCTCTTGATCAGGAGGTTGAACGGCTGATCCACCAGAAAGGCACGCCTGCCATTGTCGCAGTGAACAAGTGTGATAATCCCGACCGCGGCGAACTGGATGCCGCCCTGTTTGCACGCCTTGGTTTTCCCGTTTTCAGCGTTTCCGCGCTTCATAATATCGGTCTCCAGGAATTGATGGATAATGTGGCCAGCCAACTTCCACTCGTCCCCCCGGAACCTGTTCATGACCCACTAAAAATCACCATCGTCGGACGACCCAACGTCGGCAAATCCTCCTTCATCAACCGGATCATCCGCCAACAGCGCGTCATTGTCTCCGATGTTCCAGGTACCACACGCGATAGCATTGATATTCCCCTGATCATTGGCAGCGGCCCCACCGCCCGTCATTACCTGCTCACAGATACAGCCGGAATGCGTAAAATGGGCAAGGTGGATGGCGCCGTGGAACGTTACAGCGTGTTCCGGGCCCAAGCCAGTATTGAGCGGGCAGATGTGGTTACACTGGTGCTTGATGCCACCCAAGGGCCAACGGCACACGACAAAACCATCGCCAGCTTGATTGAGGAAAACGAGAAGGGATGCGTGGTGATTGTCAATAAATGGGATCTCATGACCGAAAAAGCCACCCAAAAAGAATACCTCACCGCCCTCTCACGTGAAGTCCCTTTTTTACATTGGGTTCCCATCCTTTTTGTCTCAGCAAAAGATGGATACAATATACGCCAATGCCTTGATGCCATCAACCAAGTCGCTGAACAGATCCAAACCAAAATCCCAACCGGACTGCTCAATCGCACCATTATGAAGGCCTACGAACGGGTTCAGCCTCCTGTCATTCAAAATAAGCGCTTCAAAATCTATTATGCCACCCAACTTGGCGTCAAACCCATCCGCATTGGATTGTTTGTCAACGACCCCAAGCGCCTGCCCGATACTTATCGAGAATATTTGGTTAACTCCATGCGCAAAGCTTTCGGGCTATTGGGTGCCCCTCTTGTTTTCATAGCAAAAGAACGGTCCAGAGCCCAATTTGTGGCTAAACCCAAATAATCTAGCCGTTGTAGGATGGATTATTTATATCCACAATGGGTGGTATACAAAACCCCCTTATTATCTGGCATTTCGCCTTGCGCCAAACTGATGATATTATTCATAATATATTGCATATAAACATATTGCGCACATAATCATCAGCGGAAATTTATTTCGGAAAAGTCTAAAATTTTCTTTTTTTCTCATTGCGTACCACAATCTGTAGTGGTAACCATGAGTGTGTTGGCCACAGTGGCACAATATTTTGTACTGATAGTTCAATAGACATCAAACCGTTGATTTCACAAATGTAAGTTCCAGGAGAAGTGCGTCATGATTGATAGTAAACCCGATATTGCCGAGCAGAAATCTTCAAAAGCAAACCGTTCATCCAAAAGTAAAATCAAACGAAAAGGGATGTCAGTTCGCCGGATTTTTGCGCCACAGGGGACGGATCCCTACGAAGGGATCGAATGGAGCCTCCGCAAAGCTTCTATTACCGATGACAAGGGTAAGGTCATTTTTATCCAGGAGAATATCGAGGTTCCCCAAGCATGGTCGATGCTCGCAACCAACATTGTGGCCTCAAAATATTTTTATGGTGGCGCCAAAACGAAAATCCGTGAGAACTCCGTTCGCCAGCTCGTGGATCGCGTTGCCAGAACCATCGCCGACTGGGGTAGAGCGGAAGGCTATTTTGCCACCACAGAAGATGCAGAGAACTTCTATTGCGATCTCGCTTGGTTGTGTGTGAATCAATTCGGCTCGTTCAATAGCCCGGTATGGTTCAATGTGGGTCTTTTCCAAGCCTATGGCGCGACCTCCGACAGCCGTTCCAGTTATTACTATAATTCTGAAGTCGATAAAATCGTCTCCTCCCGCGACAGTTACAAGCACCCCCAGGCCTCTGCCTGTTTTATTCAGTCCGTCAAAGATACGATGGAAGACATCATGCGTCTCGCCAGCACCGAGGCCATGCTCTTCAAGTACGGCTCCGGTACGGGTACCGACCTGAGTACCCTGCGAAGCAGTCGTGAGAGACTCTCCGGAGGAGGAACCCCCTCCGGGCCCCTGAGCTTCATGCGCGTCTTCGATCAGGTGGCCGCCGTCATCAAATCCGGCGGGAAAACACGTCGTGCCGCCAAGATGCAAAGCCTTAAAATTTCCCATCCCGACATCATGGATTTCATCACCTGCAAAACAACTGAAGAGAAAAAGGCTTGGGCCTTGATTGATCAGGGCTATGACGGCTCTTTCGGTGGCGAGGCCTATGAATCGGTCATGTTCCAGAATGCCAACCTTTCCGTTCGTGTGACCGACGATTTCATGAAAGCCGTTGAAAATGACGGTGACTGGCAAACCCGCTCCGTCACCACCGGCGAAGTCGTGGAAACCCTTTCCGCCAATAAACTGATGCACCTCATAGCCGAAGGCACTCACCTCTGCGGGGATCCTGGCATGCAATATGATACCACCATCAACCAGTGGCACACCTGCATCAACAGTGGTCGCATCAATGCCAGTAACCCCTGCTCCGAATACATGTTCGTCGACGACAGTGCCTGCAACCTCGCGTCCTTGAACATTATGAAATTCATGAACGAGGATGGAACGCTCGACGTCGAGCGCTTCAGTGCCGCCGTCCGGATTTTTATCATCGCTCAGGAGATTCTGGTCGGTTGCGCCAGCTACCCAACCGAGGAGATTGCAACCAATTCTCACCTTTTCCGCCCGCTCGGCCTCGGTTACGCCAATCTGGGCGCCGTGCTGATGAGTCTCGGGCTCCCTTATGACAGTGATGAAGGCCGCGCCTTTGCCGCCGTCGTCACCGCCATCATGACCGGTCACGCCTACGCCACTTCCGCGGAACTCGCCACAGTCAAAGGCCCCTTCGTAGAATATGCAAAGAATCGCGAACCAATGATGAACGTGATTCACATGCATGCCCATGCCCTGGTAGAAATGGATAGTACATTGTGTCCTCCGGATCTCTACAAGGCCGCAGGTGCCATCTGGGCCAAAGTACAAAATGACGGTGAAAAAAACGGATTCCGCAATGCCCAAGTAACTCTCCTCGCCCCTACCGGCACGATCGGTTTCATGATGGATTGCGATACCACTGGTATTGAACCTGATCTCGCTCTCATCAAATACAAACAGCTGGCAGGCGGCGGGTTGATGAAACTCATCAATCGCACGGTCGAATCCGGTCTGAAAAAATTAGGCTATAATGGCAGCATCGAGCGCATCCTGAAACACATCGATGAGCAGGAAACCATTGAAGGTGCACCCGACCTCAAGGAAGAGCACTTAGCCGTGTTTGACTGCGCCTTTAAAGCCAAAAAAGGTGTCCGCTGCATCTCCTATAAGGCTCACTTGAAAATGATGGCGGCCGTTCAGCCTTTCCTCTCAGGCGCCATCAGCAAAACCATCAACATGCCCAAAGAAGCCAAAGTGGATGATATCATCCAAGCCTATATGGATGGCTGGAAAATGGGGCTCAAGGCCATTGCCATCTATCGTGATGGATCCAAACGGACACAACCGCTGAATACCAGTCGCTCCGACTTTGATGGTAGTGACAAGGGAACCGAGGGTAAAAACCATGAGGAAGCGAAGCCGACGCTACGTGCCCGCATGCCGGCGACACGCAGTTCCATCACCCACAAATTCGCGATCGCGGGACATGAAGGATATATGACCGTAGGGCTTTATGAGGATGGCCGCCCGGGCGAGCTGTTCATCACCATGGCCAAGGAAGGGAGTACGGTTGGGGGTATCATGAATGCCTTCGGCACCGCCATCTCGCTATGCCTGCAATACGGGGTACCGCTCCGTGCTTTGGTGGGCAAGTTCTCACATAGCCGGTTTGAACCCAGTGGGTACACCGACAATCCTGACATCCCCATCGCCAAGTCACTGGTGGATTATATTTTCCGCTGGCTGGAATGTACGTTCCCCAACGGTTCCACACCGGAACTCGCGCTTTCTGCGAGGAAAGCGGCGGCAGCCCTACCCGTGCAAGAGGAACACGAAGAAATGTCGGATGCTGAAAAATTACTCAGTCAGATTCAGAATCAGGAAGACTCCCCAGTCTGTGACCAGTGTGGACACATTACCACCCGTAATGGCGCCTGCTACCGCTGCCACAACTGCGGCAACTCCATGGGCTGTTCATAATCCTAATAATGGGGCCAGGTGAGCGCGAAGCTCCTGCCCAAGGTCACGCGCCTTGAGTTGGATAACCCGCTTGTCTTGGCCCACCAAAAGAGAGGCTCGCAAAACCGAATCCCGGGTTATACGCCCCATCATTTCAGCAATGTCTTCAAATTGTTTTTTATGGAATAGCACGCCTGCCCCACCTAGGGTTTCCGGCACCGCACAGGCGGAAAAAGCCAAGACCGGAACCCGGTGGACCAGGCTTTCGACCAGCGGGATACAAAACCCTTCGTGCTCGCTCATGCACAAAAAAATATGGGCACTCCGATAGCAGGCGTTTAACTGGGGCTGCGGAATCGAGCCGGTAAACACCACATTCTCCAGTTTAAGATCCCTGACCATCGTGACCAGCAGGCGATGATAACGTTCGGTCCCAGCATAGGAACCTGCCAGAATCAGACGCGAATCAGATGTGACCCCTTTCTGGAAATAGGCGAAAGCCGAAATCACATCCTCTAATTTTTTATTGGGAGCACATCGGCCTACAAACAGGACATTCACCTTGCCATCGCCGAACTGGCGCATAACCGCACGATCAGGCACCCCTCCCAATTTCTCAAAATCCAGCATCAAAGGAAACACCGCCGCCGGTGGATATCCCCAAGCCGCCAACTCCCGGGCATTAAAAGCGCTATCCGCCAAATTGATGGTCGCCACCCGCGCCAGCCCGGCCGCCTGCTTTCGCCCCCGCGCCAAATCTGCGGCAGTGGCAGGTTGCACCATCTGGTAATAATCAGGTGGCGTAATATTGTGGTACAAAATCGCTTTTTTCGCAGGCAAATCGCAAAAAACGTCATTGCCCTGCGATCCAATAGAAAGATGCAGCAGCACCATATCACCTGGCGCACAACTCCGACGCAAGTCATTGAGGTCAAAGGCCTCGGTCCGCAATTCAGGAAGGATACGGCGATGCTCGCAATAAATCCGGGAGTCAAAACCCCAGCCCCGAAATAAGGCCCGCATAACCATCGCCTCATTGCTGATGGCATCACCCCGGCTAAATCCCGCAACTAATTGATGTATGGCGGCCATAACATTCACCGTTTCTTTAATGCGGCACGGACGGCACGAAGATGATCCAAAATGGCCGGATCATCGCCCGCCTGCCGCCATGCCCGCTTTAGACTCTTTAAAGCATTGATGGCGTCGCCTTGCTTATACTGAATCCATCCCTGCGTATCCAGATAGGCTCCATTGTCAGGCTCCAACTTCAAGGCCTTCGCAATATAGGCTCCTGCCTGATCAAGATTCACTCCGCGCTCCGCCCATACGTACGCCAGATAATTTAAGGCCTCGGCCGAATCAGGATTGGCGGCCAGATAGCGGGTGAGATATTGCACCCCTTCTTCGGCACGCCCTGCCCGTTCGCAAGCGCTGCCATACCAGAAGTAAAAGAACGGCGGCAACTGGTTGGTGCAGGATTGATCCTGCTCAACATGCCGTGCCACTTCATCAAATTGGGCTAAAGCATCCGCATAGTGTTCCCGCTGCATATGCAGCAATGCCAAATGGAGCCTGAGGCGCAAATCTTCGGGTCTCCCCTTGAGGGCCAGAGCAAACCACTCCAGCGCCTTTTCCCGGTCCCCCAGCATCTCCTGCAACTCACCAAGCCCTAACGCGAATTGAGGGTTATCCGGGTTTTTCTTTTGGAGCCTCTCAAATTCGGCAAGGGCTTTACGGTCCTGCCCGTCTGCCACATAGCAGCGGGCCAAGGACTCCCGCACCACATCGTCACCAGACCGGTAAACCAATACCTGCTCAAAGAACGGTATGGCTCCGGAGATATCTTTCCCCGAAACGAAAAGGCGCCCCATACTCTCACAAAACTCGACCAGGGGAAGCGGATCTTTAACATGGCGCAATCCCTCCCTGATAACCACCATCGCCTTACGTGAATCAAACTCCATGGCCCAGAACGTGGCCAATCGGATATAGCCGTCAGGGCGTTCCGGCATCAAGCGAATAACGGATCGAAAACGACACACCGCCGCATCCTGATTGCCCAGCGCCTGATAGACGGATCCTAAAAGCAACCGGATTTCACAAGAATCCGGATGGTGGAGTTCAAGCGACTTCAGGACAGAAACGGCCCCGGTGTAATCTTTCCGTCCGATATAATCAGCGGCGACCTTAAGATTGATAGGGATCTGGGTGGGATCAAGAGCCGCCGCCTGCTTAAAATGATAAAGAGCCGACTGTGACGTCCCAACCAAGGACTCTGTGATGAGTCCCTGACTATAATGAGCCAACGCCTCGCCCAGATTCGCATCCGCCGCCGACAAAGAAAGAGCGGGTTCCGAACTGGTCAAACGAGACGTCTGCTGAAACGTACTGCAACCGGCAATAACAAAGAGTGGAGCCAGCGCGAGCCATTGTATGAACGCTCGCATGTCTCAATTCCCTGCCTTACTTATTCTTATGCCGCAGGGCCTTCATGCGTTTTTTATATTTGTGCTTCGACATTTTGGAACGGCGTTTTTTCTTGATAGAACCCACAGTTTTTCTCCTTTACGTTATACAACTACTCTAAATTTATAATTTATCGGATTACTTTGTTCAAAGGCAACTCGATTATTCCTTCAGCACCGACGCGTTTCAATTCCGGAATAATCTCTCGCACAATCTTCTCTTCAACCACAGATTCAATGGCCACCCATCCATTGGTACTTAAATGATTGATCGTCGGAGCATGCAAAGACGGAAGGATCTTGGATACAGCATCCACCTTAGCCACAGGCGCATTCATCTTCAAAAGTACCCGTGACTCAGCCGCTAACGCCCCCTGCAACAGCATGGCAATCTGTTCCACTTTCGTCCGCTTGAACTCATCTTTCCAGGCCACCTTGTTGACGATGAATTTGGTGGTCGACTGCAACACGACATCCACAATGCGCAGGTTATTGGCGCGCAAAGAGGATCCCGTCTCCGTCAACTCCACAATGGCATCCACCAGTTCCGGCACCTTGACCTCGGTGGCACCCCAGGAAAATTCGACTTCGGCCTCCACCCCATGTTGGGCTAAATACCGCTTCGTCAATCCGACCGCTTCAGTCGCAATCCGTTTGCCTTGCAAATCTTTAACCGATTGGACGGTTGAATCATTGTGAACCGCCAACACCCACCGCACGGGACGCATTCCCTGTTTGGCGTAAATGAGATCGGCCACCTCATGAACATCGGAGCCATTCTCCTGAATCCAATCAAAACCCGTGATTCCAGCATCCAATACACCCAGCTCGACATAACGGCTGATTTCCTGAGCCCGAATCAGACGCCCTTCAATTTCAGGGTCATCCACAGAGGGAAGATAAGAGCGCGATCCCACAGAAACCTTAAAACCCGCTTTCTGAAACATTGCGAAAGTGGAATCCTGAAGGCTTCCTTTGGGTAATCCTAATATCAATTTTTTCATAACGCTGCCTTTCATCCCTCTGCCCCGCATTCTGGGCAAAAGCGGGGGGATACTATGGGAAGAAGGGGGGTGTCGTCCATCATTATCTTACGGGAAAACAGACGTTCGCAGGCGTACACGCCGCCCATCCACCTGAAGCTGCCCCCCGGCCAACAACCCGAGCGCCTCAGGTAAAGCGATATGCTCCTGTTCCTGAATCCGCGCATGCAATGATTCCGCCGTATCCTCATCCAATATCGGAACCACTTTTTGCAAAATAATCGGCCCCGTATCGGTACCCGCATCCACAAAATGGACCGTACATCCCGCCACCTTGGCCCCATACTCCAGTGCTTGCACCCAGGATTCCATACCGGGGAAAGCCGGCAATAATGCCGGATGCAGATTGATAATCCGATTCGTGTAGGCGGATAGCAGCCTCATCTTAATAATGCGCATGAATCCCGCCAAAACCACCACTTCCGCCCCATAACGATCCAATGCTTCCAAATACCGGGCCTCCCCCTCTCCATCTAATTTTGTCTTGTAGGGGGCCGCACTGACAAATTCAGCGACGAGGCCTTGTTGTCGCGCCCGCTCAAGAATATAAGCATTCTCGACGTCCGAAAGAACGCAAACAACCCGTGCATTTAAACGGCCTGATGCAATGGCATCAAATATGGCCTGAGCATTACTCCCTTTCCCAGAACCTAAAATCGCAATCTTCAAGGCGGTCTTTACTTTCATTCGGCCCATGATAAATGGCACTCCCGCACCTGACAAGCTCAAGGTTGATCTTACACGGTTTGCCATCTCCCTTCATTTTGTATAAGGTCAGCGCGAGGTTGTTACTGGAATTGAACATGATCACAAAAGAAGTCAAAGTAATTTTCGAACCTTCAGGCCGTACGGTTCATGCTCTGCCTGGCACCATTCTCCTGGAGGTCGCTGCCCGTGCTGGGTTTATCATCCAAACTCCTTGCGGAGGTGCAGGAAAGTGCGGAAAATGCATCGTCCGTATCTGCCACGGGAAATGCCCGCCCCTTCCTGAGGAAACCGCAACGCTGGGAAAAATTCGTGTGAACGAGGGTTTCCGCCTTGCCTGTCTGGCGCAGGTAACAGGTCCCCTTACCATTGAAATTCCGCCCACATCCCTCTTTCAGTCACAACAGCAAATCCTGATCGCCGATGCCGGTGGACATCTGGATATCATCCCGCGCGTTATCAAAACACACACTCAGCTTCAGCCCCCTGGCCCACATGACTCGGGATCTGACCTAGAGCGGTTACGGAAGGTCATTGGTACCTGCCCGGTTTCCCTCTACGCCCTGCAGACGCTGCCGGATGCTCTCCGCTCTTCGAATTTCAAGGTGACGACCGTTCAGGTGGATGACGCATTGATTGCCATTGAACCAGGCAACACCACCGAAGCCTGTTACGGCCTGGCATTCGATATTGGCAGCACGACCCTTGTCGGCACGCTGGTCAATCTGGCAACCGGGGAAGATATGGCAGTCGAAGCCCGTGTGAACCCGCAAACCTCGTTCGGGGACGATGTGGTTTCGCGAATTCAGAAATGCCGTACGGATGCGTCCGGCTTGTCCCAACTCCACGCGGCCGTCATTGAGGGAGTGAATAAAATCATTGATGACCTGATGCACAGAACGCACATTTTGCCCAACAACATCTATGAGATCGTTTTCGCAGGCAACACGACCATGCAGGAGATCCTTTGCGGGATCAACCCCTCCGCTTTGGGTGAAATCCCTTTTATGCCCGCCTTCCGCGAAGCACTGGAAGGCGAGGCCGCCCACCTCCGCCTACATATCCATCCCCGAGCGAAATTTTACGTATTCCCGCAAATCGGAGGATTCGTTGGGGGTGACACAACGGCAGGCATCCTTGCGACAAGGCTTGACCAGACCACCGCCCCCACTCTACTGGTGGATATCGGAACCAATGGGGAAATTGTGCTGGCCCATAACGGGCAGTTGCTGGCCACTTCAGTCGCCGCAGGCCCCGCCTTTGAAGGTGCCCGTATCGCCAACGGCATGCGTGCGACCAGCGGCGCCATCGAAAAAATCATCATTGACGGGGATGTACGCCTGAATGTCATCGGCAATGCCAAACCTTCAGGCATTTGCGGTAGCGGCTTGATTGATGTCGCCGCAGAAATGCTGCGCGTTGGTGTTCTTGATTTCACAGGTCGAATCCTTCCCCCTTCAGAAGCCCCAACCACTCTCCCTGCCCTGCTTCGCGCAAGGCTGATCGAGGATAACGGCGAAACCCATTTTCTCCTGGCATCAGCCGATGATTCAGCTACCGGCAAACCCTTGCTTCTGTATCAGCGCGATATTCGGGAACTTCAGTTGGCGAATGCCGCCATTCGCGCAGGAATCAATATCCTCCTGAAAAATGCCGGACTCCAACCAGAACAGCTTGAAGCCATCCTTCTGGCAGGCGGTTTCGGCAATTTTATCCGGCGCAACCATGCAAGGCGGATCGGAATGCTTCCCCCCATCCCCTGCAGTAAAATCAGGTTTGTTGGGAATACCGCCTCATTCGGTGCAAAGCGGGCACTTCTGTCCACCGATGAAAAACGCAACGCCGCCACACTTATCGACAAGGTTCGTCATGTGGATCTCTCGCTCGATCCCGATTTTCAATCCGAGTTCAGTAATGCCATGCTGATGCCGGAGGAGGACAGTGGGCCGTAAGTTTCCACTGCTCACTCCTACTACCCACTGGTTACTGGCTACAGCGTTGCTCCAAATGCCATTACCGCATCCAGATCCGATGCCAGCTTCTGGACAAGTTCTTTGCTGGCAGGGGCATTAATTCTGAAGATCGCCATGGACTGATCCGTCGGGGCATGATGTGAATGCCGCACGTCCTCAATATTCAATTTCGCCTCGGCCAGTGCCGCACCAATATGCCCCACCACACCCGGCCGATCCTTGTACTGGAAACAAACCACATGCCCCTTGGGCTCAAAGTAAAGCTTGTCGAATTGATTGATACGGGAAATCATCACAGTCCCCTCAGCCACAGTGCCTCGCACACTCACCTGACGCAACGTGGAGACATCCAGTGATCCCATCAAATCCACGGTCATGGAGTTGGCAAAGCCTTTGCGCTCATCCGTGTCACGACTCTGATAGTTCACGCCGCGCCCTTCCAGGAATTTCTCTGCCGCTTTGGAATCCATGGAACAGTCGATTTCCTTCCAAAGAGCCGATACGACCGGAACAATCAACCATCCTCTGAACGGCTTGAGCGTCCCATAACAACTGGTTTCAATTTGCTTGAGGTTCGTCTCTTTGCCCATTGCCAATCCCGCAACCCGGGCAATCGTGTTGGCCAAATCACAGTAAGCCTGATCCAGGCCCTCTGGAATGTCGCGGTTGACGATATAAGAAGTCATCCCTTTTTCATCGAGCTCAATCAACTGTTCTGCCGCCCGTTTGGCAGCCATTAGGTTAGCCTCTTTAGTACTAGCGCCAAGATGTGGCACCATAATATCGGCAATGTCCGCCACTGTTTTCGGGCCCGCCTCATCCTTGGGATAAACATCGTTCAGGAAACGCAACCCCTTCTCCGCCTTGATCTTACGCAGAGCTTCCTCATCGATCACACCAGCACGAGCGCAATTGATAATGGTCGCCCCTTTTTTCATCAGGCCTAACAATTTGGTACTGATCAGCTTTTTCGTTTCAGACGTCTCGGGGATGTGGAGCGAGACATAATCCGACTTAGAGAAAAGCGTTTCTAAATCCACCAAATCCACATCCATTTGCGCCGCACGTTCAGGGGAAATCAAGGGATCATACCCGAGGAATTTGCAGCCGAATCCCGACAGTCTCGCCACCACCAGGCGACCAATGTTTCCCAACCCAACGATACCTACGGTTTTCCCCGCCACCTCACGGCCCATGAACGCCTTTTTCTCCCACTCACCCGCACGGCAGGAAGCATCCGCTTTGATCAAATGACGGGCATCCGCAAGCATAAGCGCAATAACCTCTTCGGCCACCCCATTCGAGTTGGCCCCCGGCGTATTCATCACATCAATCCCCTTCTTGCGGGCATATTTCGTATCAATGGTGTTGTACCCGGCCCCAGCGCGAATCACGACCTTGAGCTTCGGGAGCGCATCAATGATTTGAGCCGTCACGGCCTCGCTTCGGACAATCAAGGCATAAGCATCAGGGTGCTTCGCACACAATGCGGCAATGTCCCCACTGTCATCCTGAAAAACTTCATAATGCCCATTCGCCTTCAACAAATCCTGGGCAACTTTATCAAGCTTGGTTGGAATCAATACTCTCTTCATATTTACTCTCCTGAATCAAATCCACTCGATAGGATATCTTGTGCAACGCTCCGCAAAAGAAAGTCGGCATTATACGGCTTCACGTCAGCAAATCAATACTCCAGGCACCAGCCTGAAGTTCAGCTTCGTGCCGCTGGTCGACAAGCGAAAACCGTACCCACTGGTTGCGCGGTTTCATATTCACAGGCATCACGAGCTTGGCCGTAGTGTTGTCGGGAACATACAGATCCAGTGATACGCCCTGCGGGCTCCGCTTCCATGAAGCCTTAATCCGGCCAAACGGCAAGGCATATTCGGCTTTCACCCAGTCCAAGCCTTCCGGAAAATGGGGACTCACAATGAAGTGTTTGAAACCAGGCGTATCCGGGTCCGGTTGGATCCCTGCCAGATACTGAAACATCCAAGCACTGATATCACCGAACATGATGTGGTTGCGGGACGACACGCCCGCCCAATCCTCCCAAAGCGTTGTCGCGCCCTGGCTCAGCCAATGTACCCAGCCAGGATACTCTGGCTGAGTAATCAGACGGTAGGCCAGATCGGCATGACCATTATCCGACAACGCACGCGGCACAAATTTGGCACCAAGAATACCGAAGTCCGGACGATAATGATTGGCGATAACCGCCTCGGCCAAACGGGAAACTACCATGGACTTTTCGCCTTCTTCAACCAGTCCATGCTGGAGAGCACAGCCCATGGCCGTCTGCTCACCCTTGGCGTAAATCCCATCCCCCTTATAGAACCTTCGATTGAAGGCCTCACGGATCATCATCGCCAGCCGGGCATAGACCTGCTGGTCGTCTGGACGGTGGAGCAATCCTGCAAATCGCGAAATTAACAGTGTATCGGTATAATAATAGGCCGTCACGGGGAGATCCCTTTCGACCATTCGCTTGCTGTCCACATGACACCAGTCGCCTAATCCAAAGGACAAGATACCCCCATTGGAAAGGCTGGTGCAATAGTCCACGTACCGTTTCATGGCCCCATAGTGCTGCTCGATGCACCGGATGTCCCCGGTATAAAGATACAGATACCAGGGGATCAGAATGAACGCACTGTCCCAAGCCGGACCGGTCCCATTAAAACCCCAGCCCGTACTCGGAATGATCGCGGGAAGCTGTCCGCTGGGCCGTTGCGTATCGGCCATAGTCTCAAGCCATTCCCGGTAGGCGGAGGCAGCACTGAAATTCATCAACCCGGTTTCGGCCGCCAAATGAGCATCGCCCGTCCACCCGTTTTTTTCGCGATGCGGACAATCCGTCGGGATCCCGACGAAATTCCCACAATAGGCGGCAGCGGTACATTCCTGCAAACGATTCAGATTCTCATTGGAACAGGAGAAGGTTCCGATTTGCTCAAAAGCCGTGTAAACCACCCGCCCGCGCAAGTTGTCATGGGACGGCGTTTCCGGCAATCCTTCAACCTGAACGTACTGAAACCCATGATACGTAAAATGCGGTTCCCATTGTTCCGGGCCACCGCCCTTGAGGATGTAGCGGTCCGTCTGGCAGTCCCCCCCCCTGAGGTACATTCCAATATGCTTCTGATCCACGCTCCCGTCCTCGGCCAAGCGCTCTCCATATCGCAACACGATTTCTGTTCCGGCAGCACCACTGACCCGTAACTGGGCCCAGCCGACGATGTTCCTACCAAAATCAAACACCGCAACGCCCGGCCGGAGTTCACGAACCAAGCGTGGCTCCAATGTTTCCATCACCTTGCACGGCGGGGCCAGCTGTTCCTGAAGAATCCCGCCCGGACCGGAAACCAGCCCCGCTGGCGCCCAGTCTGAATCATCATAATCCGGCAGGGTCCAACCCGCCCGTTCCAAACGTGCATCATAGGTCTCGCCATTACGCAGACTGTCAAAAAGAATCGGCCCATCAGCGACTTTCCATTGCGGCCCGGAACAAAAAATCATTTTATGTCCGTCTTCAAACGTGAGTTCCAACTGCAATAGCAACTTTGGGTAATCACGCCAGGAGGCCTTATCGAAATGCCATACTTCCGGCGTATGGCAATTGTACCAGCCATTCCCCAGCATCACCCCCACGGCATTTTCCCCAGGGCGCAAGTACGTTTCAACGGAATGCGTCACATAACGAACACGGCGGTCATATTGTGTAACCGTCGGATCAAGCACATGATCGCCCACCTTCCGTCCATTAAGGTAAAGTTCATAATATCCCAATCCGCACATCATCAATCTTGCGCAACGAACCACACCTTGGACGTCAAATCCAGAACGGAAAAGAGGTGCGGGCAGAATGGGGCCTTCCCAGTTTGGCAGGCATACGCCAAGCCGGCCGATCCATTGTGCCTGCCACTTCATCATCATTTTTATCTTCGCCTGACAGTTTTGGTTGTGGGGAGTTTGGTGCTAAAACACAACTCCACAACATCCTGAAAAGAACGGACAAAGTGGGGGTTCAATCCCTTGCGAATGTGCACGGGTAGTTCCTCAAAGTCCTTCTGATTTTCTTTCGGAAAAATCAGATCATTGACTCCCGCGCGCTTGGCGGCAATGGTCTTTTCCTTCAAGCCGCCAATAGGCAGAACAAAACCAGTCAACGTTAATTCGCCTGTCATGGCATAATGCGCCCGGATCGGTTTTTGTATCGCCAGGGAATAGAGCGCCGTCGCCATGGTAATTCCCGCCGAAGGGCCATCCTTGGGTGTTGCCCCCGCCGGCACATGGAGATGAATGAAATTCTTCTCGAAAAACTCCTTCGCCTTCACATTTTTCGTAAGAAATGACCGAACATAAGTATAGGCAATTTCCGAGGATTCCACCATGACACTGCCCAACTGTCCCGTTTGCTTAAAGCCGGGATTTTTAGCTTCCACCTGGGTCGCCTCAATGTAGAGAGTGGACCCCCCCATAGCGGTCCAAGCCAAGCCCATTACCACCCCGACCCTCGGCTTCTTATAGGGATCAACCTCGGAGAAGACCCGCTTGCCCAGAAGTTCAACAAGCCCTTTGAGGGACACCTCCACCCGCTGCATCTTTTTCTCAACAATCTGCTTAGCGGCCTTGCGACAGAGTTTTTTGATATGGTTTTCCAAACCCCGTACGCCAGGCTCACGCGCATACCCGTCAATGATCTCCTCCAGCGCCGCATCATTGATCGACAATTGCTTCGACTGAAGCCCATGCGCTTTCAACTGCTTGGGGATTAAAAATTTCCGAGCAATCTGAATTTTCTCCTCCAAAATATAACCCGCCAACTTAATCACTTCCATCCGGTCCAGTAATGGCGCAGGGATGGTATCGAGCTGGTTGGCCGTACAGATAAACAGCACATTCGACAAATCGAAACGCACATCCAGATAATGATCAAGGAAGTCCTTATTCTGCTCAGGATCCAGCACCTCCAACAAGGCCGAAGCAGGATCGCCATGGTAACTGGCCCCGATTTTATCCACCTCATCCAGCATAATCACGGGATTCTGGGTTTTGCACACCTTGATCGCCTGAAGGAATTTACCCGGCATGGCACCAATGTAGGTGCGGCGGTGCCCTTTGATTTCAGCCTCATCCCGCATACCACCGACGGAAAACCGATAGAATTGACGCCCAATACTGCGGGCAATGGATTGTCCAATGGAGGTCTTCCCCACCCCGGGTGGACCCACAAAACAGATAATGGAACCGGAAATATTCCCTTTGAGAATGCCAACCGAGAGGAATTCCAGAATACGATCCTTAACGTCTTCCAGTCCGTAATGATCGTTATTCAGAATAGAGCCCGCCTTTTTGATATCATAGCTGTCTTTGCTGAAAACGCCCCAGGGTAACGATGTCAGCCAGTCCACATAATTGCGACTGACCGTAAATTCCGGCGAGTGGGGTTCCATGATCCCCAGCTTATTCATTTCCTCGTTGATGCGTTCCTGGGCCTCCTCCGTCAAGGTCAACTTGGCCAGACGCTCCTTGAACTCATCCAACTCGGTTTCCTTGCCTTCCTTGACCAAGCCCAGCTCTTTCTTGATTGCCTTAAGCTGTTCCCGCAGGAAGAAGTCGCGTTGCTGCTTGTTGACCTTTTCCTCAATCTGTTTGTTGATTTTCACCTGAAGGCGGGAGATATCAATTTCCTTCTTCAGCAATAACAGCGCCTTTTCTATCCGAACGCGAATACTAAACGCCTCCAACACCTCCTGCAAATCAGCCCCTTTGGCGGTCGTCATCGCCGCGGAAAAATCCGCTAATCGCCCCGGCTCCTTGATATTGGAACGGTTCAGAAAAAGGTTTAACTCTTCTTTGAAAAGCGGATTTAACTGCAATAACTCCTTGATCGCGGTGATAATGGACAAGGAATAGACGCGGAGCTCATCATTGTCGGCCATTTCGGTCTCAATGACATAATCCGGACTGACCACAATATAAGGATCCTCGGAAATTACATCCTTGATCTTGAAACGATCCAGAACGCCCACCATCACTTGCAACGGGCCATCGGACGAAGGCTGATTGGTTTGCAAGATCTCGGCAATAACGCCAACCTCATAAAGTTCAACGGCACGCCGGGGAATACTCCGTTCCGGCTCCTCCTCCCCATTTTTTGCCAACACCAAACCGATAAACTTGGAAGAGGACTCGGACGTCTTGACCAGCATCTCTTTCAGAGCCGCATCGTCCACACTTAACGGCACCATCATTTTCGGGAACAAAGGGCGATTCAACAAAGGCAAGATCGGCAGGGTACCCGGAAATACAAAACGAGCCGGCATAATCGTTTTGTTATCCGACTTGCGTCCTTGCTCCTGCCCCATGACTTCAACATCCTGATCAGGCTTCTTTTCATCCATAATGCACCTCATTCAAAACATACCTGTTTGAGGCCATTATGACGACGAAAACACCAGAAGCAAGAATAACCGTGTCAGGAAATTTCAGCCTTCATCGCGGCAATCATCCGCTCCACACGACGGCCATACTCAACGTAGTTATTAAACATAACCGTTTCCGAAGATGTGATTTTGTCATCATGGAACACCACCGCCAGATGCGGTTCAATCGAGATCCCGCCATCATATCCTCGCGCCAGAAGGTCTTTCAAAATGCGGCCAAAATCACCTTGGCCTTCCCCGGGAAATGTAAATATCTGTTTCTGATTTGCCTCATCCCACATGCCATCCTTGATGTGTATATAGGCCACATGCTCCCTCACATGCGAATAGAACTCCCATGAGGACTGTCGCGGCCAAGGTTTGGGTTTGGCGTAGTCGTAAGTGAACACGGGATTACCTGTATCAAAAACCAGTTTCAGCCCCGGCACATTCTCCAGCATGCGTAAAGTGTAGCGCCAGCCCATGCCTCCATAATTCATACAATTTTCATGAACCGGCGTGATCCCGGCATCCGAAAACATGGCAAGAAGCTCACGGAGGCGACGGAAACGTTCCTCCTCCATCTGGTCATCAGGATCACGATCCTTCAGAACGGCAAAGCTCATGATGCGGATCAACTTGGTACCCAGCCGCTGCATCCGAGGAATAGCACGCCGTGTTTCGGCCAGAGATGAATCCATGGGGTCTGTGATCTGTTTTGCCCAGTTGCCAATCGCCGAACCAAAGCAGTTAATCTTGATCCCCGCCTCCTCCAGTTGATCCGCCACGCGATCAAAGTCGGCATCGGAAAGATCGTGAATATTCGTCCCATTGACACTCCGTGATTCTATATTTATCCAGCCTAACTCCTGAGTAGCCTTGATCTGACCCTCAATCCCCTTAGCGGCCTCATCTGCAAAACCTGTAAAATACAACATTTTTCTCCAATTATTTGACGGACTTACTCATATCCTGTGACGCAACTTTACGGGTCTGTTTAACAAACCGTGATGCTTTAATTTTCTTCTTCAACATGCGCTCATAGGCGCAAGCATCCAAAGGCATTTCCACCGTCTTGCCAGTTTCCGAGGAATATAGCATGGCGTTCCCGAGTTCAACTGATTTAATCCCTTCCGCCGCCGGAGCAATCAACGCAGCGCCGGAAACAATCGCATCGATAAAGTTTTGAAGTACCTCACCGTGCTGACCGCCATTTCCAGAGACGGGAATCTGGATATCCCATACCGGTGGCGTACCAAATTTTTCCGGGGAGTCCCGCAGAAAATCGGTGGCGGAAATTTCATTTCGCATAAAGCGTAACTCACCTTTTTCAAGGACAAGTCGTCCATGTTCACCGACGATCTCTAACCGATTCACCCCAGGAGCCTCACCTGTGGAGGTAATGAATACTCCGGTACAGCCGTTCTTGTAACCTAGATGCGCCGTAACTTCGTCTTCGACTTCAATATTATGCTTGCGCCCAATGCTGCAAAAACCCCTTACACGATCCGGCATGCCGAACAACCACTGCCACAGATCCAGATTGTGCGGACACTGATTCAAAAGCACCCCGCCACCTTCACCGGCCCAAGTGGCACGCCAACCACCGGAAGCGTAATAACTTTCCGTCCGGAACCAGTCCGTAACCACCCAGGTGACACGGTCCAACCGGCCAAGATCTCCCCGCTCAATCATCTGCTTGATTTTACGGTAGTGCGGATCCGTACGCTGGTTGAACATGGCGGCAAATACCTGCCCCTTTTTCTGATGAGCTGCAATCAGTCTTTCACAGTCAGCCTTGTGAACCGAAATGGGTTTCTCCACCAGCACATGCAAACCGGCCTTTAAAGCATCAATCCCAATGGTCGTATGGGCATAGTGGGGCGTAACAATCAGAACGGCATCACAAACCTTGGCCTTGATCAATTCCTTGTGATCCGTGAACGCAGCACATTGATAGGTGGCCGCCGCCAGATCCGCCTGTTCCTTGATCACATCACATACAGCCGTCAGTTCGACATTTCTTGTTTTAGCTAAGTTTCCCAAATGCAGTCCCGACATTGAACCGATTCCAATAACACCTAATCTAACTTTATTCATAAAATTACTGATCTTTCACGTTAGAAAATAACGTAAATCTATAACGTTCACTGTCACGCTGTCTATTTGATAACTGGCCATATATATGTATAATATGGCCAAAAGCCACCAGTATGTTGATTAAGATTAGAAATTCATCCAGGGGCAACTGCCATCCGTTACAAATTTAGCAACTTTCCCGGAACCGGATATGGGGAGTTCTTCAGAAACGGAAATATTCATCACATTCAGACGGTCAATCACACCCTCGTACTGCATAAATGTAATGTTCTCCCCGATTTGGTTTCGCTGCGTAATATTCGAAAGAGCCAACGTATTGACGTGGACATCTTGATCAATGCGAAAAGTCGGCGTTGACCTGTACGTTTCGTCCCGGTGAAAGTTATCGATAGCAAGGTAGTCGACATCGATTTTGTCAGCAAATCTAAACATGGGAGGCTTCCATTTTTGCCATTCATGTTCTATTGCCTCATTGCACACGCCGCAGGACACAAAAACGTTCCGGATGGAAATCCGCCCGAAATGGCCGCCGTAATGCCATAGCGTGCAATGTCGTCACCGTTGAAACCGTACCACCCCAGCGCCTCCGGTAACCCTTCCCAGTAATTTTTCCAGAGGGAATTCAACTCGTCTGTGGGGTAGTGGCGGCGGTAGAGTCGTGTCCAATAAGCGGCGCTGTTCTGCCAGAAATAGGGTTTTCGCTTCGTCAACCCGCTCCACCACGCGATGTGTTCCTGTGTCTCCAGCGTCTCATTGTTCACGTGGCCTCCGGTCCAGAACACCTCCACCTCGAACGGCCATCTATCGCCGATCGTCTTCAAGTAGTCATCACGACTCTCTCCATAAGGGTTCCGGCCAACCGGCCCCCAACAGAAAGGGGGACACACCAGCAACCGCGCCTTTGGGAACTCCTTCTTCAGTCCCGCCATCACGCGGGTGATAAACCAGGTGTCGGCTTCGCGCGCCGTTCCATGGGTCTTCACGTCGTATGGGCTCAAGGGAAACCGGATATCGTCGAGAAGGATGCTCAAGTGCCCCCCCGCCTTCTCCACCAGACGGCCAAAATGGAGCAAGCCTTTGACCGACTCGTCATCGCCACTCACCTTACGAGAGAGTTCCTCCGGAGAGCTGGCTCCGGCCGCCCAGGTAATGCCCAACGGGGTCAGGTTCTTACCCATGGCCGCAAGATCCTCTTCAATGTGGGCTTCCGGCGGCATTTTATCAGGCTGCTTCCAGTTACGGCTGTAGCAATCGGCATAAATCAGATCTTGATAACAGGGCTCGTTGAACTTGCCCACCAATATAAGCAGACGATTCTGCCGCAGCAGCCGATCCGTATCCGGGGTCGAGACGATCTTTCCCTTCCGGTCACGCCGGGGATGGAAAAAATCGCTTCCACTCAGGATCAGCCCACGCTTATGCATAACCGGATAATCCGTCACCGTAGCAGCACGAGCCATGGGCTGGCCGTCACGCCAATGGATCAACTGCATGAAACTGGCAATCGCCCAGAGCAGGCCCAGACGATCATGCCCCTGCAGAACGATGAGCGGCTTGCCTTCAACCTTGGCTGCATGAAGGAGGTACCCCTCGGGTTTCACGGGAATCATCGGAAGGTTCTTGACCTGCCTACCCAACTCCGTGTCACCGAGCAACACCACTACCGTATGTTCCGGGCCCGGCGCAGAAACCACCGTCGCCCAACCACCATAACGCGTGATCCGGTCAAGTTGTCTATTTACTATCTGGCCATATATATATAGAATTTGGTCAGTGAATCATGAATAAACGTGTCCAAAGTTACAATGAGCAGGTGTTTGTCAATACCGGCAAATCAGTCGATTTCGAACCTCCGATAAAAATCACCGGATCCATCATTTCGCGCTGGGGCCCCGGCGATAATTTTGTCAGACAGAACCGCCTGAATGTGTCCGTGAGCCTGATCACCTTTGGCGATGCCACTTTTGAACAGGATGGACGCCACGGGACATTGGAACGTGGCACCCTCTTTATGGCACATAAAGGCAGTAATCAGGTATTTAAAACGGGCGCAGCAGGGGTCATGCACAAGCGATCAATTGTGTTGGAAGGGGTGGCACTCGAGGCCATCATGATTGCCTCACACCTGACAGGGGCTGATTTCGTCAAACCACGCAACATGCCAATGGCCATGCAGCTCTTCCGGAAAGCCCACCATTGTTTGGCCGAGAAGAAACCTGGTTTCAACCGTGAGGCTTCCCAAATTGCCTGGGATATCCTACTCACCTGTGCGGAAGGATTGTCGGAGGCCTATCCAGACAGTTTGCGTCAGGCCATGGAATACGTTCAGGCGAACCTTTCCCACCCCGTAAAGTTACAGAAAATCGCCGCCACCGCGAAACTCTCCGTGCGTCATTGCACACGGCTATTCAAGGAATTTACAGGCATGTCGCCAATTCAATATTGCATTCAACAACGAATGACTATGGCCGAGAATCTGGTCATCAATACCAGTAAACCGTTCAAACAGGTGGCAACAGCGCTTGGCTACGAGGACGCTTTACATTTCTCGGTGCAGTTCAAACAACATTTCAAAATCAGCCCACGCCATTACCGGCAAAGGGCACACGGCCACTGATTCCTATAAAAAGCCGTTCAACTCCGTTGCCGGCGGATTTCGTAAAAGAATATTCCAGCGGCCACGGCCGCATTCAGGGAACCAATGTGGCCGGTTTGCGGGATCTTTACAACCGCATCACATTTTTTCAGAAGCCCTGCCCCGGGCCCAACCCCCTCATTCCCGATCACAATCGAAATCCCCTGAGTAAAATTGTAATCCATAATGTTGCCAGCCGCCTTTTCGCTGGCCGCAACGACTTTGATACCTTTGGCTTTCAAACGGTCAACTAGGGCTTCCAGATCAGAGACCCGCACAATCGGCAAGCGATTCACCGCCCCGGCAGAACTGCGCACCACCATACTGGTGACCCCGACCTGTCCTGACTCGGCCATAAACACAGCCTGGGCACCAAAAATCTCAGCTGAACGAATGATGGCACCAAAGTTGAAGGGATCCTGTATTCCATCCAATACGATGCAAAAAGGTGCGGACGGCAGGTTGGTCATCACGGATGTTTCATCCGCATAAGGGAAATCCGTCATGCGCGCCAGATAACCCTGATGTTCACCCGAGTGACAAAGCTTCGTCAATTCATCAGGATCGGCAATGACAGGAATAAGCCTCTGGCGAACCGCCAGAGCTTTGGCCTGCTCCAACTGCTCAGAATTGAGAAGGCGGGACAGATAGAGATCAACCATCTCCCATCGTCCCGCCGTCAAGGTCTCCACAACGGAATTGCGCCCCCAGATCCAGCATTTCTGGTGATTGCCGAGAAGTCGCTTCTTCCCCTTACCCCGGTTGTGTCGTTCCATGATCCTAACCCTGCATACCGAAATAAAGAAGAAATTTATTCCCCGCCTCCGGCGGAAGACCTATTACCTTCACCGTCTTCGTGTGCTTCCGTTCAAGATTCTTTTTCGCTCCGGATCTTGACCGAAACTCGAAGGATGCATTCCGTGAGGGATTAAATCTTTTAGCGTTTGGCGCGTGCCGCCTCAAACGCAGGATCGATCACCGGCATATCCTTGGCAAAAAAATCCTTGGCCACTTTAGCCACCTCCTCCGTCACATCGACCTTGTTCTTGTAGTAGGGAATATTAGGCCCGGTTGTGAACACCACATCCACGCCACGCTTCAAGGCAACCTGATCGATAAACGGACTCAACCGTTTTCGGAAAGAAGCTACCGCAAGGTTGTCATATTGCTGAAGGGCACTCTGAAGGGGAGCAATGCTCTGCCCAAACTGCTCATCCCCAGCCTTCATCGAAGCCATTATTTTTTCTTTCTCTGCAGACGTCTTCGCATCAGGCAGCTTGTCCTGGAGGGTTTTCATGCGCGTCTTATACGCCTGCAACAATTGCGATGCCTTCACAAAGGCATCCAATTTCTGGCGTTCTTTCTCGATCTTCTGGAGCACCCCGACATCCTTGAAAACACGATCCACATCCACCACGGCCACCTTATGGGGATTCATAAAGAACACGCTCCAAGCCAACAGCCCCAATAGTACCACCACATATATCACTTCATACCAGCGGATCTTTCGTCCTTCGTTCATTTCCATAACGACTCCTTTACAATTAAATAATTAAACTCTGTTCCAGTAGGATGCGGGATGCGATGCGAGAATTCAAGTCCCAATCACAACCTCTCTCTCCAATTCGTGTGTATGGCAATTCCGACACACTCAACAAATGTACCCTGATATTCCTTTTAGTTTCCGCGTTTGTCGCCCACCAACTTAAAGTAATTCAGCAGCGACTTGGGCCTGTAACTCGAATCACCATCCCACCGCGCCAACACACTGGCATGCAGCGACTGGGTTGGATCAATAGAGGGGGCGGGTTTTTCAGGATCGGCTGAGCCCGAAGCTAGTCCAATAACCCGATCAATGCCGGGGGTAGGCCAATAGATACCAGTTTTGGAATTGTGCATTTTGGCAAGGGGATCAGGCTGGAGAACATGGGCCACCATTGCACCCTCATCAAATATCAATCCCGCTCCACGGGCCTTTTCAATCATCCATTCAAGCGCAATATCCGATTGCCCGCATTCCGATGCAGGATATCCTCCACATCTCTTCACCGATTCCAGAAAGTTTCGATTGAGCAAAGGTATCCGCCGCCATTTCATTTGCCTTCTTACGAAAAACCAACGCCTTCTTGCGTGCAGCGATATCTTCGTCAGCTTCCTGAGTTACTGCCTGCAAGTGACGCTGAAACACCGAGCCAAAACCAAAGCGCCAGGACTGACTCCTCGTGCCATATTGGAAAAATTCAAAGCCATGCAGATGATCGATGTCCACCTGCCAACAACCGATGGACGCAACATGATCCTGCCTCGCTATACCCAACCGGAGCATTTTTAACGTTACCTGAAACCCCGGTCCCATATGAGCGACCAAATGGTCCAAGCCGCACGCAGTGGCCGGCAGAATATCGCCGAAGGTAGCCGTGCAGCATCGACCTCATCGCCAACAGAACTTCGGCTGGTCAACGTCGCCCGTTCCAGCCTGGCGGAGTTGCTGCTCGATTACGAAGACTACCTTCGACACCGTCGCCTGAAACGGTGGAAACCCGATAGAACCCTACTCCGCCGTGGCCTCTTCCGGGACAGCGGGGGCATATTTCTTCACCATACGTTTGAGCGCGGATTTCTGCCGCGGAGTCAAGGATTTGCGCTGTTCGTATTGCCGTGACAACGACACATAAAACGTCTTGTCATCAAAAGTCTTACCCTTTTTCTCAACCGCTTCTTTCCACTCGGTAACGTTCTTGAGCTGGTCCAACAGAGCCGCACATTCAGGGTCTTCAACCTGGGGGCCTTGGGGCTCCAGCGCCAGTCGTGACTTGATGGCCTCGAAATCGGGGATCTTGTCGGCATACTTGAGCACCATCCGGTTCACCACATTCAACTGCGCCGGAGAGAGTTCGCGATTCTGATCAACCCGTCGTTGCAGGGAATCGACAAACTTCTTCTCGTCAAAGGTACGGCCACGCCGGGCTTTTGGCGGGTCAAACTCAATACCTTTAAGCAATAACATCTTCTCCACCGTTGAGGGCTCCGGCGGCACGTCTGGCTTTTCTAACAACAGCAGCCCCAAACCGGATTCGGTGATGGTGGCTTCAATCCCCGGGATCTGTTCCCGATAACGGAGCGCGATGCGGCCCAACGATTCAAACTGGCGCATCGACAGCGGCTTTTCGGCCTTCGCTATCTGGTCGCGAATGGAATCGGAGAATATTTTATCACTATAGGTGCGGCGCCCCCGTTTAACTTCCGGACCCCATTCCTTGATATGCTCCAATACCACCAGCACTTGCCCCACTTTGGCGCTATCGGGAACCGGTCCCTTGGCCGCCTTCATCCATTCGACGAAGTTGCCATAGAAATTGCGAAGCATGTCCGTCCATTCAATTTTGCCGGCCTCAATCTCATCTAACTGTAATTCCATCCCGGCGGTGAATTTGACCTCGAACAGTTCGTTCAGGTACTGAACCAGCAACGCGTTTACCTGTAAGCCGATCTCCGTCGGCGAAATGGCCTTCTTTTCTTTGGCAATATAGCGGCGATCATAAAGGGTACCGAGAATCGACGCATAGGTACTCGGACGCCCCACCCCATTTTCTTCCAGTGCCTTAATCAGTGAGGCTTCGCTGAAACGGCCCGGAGGCTGGGTCTCTTTGCGTTCCTCCAGCCATTTCAGGACTTCCAGCATCTCGCCACGCTCAACGCTGGGAAGCTGATCGACTTCGGCTTCCTCTTCCGCCCCGTCTTCCTTATCTGCCGCGTCTTTTTCTTTGACTTTCTTCTGCACACCGCTGACTTTCATGTATCCGGGGAACACCACTTGGGAAGCCGTCGCCCGGAAAAGGTAATCGGGGACATCCCCGGTCGAGCCGGTGGTTTCAACTTCTACAGTCTTCTGTTCAATCCGGGCAGGCGCCATCTGACTGGCCACAAACCGCTGCCAGATCAGGGTGTAGAGCTTGAGTTCATCCGGCGTCAGAACATGGGCCATATTCTGAGGAGTGCGATTAACGTCGGTGGGGCGGATGGCCTCATGCGCCTCCTGGGCACTCCCGCGACTTTTGAAAAAATTCGGCTTCTCGGGCAGATACTCCTGCCCGTATTCCTGTTCAATATAGGTGCGGCAGGTATTCAAGGCGTCCTGCGCGATATTGAAAGAGTCCGTACGCATATAGGTAATCAAGCCGGTAGGCCCGTCTCCAAGATCCACGCCTTCATAAAGTTTCTGGGCGATTTTCATGGTGCGGCTGGGGGTAAAATCAAATACCCGAGAGCCCGCCTGCTGGAGACTGCTGGTGATATAGGGCGGAAAGGTGCGTTTGGAAAGTTCACGGCGAATGATGTCCTTAACGCGCAACTGACGGCCATTCAACTCGTTTCGCACAGTCTCGGCCTGCTCGGGCGTTTTGACATCCGCCTTATTGCCCTTAATACGAGCCAACCGTAGGGCAAAGGGATCACGCGGGTCCACTTCCTTGCGCACATCGGCCCCGAACAGCCAGAACGGCTCGGGAATAAAGGCACGAATCGCCATCTCGCGTTCACACACCAGGCGCAAGGCCACTGATTGTACACGACCGGCACTCAAACCACGGCGAATACGGCTCCAGAGAAGCGGACTGACCTTATAACCCACAATGCGATCCAAAATGCGGCGGGCCTGCTGGGCATTGACCAGTTTTTCATTGATCTCCGAGGGATTGGCAAACGCTTCCCGCACGGCACGGGGCGTAATCTCATTATAGGTGACCCGAAAGAACTGGTCATCCGCCACCTTCCCTTTCAGCAATGCCTTGAGATGCCAGGCAATAGCTTCCCCTTCCCGATCAGGATCGGGGGCCAGATAGATGGCATCGCAACCCTCGGCAATATCAGAAAGCTCCTTAACGATTTTTTTGCGATCCGGCGTCACCTCATACTGGGGCTTGAAATTCTTCTCCGGATCCACTCCCAGACTTTTGACGGGAAGATCCCGGATATGGCCCATGGAAGCCTTCACCACAAAGTCTGCCCCGAGTATCTTATTGATGGTCTTGGCCTTGGCAGGTGACTCGACGATTACTAGATTTTTTCCCATTGTATGCTTCCTTCATCCCCGCGGTCAGGCAAACTCCATTCCCGACCTTCACGGTTCAATATTACGTTTTCTTTAAAGCCACACGCTGCCCGGGCAACATTTTGACCACACGCTTCAACTCCAACCCCAAAAGCAGGGCACTGATTTCAGAGGGCTTACGGCCCGACCGACGGATCAAGGTATCCAACTCCGCCTCCCCATCCTCGGCAATGATGGTCACCAGCCCCGCCTCCGCCTCGGTCAAAGTCGCCAGGATGGAGGCTCCCTCGGCCTTGGCAGGCGTAGGAATCAAACATCCCAGTTCTTCCAGGATGTCTTCCACACTTTCCACTAATTTCGCACCGTTTTTGATCAACTTGTGTGGTCCGCGGGCACCAAAAGAATCAATCCGGCCCGGAACGGCAAACACCGTGCGCCCCTGATCCACAGCCTGATGAGCAGTAATCATCGCACCACTGGCCACATCCGCTTCCACCACGGTAACTCCTTTGGAGAGGCCACTCACAATCCGGTTCCTGACAGGGAAAGTCGTTTTATCCGGCTGACGGCCCATCGGGTATTCAGATAATATCGCCCCCTGCCGCGCGATCTGGATGGCCAGATCCGCATTTTCGGGGGGGAACATGCAATCCAAGGCCCCGCCCAAAACGGCCACCGTACGGCCCTTCCCCTTCAAGGCTCCTTTATGGGCGGCGGTATCAATCCCGCGAGCCAAACCGCTGATCACGGTTACACCACTCTGCGCCAACTGGATCCCGAGCCGTTCGGCGGTTTCCAAACCATAATGCGAGGTACGCCGCGAGCCCACGATAGCCACACCATGTTCGTCACGCAGTTGAAGAGCTCCCTGCACATATAACGCCAAGGGAGGATCATAGATCTGAAGAAGACGCTTGGGATATTCGGCATCCACCGGCGTGATCAAATGCGCGCCCATCGACGCAGCCGCCTGCTCTTCTTGGGCCGTATCAACCCGAGTCCGCTGCTCCAAGATCTTACCCACTATCTCACGGCTTACCCCGGAAACACTCATCAAAACCGACTTATCGGCTTCGAAAATGGAGACAACAGACCCCAGATGAGTGGCCAGCGTACGCACCGTTACCGGGCCTACTCCCTGCATCATATTTAAAGCGATATATGCCTGTCGTAAATCCAATACCAGCCTCCATCCACCCGTCGGGGACCCAAAATGAGCCGGTAGAAATAGCACACATCCTCCCCCTGCGCAACCAGAGACAATGAAAGATTTCAGAATTGCGTTATGACGCCAATTAAGGAAAACTACCTCACTTTTTATTCAAGAAATGGAAATTATGGGACTGGCTCCAATAGTAGCGCTTGAAATCGGAACGTCGAAAATCATGGCCCTCGTCGGTGAACTCCGTGAGGATAACCATATTGTGATCACTGGCATGGGGGAACATACCTCCGCTGGTGTTCGCAAAGGCGAAATGGTGGATTTTGAGAATGCCCGTATTTGCGTCAAAGAGGCTCTGGGCGCAGCCGAAGAAACCGCCCAGGTGGCCATCCATCAGATTCATCTGGCTCTCTCCGGAGGGGACATTCAAAGCCTGGTCAACCGGGGCACCATCCCCATCACCTCCGCCGCCGAAGGGGTCACCCAGGACGATGTCGAACAGGTCACCGAACTGGCACGTTCTGTCAATCTTCCTGCCGAGCGCCAGATCCTGCATTCCATCGGGCAGATTTTTTATGTGGATGGAGAACGCGTCGCCCGTCCGGAAAACTTCGAATGCAATACCTTGGCCCTCGATATGTTGATTCTTCATGCGCAAAGCAATCACATCCGCAATACCGTCCGGTTGTTGCGCAACGATCTTGAAATGGATGTCGCCGATACTGCCTTTGGCGGGCTCTGTTCCGCACTTGCCGTACTGACGCCCGAACAAAAGGAAGGCGGCGTACTGGTCATTGATCTGGGAGGCGGGACCACCACCTTCACCGCCTATGCCGCAGGAACTTTTGCAGCAGCCGGGGCTTACGCCATCGGGGGGGATCACGTCACTAACGATATTGCCCTTGCCTTTAATATCCCGCGCATGCAGGCAGAACACTTGAAACGGGAGCGTGGCAGTGCTATCACCGAAGAATCCGGCGGGCCATCACGGATTGATCTGCCGGCCGAAGGAGGCTATCCCGGGCGCAATATCAGCCTGCCAGGCCTTCAAACCGTCATTCATCTGCGTATGGCAGAGATTTTCCAGCTCATTCTCCGCGAAATCGAACGTAAAGGCATTATCCATCAGATCGGCGCCGGGGTCGTATTAACCGGCGGCGGTGCCCAAATGAAAGGCCTGTGTAAATTGGCAGATCGCATTTTCCGCATGCCTTGTATGATCGGGCGACCCATCGGCTACAGCGGACTGGCCGCCGCCACAGAAAAACCGGAATGTTCGACCGCCGCCGGTTTATTGCGTTACGCCTTTAAAAACATGGCCGCAGCCCGTCGCCGTCCTTCGGCATGGTCAAAGTTCACCAAAATCATCAGCGGACGCTGATCTACGGAGAGAGATTATATTATGAGAAGGGCAGAGAACATCATGGCCACCAGCCGTATCAGTGTAGTCGGGGTCGGAGACGGCGGCTGCAATGCCGTGGACAGCATGGCCGCCCACTGGGAAAATGGGCCTTCCCTGATAGCCATCAACACCGATGCTCAGTCTCTCAAAACCACCCAAGCCAGTACCCGGCTCCAAATCGGCGAACAAATCACCCGCAATATGGGAACGGGCGGCGACAGTAATATGGGCGCACTCTCCGCCAATGATGACTTCGACACTCTTCAGGGGCTGTTCCGCGGCATGGATCTGGTCTTTATGGTGGCCACTCTGGGTGGCGGTACCGGCACGGGTGCCACCCCCGTGGTGGCCCGCGCCGCACGCGAAACAGGCGCCATGGTGATCGCCTTTGTAACCCTCCCCTTCACCTTTGAAGGCGAACGTCGCATGTCTCAGGCAAGGCAGGGACTCCTCCAACTTCAAGATCAGGCTGACGTCGTCATCGTCATCCCCAATCAAGCGCTCTTTGCCGCAGCAGGTGCCAATGCTACCGCCGAAGAGGCGTTCCACCAAACCGACTACTATCTCAGCATGGGCATCTTTGCGATCTGGAAACTACTGACCCAACGTGGCATTATCAATCTGGATTTCGCCACCCTCCGCATGGTGGCACGTTGCAGCGGTGGGGCCAGCAGTTTCAGCTACGGGGAAGGCAAGGGGCCTCAACGCGCTAGGGATGCCATCCAAAATGCACTGAACAGTCCGCTTTTTGAAAATGGCGAAACCCTGGCAGAGGCGGAATCCATCCTGGTCAGCATTCTGGGCGGATCCGATATGAGCGTCAAGGAAGTGGAATCCATCATGACCGCCGTCGAAAACGCCGCCCGGAAAGATACCCATATTCACATGGGGACCTCTATCGATGAATCATGGAATAACGCCATCTCGGTCACCCTAGTTGCCTCCCGCTTCTGGCGCGCCGAAGAGGAAGCCGACGAAAAAACAGTTCCTGACCCGACTACTGCCGAAGAGTTACCTGCCGCTCCTGCCGGGAAAAAGAAAAGACGGAAAAATGAAACCACTCAATCCCAGCTGATTCTCGAAGGAATCAGTAAAGGCATCTTCAAAGATGTAGAACCCACCATTATAGATGGCGAAGATATGGATGTCCCCACCTTCATCCGTCGTCACGTGGCGGTGTCAAAATGAAACACATCCTGGTTCAATTTAAAGGCAACACCAACCACACCCCGCTGATTCAATTCATCAAATACGGGATTTCAGGTGGACTCTCTACGCTGGTTCATATCTGCCTTTTCTACTGGATGGCCACGCAAATCCTGCCCGCCCTGAATGCACATGATGTCATTGCCTCGCTGCTGAACCTCTCGGTTCCAGAAGTGTCACAAGGCATCCGCGCCCGAAATTCCATGATCGATAATACCGTGGCTTTCTTGTTTTCAAATCTCACGGCCTATGTCATTAACATTTACTGGGTGTTTTCACCCGGCCGCCATCACCCCGTCATGGAGTTCCTGTTCTTCTTTGCGGTCTCAGGAATTGCCATTCTGATCGGAAGCACCATCATGGGCTTTTTGATCCACTCCTATGGGATCACCACCACAATGGCGTTTTTGGCGAACGTTCTGGTGTCGCTGCTCATCAACTTTTTCATTCGGAAACACATCATTTTCAAAGACTGACCCCTCTTAATGATGAAAAAACTGGCGATTTTATTATCCACGGGCTTTGGCTTAGGCTACAGCCCCCTTTTCCCCGGATCGGTCGGCTGCCTGCTGGGCCTTCCACTGGTTTGGATCATTCAACAGACGGGCCATCATCTAGGGAGGGAGATCCCCTTCCACATCACGGTGGCCGTGCTTCTGAGTCTCATCGCCATACCGATCTGCCATGCAGGCGAAAAAGCGGCTGGCAGCAAGGATCCCCATTGCGTAGTGGCCGACGAATATCTAACCTTCCCCATCAGTATGATCGCCCTGCCTTTTACGCCCGTCATGATTGCCATCTCCTTTATAACCAACCGGATCTTGGACATCATAAAGCCCTATCCGGCCCGCCAGCTGCAGGCCCTTCCCGGCGGACTGGGGATCACCATTGATGACGTCTTTTCCGCGTCCTATAGCCTGGTCCTCAATCATGCGGCCTATTGGTTCCTCAGGCATCAGGGCTGGCTATAATACGATCTTGACCCACTCTCGGTCGCCCCCTAAAGTACCCCCCTACATATGCGTTATATTGTACAACTTTTACTATTGGTATTACTCATTCCCACTTGTATGGCCAGTTACGACACCATGCCAGCTCCGCCCCCCAGTACTCCCTACAGCCAGTCTAAAGAGGATGACAAACCCCGAGTCAAACGCGGAATCCACTGGTATCGGAAGCCGCAATGCGGAACAGCTCAACAACAACTTCAATTCGCCTTCAAATTTTACAATGACGGCCGTTACCGGAAAGCCGCCAATGCCTATCAGGCACTCGTCTATGCCTGGCCGGATTCGCCGGAAGCCCCTCAAGCCCAATTGGCTCTGGCCAAAGTTCAGGAAATCCGCGAGCTTTTCGCCAAGGCGTTTGATGAATATCAATACCTGTTTGAGTACTATCCGGGGCAATTTGACTATCATGAGATATTGGGGCGGCAGTTCAAAATCGCCAACTACATGATGAAAACGCCCAAAGCCGCCTTCCTCTTTTTCCCAGGCTTTCAGGCCCCGGAACGTGCCCTGCCCATGTACGAAAAAATCATTAAAAACGCACCCACGGGATCCATGGCAGCAACCGCCCAGTTGAATATCGGCATCATTCATGAATTGAATGAGGAAGAAGAAGACGCCGTGACCGCTTACGAGATTATGCAAAATCGTTACAACGATGCCAATCTGGCCGCTCAAGCTTCCTTCCGCGAAGCTCATTGCCTGGTCAAACTTCAAAACGAGCGTCCCAATGATGAAGACGCCTGTAATGCCGCTCGTGCCGCCTTGGTACAGTATATCACCACCTATCCCGGCCATGAGAACGTCGACCAGGCCAGGGGCTTCCTCAAAACCCTGAATGAACAACAGGCTCAACGCGCTTACGACCTTGCCAAGTACTATCAAACCATTGCCCACCGGCCCAAAGCCGCCATCATCGCCTATGAGGACTTCTTAAGAAAGTACCCGGGGACCCCATTGGCAACCAACGCTAAAGAACAAATCGCTCTCTTGAATAAGGAAATTAAAACCAATGAAAAGAAATAAGACATTGACCCCCATTGCCTTGATGGGAATTCTCGGGCTGTTACTGATCACCAGCGGGTGCGCCGGCTACCATCTGGGCAATACGCTGCCACCAGGGATCACCTCCATCACAATACCGGTCTTTATCAATGACACCCACGAACCTGGACTGGAAACCATTCTCACGGCGGCTACAATTCAAGAATTTCAAAAAGATGGTTCCCTCAAAGTGCTTCCAAAGTCTCAGGCGAACTGCCTGCTGGAAGTTAAAATCAAAAAATATGAAATGGAACCCCTGCGCTACCGCAGTGATCAGACCATCACGGCGAAGGAATACCGCCTGACCCTGACGACCGACGTGATCATACGCAAACTTCCCGGCAACGAAATCATCGTCAATACTCCCGGTGTGATTGGCTTCACCACCTTTACCGCACTTGCAGATCTGCCCAGTGCCCGTCGTACGGCACTGCCCACGGCCGCCGCTGATCTCGGCCAGAGAATCGTCAAATGTATCACCGAGTACTGGTAACCAAGACTCCACTAGAGAAACAAGAAAAGCCGTGCCCGGTAGAACCGGCACGGCTTTCTTATTTTCAGATCGGCTTTATCAGCCTACTTTGGCAACCATGGCAGACGCACGAGCCTTGCGGCGGTCGGCGGTGTTCGTCTTAATGATACCCCGCTTAGCGGACTTATCCAGGAGCGAGCAAAATGCACTGAATTCCTTCATGGCCCTGCTTTTATCCTTCGATTCCACAGCGTCAACAAAGACGCGTCGCGCCGTAGCAATTTCACTCTTGGTGCTGCGATTTCGCACCCGCCGGACCAGCGCCTGCTTGGCGCGCTTGCCTGCACTCTTGATATTCGGCATACGTTTATCCTTTAATAATCTTCTTGTTGCTTGCTGAACGCAAAAAACGCCGTCATAATAAACATACAAGGGCTCAAGTCAACTTGTAAATTCGCTAATTTCTATGCAATAAATACCCCATGTCATCCGTTATGCAACTAGAACAGGATAAAAAACGGAATTCAGAATTGGAAGTCAGCGATGAGAAACTGATCAGCCTGTACGTCCAAGGAGATATCAAAGCTCTGGATGAACTGATCGTTCGCTATAAGAAACCCTTGTACAGTTTCTTGTGGCGCCTCACGGAATCGGGTTCTGATGTGGATGAGCTTTTTCAAGAGACGTGGCTTCGCGTCATTCGGAAGTCTGCAGATTTCGAGCAGAATAGGTTTAAAGGATGGATCTTTAAAATCGCATATCATTTGGTGATCGACTGGAGTCGAACTAAACGGGGGCATTTGAGCCTTGACCGGACCTCAGAATATGCGGATGGATTGCAAACACTGGCGGACACATTACCTGCCCCGGGACTTGGGCCTGATGACCATGCCGCCAATGGCGACATTCAAAAGGCCATCTCACAGGCACTGGCATGTCTACCCGCGGAGCAAAAGGAAGTGTTTGTGTTGCGGATGGACGCCAATATGTCATTTAAAGATATTGCAGAGTTACAAAAGATCTCTATCAACACCGCTTTGGCACGCATGCAGTACGCTTTAAAAACTATGAGAAAATTGTTAGGCCCCCTCCGGGAGGATTCTGAAAGGACACTATGAACTGTGCAGATATGGAACCGCTTGTATTACTGCAGGATTCCGGAGAGATTTCGGAAGCGCAAAAACAGGAACTTGTGAAACACTTGAGCGCGTGCTCGGCCTGTCGCCAGCAGAACACCGACTTGGCCTTCCTTCGGAAAACCTTGTCGGACGGGGCCCAAAATCTGCCGGAACCCTCCCAGCAAATACTGGCCCATATCCGAACGGCGGCCCAACACCGTTACTCACCGAAAATGTCGATATGGACTCGGCCCTGGCCGATCGCACTTGCCGCCGCTGCCAGCCTAGCCTTATGTTTGACATCCTTGAGGTTCTTTGTCAGTTCCTCTTCCGTAATATCAACACGTTCGACTCAAAGTAAAGATGCCATCGAAATCATCCCCTTAATTGCCATGATCACGGGGACTGAGTCCATCCAGTTAACGATGGAAGGCAATGAGACGGATTTAACGGTTCTGGCGAATGAACTTTTGAGGCTTCAAGACATGACTCTCGAGTGGCCCAAAGAGAAAATGGATACCCCTACTCTACCCGAGGATTATCAGCCCACAACTCTTCTATGGAATAATATTCGCGGACCTCAGCCTGAAAGATGTGGATAACCACGTCAAACAAGTCCACCACAACCCAGCCATCCTCTGGCGTCCCACTCACACGAATCGTGAACCCTGTTGTCTTAAGGGATGTGGCAACAGCGCTGGCCAAAGCTTTTAATTGGGCGGCTGTCGAACCGGACACAATCATGTAATAATCGGTCACGGGGGATGTATTTCGAACATCGAAAACCGTAATATTGGCCGCTTTTTTTGATAGCAAAGCTTCTCTCGCACAACGCATTAACTCTAGTGAATCCATCATTCCACTCATCTCCTGTATAGGGAATGCTCGGTAATATACATATCTACGGCAGGAGACACAAGATATCGAATACACATTCCCTCGGCCACCCGGTACCGGATGTCGGTGGAAGAGATATCGATCATGTGACCACTCCGAACATCCGCCAGCAACCGTTCTGGCCAAGGATCCGGAAGATTCAAATTCAGCTTATGCAAGGCGGCCAGATCAACACCAGGCCGGGCAATGGTCACAATCCGGCAAAGTTTGAGCAAATGGCTGATATCCTTCCAAAGATGTAACTCCATCAGGGAATCCGCCCCGATAATAAAACATATTTCCGCCTCCGGATTATTCTCCGCCAGAACACGTAAGGTATCAATGGTATAGGTGACCCCTCCTCGCTGAATTTCCATATCGGAAACTTCAAAATGGAGATCACCTTCTACCGCTGCCTCTAACATGGCGAGACGATGGCGCGCCGGGGCAAGCTCAGTCGGTGATTTATGAGGGGGCTGAGCACAGGGCACAAACAACACTTTGGAGAGTTCAAATTGCTCAAGGGCGTCCTTGGCCATGATCAAATGGCCCAAATGGACAGGGTTGAAGGTCCCCCCAAGCACCCCTAGCCGCGGACGTTGTGATAATGTATCCACAAGTGGGAAAATTATACATTCAACTTGTTGACAGCCTGCTTCAAAGCGGCAATATGCGCTGGGGTAGTCCCGCAACATCCACCGATGATGACCGCACCAGCAGCTACCAATTCAGCGACACGACCCGCCATATCGGCCGGCGTTTCAGGGAAGACATCCAACCCATTCACATTTTTCGGTAAACCGGCATTGGCCTGAACCATAATAGGAGTGGTCGGAGCGGCTTGCTTGAGTTCCTTGACGATATCCAGCATACGCTCCATGCCATTACCACAATTGGTACCAATGACATGGGCTCCGGCCTCAACTGTCGCAAGCGCGGCCTCGGAGGGAGAAACGCCCATCATCGTCCGATAAGTCCCTTGAATCGTACGCTCATAAGTAAGCGTACAAATCACCTCACAGTGGGTATTCTCGCGTACCGCCCTGATAGCGGCAGTACACTCATCTAAGGCGCTCATGGTCTCAATGCAAATCGCATCCGCCCCACCAGCCTCCAAGGCCATGACCTGTTCCTTGAAAAAGGCATAAAAATCGTCTTCTGTCACATCGCCCATCGCTGTCATCAGGCCGGTTGGCCCAACCGAGGCAATGACCCACTTATCAGGCCCTGCAGCTTCCCTCGAAATGGCCGCTGCAGCGGTGTTCAGTTCCACGGTACGTGCGGCTAAACCGAAATGTGCCAACTTGCACCTTGTGCCACCAAAGCTATCCGTTTCAATCATATCCGAGCCGGCCGCAATATAACCTTTGGCAATATCCATTACCGCGTCACGGTGGCTGACACACCACAATTCAGGGCATTCGCCGGGTTGCATACCTTTTTTTTGCAGGAATGTTCCCCAAGCGCCGTCGGACACCAGAATCCGCCCCGCCTTCACCGCCGCAACAATTGTTTGTTTTGCCATAGTTTCTCCCAGCCCTTCACCCTTAGATCGAAGAAGCTTTGAGCGCCTGATTCAGATCGGCCAGAAGATCATCAATATGCTCGATCCCTACAGAAAGCCGCACAAGCTCAGGTGCAATACCACACTCAACCTGTTGGGAATCAGTCAGTTGCGAATGCGTCGTGGTAGCCGGATGAATAGCCAAACTCTTGGCATCCCCGACATTAGCCACCAACGAAAACAGCTTCAGGCTGTCGATGAATTTGCCACCCGCCTTGGCTCCGCCTTTAATCCCGAAAACCACCATCCCGCCAAATCCATTCTGAAGCATTTTTTTGGCCACCGGGTAGGCCGGATCATTCTCAAGCCCCGGGTATCGGACCCATGATACCAGCGGATGTTTCTGGAGATGTTTGGCAACCGCCATGGCATTCTGACTATGGCGTTCCATCCGCAAGGGAAGCGTCTCAATCCCCTGCAAGAGCAACCAGGCATTATCAGGGGCAATACAAGCCCCCAAATTACGCAGCGGAACTAACCGCATCCGGAGAATAAACGCCAGGGGCTCCAACGGGCCAAGATCATAAGCAAAACGCAAATCGTGATAACTCGGTTCAGGCTGAGAAAGTAGCGGAAACTTTTCGCTCTTCCAGTTGAACTTCCCTGAATCCACCACAATGCCACCAATCCCGACACCATGACCACCCATCCACTTGGTCAACGAATGCACCACGATATCAGCCCCCTGCTCAATCGGTCGCTGGTGATAAGGGGTACTAAAGGTGCTGTCCACCACCAGCGGCAATCCATGATCATGTGCGATCTTGGCCACTGCGGGGATATCTACCACGTCCAGTCCCGGGTTCCCAATGGTCTCCACATAAATCAATTTGGTTTTCGGAGTAATCGCCGCGGCAAAGTTAGCAGGGTTACGCGCATCCACAAACGTACACTTGATACCAAAATGCGGCAGAATATCGTTGAACTGGGTATAAGTCCCCCCATAAAGATTATTGGCGGAAACAAACTCATCACCCGCTTTACAAATATTGATGACCGCGTAAAAAATCGCGCTTGTTCCAGAGGCCACCGCCAAAGCCGCGACACCTCCCTCCATTGCCGCCACACGCTTCTCCAGAACATCCTGCGTAGGGTTCATCAATCGAGTATAAATGTTACCCAATTCTTTCAGACCGAAAAGGTTGGCCGCATGTTCCACATTCTTAAACACGTACGCACTGGTCCGGTAAACGGGGACGGCACACGCCAATGTCGCTGAATCGGGCGCTTGTCCCGCATGCAAGGCTAATGTCTCAATTCTATTACTCATGACGCTCATATCGAATGCCCCCTTTTGTTGGGATCAATGCAGAAAAACAGGGGCCACCCGGCGCGCCGTGGCCTCGGCCAGCTTTTCCTCAGCATCACCGGGATCGGATGCAAGGATCGCAAAATCAGCCAGAATCACCATGGATTCGGGAGTCACTTCGGCTACCCCCCCATCCACAACAATCAGCTTGGTCTCTGCCGCCAGATTGACCTTAATAACACCAGTCCCTACCGCCGCCACCATCTGGGCATGGCGCGCCAAAACCCCAAAGTAGCCTTCCGGCTCGGGGCAGACAAGACTATCGGCCAAGCCATTGTAGAAAATTTTATCAGGCGTAGAAATCAGGACTTTAAACGTCACGCCTTGCCTCCCGCGAGTTTTTGTGCTTTCTCAAGCACATCTTCAATACGCCCGACCATGTAAAACGCCTGTTCGGGAACCTTGTCGTGCTTGCCTTCCAGAATTTCCTTGAATGACCGAACTGTATCCGCAATCTGCACATAGGCACCCGCAAAACCGGTAAACTGCTCGGCCACGAAAAACGGTTGGGAAAGGAACTTCTGCACTTTGCGGGCGCGCTCAACAGTGAGCCGATCTTCCTCCGAAAGTTCATCCATACCCAGAATGGCAATAATATCCTGCAATTCTTTATAGCGTTGGAGGATCTCCTGCACTCCACGCGCCACCTGATAATGCTCTTCCCCGACGATTTCCGGTGAAAGGATGGAGGAGGAAGACGCCAGTGGATCAACCGCCGGATAAATTCCAAGCTCTGAAATGGCGCGGGACAACTCCGTCGTGGCATCCAAATGGGCAAAGGTGGTGGCGGGCGCAGGATCGGTGTAATCATCTGCCGGAACATATACCGCCTGAATCGAGGTAATGGAGCCGTTCTTGGTCGAGGTAATGCGTTCCTGTAATGCCCCCATATCCGTACCCAAGGTAGGCTGATATCCTACCGCCGATGGAATACGGCCCAACAAGGCCGATACTTCGGAACCCGCCTGGGTGAAACGGAAGATATTATCAATGAAGAGCAACACATCCTGCCGCAATTCATCCCGGAAAAATTCAGCCACGGTCAAAGCCGAGAGTGCGACACGGGCGCGAGCACCCGGCGGCTCATTCATCTGCCCGAATACCATGGACGTCTTTTTGATCACGCCAGACTCCCGCATTTCACGGTAAAGCTGGGTACCCTCACGCGTACGCTCGCCGACCCCTGCAAATACGGAATACCCACCATGCTCCGTGGCGATATTGCGGATCAATTCCTGAATCAACACCGTTTTACCTACACCAGCGCCCCCGAACAAACCAATCTTGCCGCCCTTTCTGTAAGGCGCTAGCAGATCAATCACCTTGATCCCCGTGACCAGAATACTGTCATTCGTATCCTGCTCCTGGAAAAGAGGAGCAGCACGGTGAATCGGCATACGCTTCTCGCAAACAATAGGCCCGGCTGCATCGATGGGATCCCCCAGCAAATTCATCACACGGCCCAGCGTCCCAGGCCCCACAGGCACCGTAATCCGCTCTCCGGTATTCCGGACTTCGGCACCACGCACCAGACCATCTGTAGAATCCATGGCGATGGCACGCACCAGATTATTGCCAAGATGTTGGGAAACTTCGAGCGTCAGATTCCACTCATGATCGTCAATAAACGAATTGGTGACCTGCAACGCCGTCAAAATAAAAGGCAGCTGATTTTCAGGAAATTCCACATCCACCACTGGGCCAAGCACCTGAGCCACCCTGCCATTAACCATTATTTTTTCCATACTCATAAGTCCCTCTTTAAACACTCTCTATTTCAGCGCCTCAGCGCCGGCCACAATCTCCGTCAATTCCGTTGTAATCGCTGCCTGACGCGCCCGATTTCGTTTCAGCGTAATCATACGAATCAGACTATCGGCATTCGAACTTGCCTGTTCCATCGCCTTCATGCGGGCACTATGTTCCCCCACCGAACTGCTGAGCATCGCAAGATAAACACGCAAACTGATCATACGCGGAAGCAACGCATTAAGAACCTCTTCCGAACTGGGTTCCAGCATCCAACAACCCGCCTTGGTATCGCCAGTCCCCGTTGTCAACGCCGCCGGATCCATCGGCATGATTTTTTCCACCACCGGCTGTTGCGACATTGCGCCCGTCAGGGCATTGTAAGCCAGATAAACCTCATCCACACGCGCTCGCACAAATGCCGCCTGCAGCTCACGAGCAATGCGATGGGCATGCGAATAGTCCGGTTTCATCATCACGTCTTCGTAATACCGCTCTACCGTTGCACGGTTCTTAAATGAAGCGTAACCACGCCGACCGCAAAAACTCATCCATACCGAGCGCCCCTGCTCCTCCTGCTGCTTAAGCCAGGGATTAATCATCTTGATCAGATTATTGTTAAACCCTCCACACAGACCACGGTCGGACGTAATCAGCAAGACCAAAACGTTCTTAACGGACTTCCGCGGAATCACCAGGACATGTTCCCCGGACACCACGCAGGGCCCCATCCGACCCAAAATTCCGGACATCCGGCCTGAGATCAAGCTGACCCTTTTCTCAGCCTCCTGCGCCCGGCGCAGCTTGTTGACTGAGACCAACTTCATGGTCTTGGTCATTTTCCGCGTGCTTCGGAGACGAGCCAACTTGACATTAAACTCTTTTAGTGTCGGCATGCGATAGCGTCCCCGGTCAAGCCGTCTTCACAGACAAACGTTTAAGCACCGCTTCCAAAGCCGTCTTGACTTCGGGCGTCATCACCTTCGCCTTGGCAAATAATGTCAAGTACTCACAAGGAGATCGGTCTAAAGCCTCATACAACTCAGTCTCAAAAGCTTTGATCTTGGTCGTCGGAATGGAATCCAAGTACCCTTGCGTGCCGGCATAGATCACCGCCACCTGTTTGGCCACAGGAATCGTGGCATGAACGTTTTGCTTCATGAGTTCCATAAGTCGACGTCCACGATCCAGTTGCTTCCGTGTGGCGGCATCCAAGTCCGAGGCAAATTGAGAGAAGCCCGCCAATTCACGGTACTGCGCCAATTCCAGACGCAGGGATCCCGCGGTCTGCTTCATGGCCTTCAACTGGGCATCACCACCCACACGCGAGACAGAAATTCCCGGGTTGATCGCAGGGCGCTGACCAGCATTGAACGCATCCGTCTCAAGGAAAATCTGTCCATCGGTAATAGAAATCACATTCGTCGGGATATAAGCGGAAACGTCACTCGCCTGCGTCTCCACGATCGGCAACGCCGTCAGGCTTCCGCCTCCCTTTTCAGGGCTCAGCTTGGCAGCCCGCTCCAATAACCGGCTGTGTAGATAAAAAATATCACCGGGAAACGCCTCACGCCCCGGGGGACGTCGAAGAAGCAGCGACAACTGACGATACGCTTGGGCCTGCTTAGTCAAGTCATCAAAGATGATCAAGGCATGCCGCCCGCTATCCCGGAAATACTCCGCCATGGTACATCCTGTATACCCGGCCAGATACTGCATGGGCGCGGGATCGGAAGCGGTCGCAGCAATCACCGTAGTATAGTCCATCGCACCGAATTTCTTCAGCTTCTCGCAGACCTGCACCACCGTCGAACGCTTCTGTCCAATGGCAACATAGAAACACATTACGTTTTCGCCACGCTGATTGATGATCGTATCAATAGCGAGCGAAGTTTTACCGGTCTTGCGGTCACCGATGATCAACTCACGCTGGCCACGCCCAATGGGCGTTAACGCATCAATCACCTTGATCCCGGTTTGAAGCGGTTCACGGACATCGGCACGATCAATAATCCCCGGGGCCTTGACTTCAATCTTCCGCATTTCGCTGCTTTGGATCGGAGGGCCACCATCAATCGGGCGTCCCAACGCATCCACGACGCGTCCCGCCACCGCCTCCCCCACAGGTACTGAAGCGATTTTGCCGGTACGGCGAACGGTATCCCCTTCCTTGATTTCACGATCCTCACCGAAAATGGCCACCCCGACATTGTCCTCTTCAAGATTGAGAACCAGACCGGAAAGCCCCTCGCGGAACTCAACCAGTTCCCCAGCCATTACGCTGGTCAAGCCGTCAACGTGGGCAATTCCATCACCCACACTTAATACGGTTCCAATTTCGGAAACATCGATCTTCTGATCAAAATCAGAGATCTGTTTTCGTAGAATCGACGCAATTTCTTCAGGTCTTAAATCAACAGCCATACGCCCACCTTGCCGTTATCCGGCCATCATCGTTTGCCTGATCATGCGCAAGCGCGCCGCCAGGCTGAAATCATACACTGTATCCCCCACCTGCAACCGGCAACCGCCCAGCAGTTCGGGGTTTTCTTCCGTCTCCAAAATCAACTGTTTTCTGATGTGCTTTCCCGCCTGCAGAGCAATGGCCTTCACATCAGCAGCGGATAAGGCGAACGCCGAGGTTAAATGCCCCCGTATAATTCCCTGCCGCCGCTCTTCCAATTCTTTGAAATCCGCACATATTTCGTTCAAAACTCCTAATCGCCGTTTGGATTCCAAAAAGCGGATAAACCGCCATACCAACGGATGAACCCGAGCCGCAAAAAGCGCCTCCAACGTCTGCAGTCGCCGCACCGAGGCCAACTGGTAATTCCCGATGAAACGACGGAGATCTCCCGACTCGGCTAAATCCACCTGAATCCCGGCCAGATCGCCCCCCACTACCTCAAGCACAGCCTCCCCGGTAGCAAGATCATGCAATGCCTGTGCATAACGGTGGGCCGCTCTGGAACGCAGCTTCATAGCTGGTCCATCTCCTTGGCCAAATCATTGACCAACGCCCGATTCCGCTCGGTGTCCACATTCGCCGCAAGCACCTTACCGGCAAGCGAAATGGCGATTTCCGTTGCCTCACGACGCAAGACAATACGCGCCTGATCCGTAGCCGCCGCAATCTCGCGGCCCGCCTCCTCCGTCAATGCCCTTGCCTTCTGTTCCGCCTGTTCACGAATGATCCGGGCAGACTCTTGAGCCGCCACACGCGCCTCTGCCACCAACCGCTGCGACTCACGCTCGGCCGCCTGAAGCATTTCACGATTCTTAACCACGGTCGCTTCCGCCCCGAGGCGCGCCGTCTCCGCTTGAGCCAGCGCATCACGGATGGATTTCTCCCGCATATCAAGCACTTTCAGAATCGGTTTCCAAGCGACCTTGTAGAGCACCACCGTCAACAGGGCGAAGGTGATCCACGTCAGCACCACCATGGAAGGCGCCACGTCCATAACGTTCGCGGAGGCTTCATGGGTAACAGCTGCCGGAACTTCCGTCACAGCCTGAGTTTGAACGGCGTCTTCCATGCCGGTTTACTTTCCAAGCAAACAGATAACGGCGCAAAACAGGGCCGTACCTTCAACTAATGCCGCGACGATCAACATCGTCACCTGGATTTTAGCGGCCATTTCCGGTTGCCGCGCCATGGCGCCGACCGCCGAGGCTCCCACCCACCCGATGCCCAAACC
>Ga0118677_10001480_pt1 | contig 49526 bp, 37 predicted proteins | sample AliMusrvi5mmetaG_FD_86154 | JGI IMG/M metagenome (GOLD analysis project Ga0118677, IMG submission 86154) | reverse complement strand
CTTCGACAACTACAACTACGACAAGGACACGTCAGAATACCGCTCGCAGAAAGTTACCCTGGAGGATCTGAACGAGACCGGGAAGTATGTGGTTCACGAGATCATCGACCGCGACCTGCACCTGACGCAGGTCCGCATGGCGGCCCGTCTCTTCGATCCCGATGCGTTCATCCTGGGCTCCGCGATGCTCAAGTCGCACGACAACGTGATCGCCACACTCTCGACGAAGAACCTGGTGATGTCCGCGCCGTTGCACAGCGCCCGCGCCGAATCCAAGCGCTGGAGCGACAAGGCGCGCTACCACGCCGGCTTCCGCCAGATACAGATGAACATCGCCCAGACGGCGAAACGCATGCGGCCGCTATGGGGCGTCACCGTGATTGACGGCTTCGAAGGAATGGAAGGCGAGGGCCCGTTGAATGGAACGCCAGTCGCTTCGCGCGTGGCGATCGCGTCGACGGACTTCGTGGCGGCCGACCGCGTTGGCGTGGAAGCCATGGGGGTCAATCCCGAATGGGTCGGCTACCTGCAATACTGCTGCGACGCCGGCCTCGGCCAGTACGACTTGAGCAAGATCGATCTGCGAGGCGGGGTGGAACTGGCCAGCATTCGCAAGACCTACCAGCTTCATCCGCGCGTGCAGAAACAACTCGAATGGATGGGGCCGCTGAAGAGCTAAGCGGCGGCCGTGATCTACGAATCCATGCCGGCCATCTGCTCGATATGCCGCACGATCGCCGAATGGTCCAGGTCTCCCATTCCGTTGTTCATCAGCGAGATCAGCATCTGCTGCACGGCGCTTGTCACTGGCAGCGCGACTTTGGCGGATTCGGCGGCCAGCAACGCATTGCGAAGGTCTTTCTGGTGCAGGCGAATGCGAAAGCCGGGCTTGAAATTGCGCGCGATCACCATCGGGGCTTTGGCGTTCAACACCGTACTTCCCGCCAGCCCGCCCTTAACCGCTTGGAACACCACTTCCTGATCGAGACCGCAGCGTTTGGCCAGCACCAGCGCTTCGCTCATCGCCGCGATGTTGCACGCCACCATCATCTGGTTCGCGAGCTTAGTAACATTGCCTGCGCCTACCGGCCCGGTTAGTGTCACAGTCGATCCCAGCGACTGAAGCACTGGAGTCATTTCGTCGAAAACCACTTTATCGCCGCCCACCATGATAGCCAGGGTGCCGTCTATCGCTTTCGGCTCTCCGCCACTGACTGGTGCGTCCAGGAACCGAACATCTTTGGCCGCGCACGCGGCTCCGGCCTTCTGCGCCACCACCGGGTTAATCGAACTCATGTCGATGACGGTCAATCCGGGCCGTGCGCCTTCCAGCACGCCGTCCGGGCCGATGAACTCGGTGGTGAAATGGAAATGCGGATAGGGATCGTCAATCTCCACGACATATTTTTTGCCGGCCACCCCCACCTTGACCGGATGCGCACCTGATGATGCCACGCACCTGCCGGCCTCGAGCGCCTGCAGGATGGCAGGAATGGTCAGCTGGCCGCATTGCACATAGGTGCTGCATTCGCCGCCGTGGGCCGTTGCATGCTGGGCATGAAATTTCTCGGCCAGAAAATGGTGGGCATCGTCCGAGCCGACCCCGTAGAGCCTGACGCCGAGGTTCAGCGCCCTGTCCCAGATGTCATCCGTGCCCGGCATACCGCCCGCAGCGAAGGTGTTGCAGTCGGGGGCCGCATTATGGACTTCAAACAGATTGCAGTCCCTGAGCTTGGCGATCACATCGGCACCGTAGACATTCCCCCAGTTCGGATGCGCGAGGATGGGCACCCCGCCCTGGTCGCGGATCCAGTCGACCGCCTTCTGAAGCGAATCCTTCACGTTGGCCCGGCGCAGCCTGGCGGGCGTGACATAGTCCCTGGTGATGCCCAATCCCACCACATGGCCCGTGCCTGTCAGTTCGTTGCCGGGCAGAACAAGGATCTTGTGCGCCTTGGAAAGCCGCTCCGCCTGATCTTCGGCCAGCCCCAGGTTGTGGTCGGTGATGGCAATCCATTGATACCCCCGCGCGGCATACCACGCCACCACGCCATCAACGTTGATGTCGCCATCAGACCGTGCGGTATGCGTATGAAGACTTCCTTTAAACCAAGGCATAGTTACTCTTTCTCCATCCGGCCATGTCAACCATGACTAGGCGACTAGTTGGGCTTCATTCATATTTACGGACGGCCCCATTCGATGTTCCGTATCACCAGCTTGTCTTCTTCTCGCGTAATCGTAACCGTTACTGCTTCAGTATAGCCATCTCCGTCGATCGCAACGTAAACCCAACCGACATCCAACATCTCTTTGCCCGGCCATTCATCGTCGCCGCAGATGACCAAGGCTGTCTCTGGCTCGACATCCACGTATGCCACCATATCGGCAAGCTTTTTTCTGAGATCTTCGGGTGACAACGACATACGCATTGACGACGATAACATTGCATGCGCATCAGCAAAACGTGCATTAACCAAGCACTGCCCAAATGCGAGTGCTATTTTCCCTTGGGGTGTTTGGGAAAGTTCGCTTGATCCTGGTTCATATTTCATCGCGCTGTTGTCTACAGTTTTATCCACACAAACTCAATCGAAATGCACCACACAGGTTTCTTTATGAAACAAATGCTATTTCAAGGCGAACAGGCCGTCAACTGCCGAATGACACTGGGGCCGCGGGTTCCTGACTATGCCTGCCGGCCGGGGCACAGCCAGAGGTCCTGCGGCGTCAGGCCGACGGCATCGATAAACTGCTGCAACCGCGGCAGGCGGTTCATGTCATCAAGCGTATGCGAGTCGGACCCGAATGAAAAACGGCATCCGGCTTGGCGGGCCAGCGTCAGCACGCGGACAGGCGTGTCCAGCGGCCAATCGGTTTCGCGCGGAAAGCCACCTTTCGAAGGAGGCAGGCTTGCGGCGGTGATCTCCAAGGCCACGCCGTGCTCCTGCGCCAGGCCAAACGCATCGAGGAACTCATCATCGGAGATCGCGGCAATGGCGGCCTCATAAAGATCGAGGAACCCGCACGGGAAGAAAGGATGCGGTATGATGTCCGCCATCCCGCACTGGACGGCGGAGCGGAAAAAACGGAGCAGATGCTCCGCCACGGCGCGGGGCGTCCGGGCCGGCGGCAGCTCGACAAAGCCCGCCATTTGGAAGTGATCGCAGGCGAGAAGTACAAAGTCGACGGAATCGGCAAAAGCCGGCGTGATGCCGAATTTTCCGGGTGCCATCGTCTCCGCTTCACAGCCGACCAACACCCGGCCGGAAAATCCGGGCGCCTCAAGAAGATCCCGGCGCAGCCTTTCGATCTGCCCCGCCCCCTGGTTCTGATACCATTCCGAGGGATGTATTGCAGGGTTCACCCAGACGTGATCGGTAAATCCGATGGTCTTCAGGCCCAGCTCCCCCGCCCGCTGCAGGATATTGCGCGGCGTTTGATGAACCTTGTCGCTACAGCAATTCGACATATAGGTGTGCACATGCAAGTCGTGGTCGGGTTTCAGCATGTCAGGTAGCCATCTTTTCGTCAATCACCAGCGTCATGCGCTGGGTCGTGAAGTTGTAGTCGTCGAAGGTGCCGGAAGAGACCATGCAGACCGTCCGGCCATCCGCGCTCATCCATTTTGCAGGGAAAACGGGCTGATAGCCGCCATAGCTGCCCCAGTTGTCGTCGCGGTAAAAGAGCGACCACGGCCCCCACGGCTCCGGCGCCTCGAACAGCGTGAGCTGGCTCGGGTAAGCCGCCTGCGGGTATGGGAGCTGGTGCAGCGGACGCGGCTTGTTGGTCTGCGCATCGTAGAACCCGTAGTTGCCCATGAAATAGCGTTTGAGGCCGGGATTGTAGGTGACGTGGTTCTCCCCGGTCATCAGCGGGTAGCGGAAGACCGGCACGGCGGCGGCATCATCTTTCGACCATTGCGGGCCAGCGTATTTGTCGAGGCCGACACAGAATTCCCAGGCCTTGCGGTCAAGGATCTTTTCGCGCGGCACACGGCCGAGCAGCATGTAGTCGCCGTTCTCCCAATAGCTGTTGCCGTCATCGGCGGCCGGGAAATAGGCATAGACATAGCCGTCGCGCGCGCCGGCGTAGTCGCGTCCGAACTGGAGGAAGTGGCAGGAGCTGAGCCGGCCACTGAAGAAATCCACAGGCGTGGCTTCCCGGTTCCATGTCTTGCCCATATCCCGCGAGGTGATGATCCAGCCGTGGATATTGCGCTGGCGGTTGAAGCGGGGGTCCTCGCCGTAGTGCATCGCCTCCACGGCGAAGAAGAGCGTGCCATCCATGCAAAGCAAGCCCGCGGGCTTGACGCCCCGGTCCGGATCCGACGGCGGGATGCGGCAGTATTGCTTCACAGTGACCGGCATATTATCAACGAGGAAGAGATTACCCGGGGGCGGTCCTTCGATCCGCCAAAAGTTCATGGGACTGTCGAGGTTGTCCCCCGCCCCGCCGTAAAGGTTGTCGTCTGACGCCCATGTGAGCGGCCACATGTCGCCATCGCCTTTGTGATAACGGTATTTCGCCGGCTTCACGCCGACAATCAGCTTGCTGGCCGGATAGTTTGGGGCTGGTATCTCCTGCATGGCTTTTTCTCCTTTATCGGACCTCAGCACTGAGGTTCATTTCATAATTCGATCTATCCATGAACACCTCGGTCAAATTCGACTGAACGTTGGCTTGTGCAGCGGCGACGAATCCGAGCCGCATATAGAAGGCCAGCGCGCGCTGGTTCGTCTTCATGACCTTCGCCACGATCCGGTTCAGCCCCAGTTCCCCGAATCCGAGCTTCAGCAACTCCAGCAGGGCGGCCCGGCCGTAGCCCTTGCCCCATTCGTGGACATCCCCGATGGTGATCTCGATCTCCGCTTTGCCTTTTTCGACGCCCTTGAAGCCGACGGTTCCAAGGGGCTGGTGGTCTAAAGGACGCTCAATCATGAATGCGAAAGGGTTTTTGACCATCTTCCCGCTGAACCATTGCCGCAGATCCGGGTCCGTCGCTGCCGTTGGCTGGAACGCCCCGATAACCGTGGCCGCCCAAACTTCCGGGTTGTTCAGCCATGCCACGACCAGCGGAAAATCGGATTCCCGCATTGGCCTAAGAGTTATCTGCGGCATCTGCACACTCAACATCCCTCCCGATAACCGTGTCATTTACACAAACTTGATCGAATTAAACCGTCGTGGACTACCCTTTTCTTGATTTCTTTAAATTGTCTGCCAGCCTTCTTCCAACCCACACCAGTATTAATCCGATGAGGGCTACAGGGAGAAAAATGGCCGTTGCCTCTATTCTGGTCATTTCGCGCGGGACAAGCAATCGCGCGCCAAGCCAGACCGCATTTGCCACAGCCATGAGCGCGCCAAAAATCTGAAGAAACATTGCCATTGATCTAACTATCCACCTTTCCGGTTCTCGCAACTAACGTCAGGATGAGCATTTAGTGAACCGTGCGCTTGTTAGCTGTCCGTCTCTCTTGGTTGCCAACCCTCAGCAATGCGTTCAACCAACAGCGTGTTGTTCCATACACCAGGCATGACGGGAAACTTTCGCTGTTCTTCTGACAAAGTCCCCACACGCCATTCCCGTTCACCATCCCAGAGAAACCAAATCCGAACGTGTCCATTCGCATCTGCATTCCCTTGCCTGAATACCGGAAAAGGGCACGCCCATTCAGGAATCGGTTCTTCGGCCACTACGCGCACAAGCTTGCGGTTGCATGCTGCACCGAGTGGAAAGAAGACGAGAAAACGTTCCTTCTGTTGCACTAGAGAACCGAATTCTTTTAGGCAACTCGCATAAAGGCCGGGAAGCACGCGAAGTAGGGCTCCATATCTGGGAGGTTTCTCATGCTTGTGCGTGTATTGTGCATAGGCAAAGCCTGCTGGTGTCGAAATCTCAATCACATCTCCAATTCTCGGACGAGTTCTGGTGACCGTTCCCATATCAACTTTCATCTAATGTTGTTCACACAAACCCGATCATCGTTTCCTAGCCCCCGAAATGCCGGGCGATCTCCTGGCGGGCGATCTCGATGGCGCGGCGCGGCTTGTTCAGGTTGCCGTGCACGGTGTACACATCGCGGTAGATGAATTCCACAAACACGTCGCGGGTGGCGTCGAGCGTCTCACGGATGCTCGCGGCCCAGGCGGCCTCGTCCAGCTTTTCATCCACGCCGATGAACCGCGGATCGGGCTTGCGCGAGAAGACAATGCCCGTACCGCGCAGGGCGTCGCCCATGAACTGCTGGTCGCACCAGCGCGAGATGGACACTTTCTTGAGGTGCGGCATCCGACGGATATGCTCCCAGAGCGGATGGGCCGGCTCGCAGCAGCCCCAGTAGAGCAGCCCCATGGGCTCGCAGATGGCGCGGTAGTACGGCGCACAGAACTCGCCGAACATCTCAGGGGAAATCCCCACGGTCTCCTGGCTCTCCGAGGACCCCCACATGTCGCACATGCGGGCCGGGCCGCCCTTGTAGCCCGGGGACGGCAGGCGGGTGGTGAAGTTGTAGCTCGAGCCAAAGCTCTCCTGGTTGTCGTTGTTGAGGATCAGCAGCCCTTCTTTTTCGGCCCAGCGCATGACGAAGAGCACATTGTCCCGCAAACGGGTCAGCAGCGCATGCAGGGCCTCCGGCTCGTCGTACATGGCAAGGAACAGGCGCTCCATGCCCATCAGCCGGACCAGCATGGAGGTCAGGCCGGTCCATGCCATGATGCCGGAGCGGATCGCCACCGGCAGGCAGCCGCCGAAGAGCTCTTCAAGGAAGGCTTTCCAAGCCAGGGTCTTTTCGCGGTCCACCTGGCAGGTGGCGGCCTTGACCAGGTGCATGTCGCGCTTGAGGTCCGTGATGGGATGCAGAAATTTGTAGCCGGTCTCGATGCCCTGCCCGTCCTTGATGCCGATCCGCTCGACATTGATGCCCATGCAGTTGACGTCCGCGAACCAGTAGATGTCATAGGTATCGGGGGTGACCTTGTCATCGTTCAGGAGCTCATGGTTGCGAATGTGCTTCAGGAGCCGCTTCTCGATCTGGCGGCCGGTTTCGGTTTTGCATTGCAGCAGGCTGGACGGGAGGAAGTCGCGCTCGAAGGTCCAGGTCTCGACCACCACGGGCGGAATGGCGCCGGGCTGGCCGTCATTGAGGGCGTACCACATCTTCTTGCGTTTCGCCATCACGGGCAGGGCCGCGTATCCGGCTTGTTTCTTCGCCAGTTCGCGCAGGTAGGTGCGTTCGTTCGCCGGCAGGTTCCATTCCATGACGTTCCCTTTCAAAGCAAGATGTTGCGCTGATTGTGCCAAGCAACTCTGCCGCCGTCAAATCGCAAAAAGCGTGTAAGACGGAAAAGCACCGTAATGTTTCACGCAAAGGCTCAAAGTTCGCCAAGGTTCAGCACGGCGGCGATGCATGGCCGGAAACTTTAATGCAGGTTGCATTTCGGGTGAAAACGGATGCGGCGATCTTGGGCGCTGGCATTGTTCTCGCGGGTGGTGCGGATACTTATCCAGCCCCACCCGCGACGCCGCGCCATCATCCCAAGCTTACCGCATCTTTTTCACCACAGACACGAAATGCAATCTGCGGGTTGCCTCCATGGCGCAACGCCATGGATTTTACGGGGCTTGTGTCTCCAGCGGGTTCTGTTCAACCATGCAGGGCTTTTATTCTTCAGTCTTGAAACAGGTGAGGGTCTCCCTGCGGGTTTATCCCGCAGGAGGCAAAAGCTTGCTTCACCCGTGACACAAGGTCACGGGGATCGCCCAGCCCGAATCCACACCCTCATCACAGATTGGCATCCGAACGGGGTCCTGACCTGAACCCTAAGAACTGCTATTGTGCGGCTGTGCAATTTTTTGTAATATACCGCATCGAACAGGAGTTGTGAACCGATGCAGGAGCCGCGCAAAAAAGTCCGCTTCATGGTCAACGCCAAGTCCGGCACACGCTGGTCATTTGACGCACTGCGCCGCGCGGTGGATGAATCGTGGGAAAGCGCGGGGCACGTGGTCTCCTACCAGTTCTCCCAAAGCACCGAGGATGGCGTCGAGAAGGCCCGGCAGGCGGTGGCGGACGGGATTGACATCATCATGGTGGCCGGCGGCGACGGCACGGTCAACACCGTGGCGCGGGAGCTGATCGGCTCCCCGGTGGTGCTGGGCATCGTGCCGGTGGGCAGCGGCAACGGGTTCGCCCGGCATTTCGGCATCCCGCTGGTTCCCCGCAAGGCGGTGGCCGCCCTCGCCGATGCCTTCGTGAAGCCCGTGGATGTCGGCATGGTCAATGAAACGCCGTTCTTCGTGACCTGCAGCATGGCGTGGGACGCCTCCATCGCCGAGGCGTTTGCCCGCTCGCCGGTGCGCGGCATCCTGCCGTATGTGCTGGCCGGCGTGCAGCAGTTTTTCGACTATATCCCGCAGGATGTCCGGGTGGACATCGACGACAAGGAATCACTGTTTTTTGCCGAGCCGATTATCTTCACCGTGGCCAACATCTCGCAGTTCGGCGGCGGCGCCATCATTGCGCCGCAGGCCAAGGCCGACGACGGCTGGCTGGAGCTGGTGGTGGCCCTGCGCCGCGATGCGGCCATGCTGCTTGCCAACCTGCCGCGCCTGTTCAACGGCACGCTGCACCAGATACCGGAAGTCACCACGCGGCATTTCCGCAAGCTGAAGATCACCCGGCCCCATGCGACGCCGCTTCAAATTGACGGGGAACTGGTCCAAGCGGATGCGAATGTGCGGGTCCGGGTGCATGAGCAGCGCCTGCGCGTGCTGGTGCCCAACAAGAACATGTCCGGCAAGCCATTGGAGCCGTAGCAGCGTCCTATGGAATTTTGGAACGATGGAAACAGGGTTACGACTGGAAACGCATCTGACCAACGGTGCATCTGCCGTTGACGACAGGTCTGTATTTCCTAATCGTCTAACAGCCTGCAGCCTGTCAACCTGCGCCCCTATGGGACGCTAGGCAAGAGATATCGTGTCGCCTTGCGCCCGCGGTAGCGGACGTATTCACGATATCCCGCTTCACGCGCCAGCCGGACCGCCTGGTCAAAGGCAAAGCCCACCTGCTCCGGCTTATGGGCGTCAGATGAGAAGCAGACCGGGATGCCGCGTTCATACGCCCAGGTGAGCAGCGGCAGCGAGGGATAGATTTCACCCACCAGTTTGCGCAGGCCCGCGGTGCTGATTTCAATCGCCATGCCCGCCGCGGCCAGCCGGTCCAGCGCCGGCAGGGCCATCTCCTTCAGGCGCCGGTCATCCGGCCGGAAACGGAATATCTTGGGCAGGTCCAGATGGGCGGCCACATCGAACAGGCGGGAGTCCGCCATGGCCGTGATCGAGCGGAAGTAGTGCGCCCACGTCTGCGCCACATCCACCCTGTCCCACTGCGCCATGTTGACGGGGTTGTCAAAACCCCAATCGCCGAGATAGTGGACCGAGCCCAGTACGATGTCAAAGGGGGCCTGCGGCAGCCACGTCTTGAGGAATGCGGCCGTGCGCTCGTGGAAATCCGCCTCGATGCCGAACAGGATGGAGAAGCCCGGCGGCGCTTTCAGGCCGGCGATCATGCGCCGGTATTCCGGGAAATCCGCGAGATCCATGCGGAACTCGGCGTCATAGCCGCCCGGATCAGGAGCATGGTCCGTGAACGCGATCTCCGGCAGCCCGGCACGGAGCGCGGCGGCGACGTATTCTTCCGGCGCACCCTGCGCATGATGGCAGAGCGGCGTGTGGGTATGCACATCAGGAACCATATAATTCATCCAACCAGAACCCCGCCCGGATGTCAATGGATTGATGAGGAGGGACGGAGCGGAGGATACAGGGTTCGGGGTTCAGGTAAGAATTGAGATAGAAAGAACTGCCCACCGATCACACAGATACACACGGATGGAAGCTGGAATTGGGTAAGGCTCAGGGTTCGGGCAGGAATTCGACAGAAGGAGACTGTAACTACGAAACACGCGAAAAGTGGGAATTAAAGACGATAGAAGAAAATTTTCTCGCAAAGCCGCCAAGCCCGCCAAGGTTCAAACCTTCCTAAAATCGTTTTGTTCCGACAAAACGAGGCGAACCGCAAGCTGCATTTCTTTGCGACCTTTGCGTCTTTGCGTGAAATATTCCGGCAACTGTTCAGCCACGTTTAGTCAGCATCCCGCTCTGCCGCACGGCATCGAACACGGCGTCCACCGGCAGCGCGGCCAGTGCGGCGGCTGTGCGCGCCGCCGCGCACACCACGCGGACCTGCCTGCCGCGCGGCGCCCACAGCCGCTCATCCGAGGGGCCAAACACCACCACGCTGTTTGCGCCCACACAGGCGGCCAAATGCGACACGCCGGAGTCGTTGCCGACATACCCCGCACCCAGCGCGAGCAACCCGGCCAGGTCGGGCAGATTCAAATTGTCCAGCATATAAGTCCCCTCGCCCGCCTGCTCCAGCTCCAATGCCAGCGCTCCATCCGCTTCGCCGATGCAGAACAGGACCGGGATGCCAGACTCCGCCCGGATCCGGCGGGCCAATGCAATAAAATGGCGACAGGGCCAGTTCTTGGTAACACTGCCGCTGCCGGGATGAATCCATACAGGTGGCGATGCCAATACAGCCGGAAACCGGGTGGCCAGTTCCCCGCGGATGGGCGCAGGCACGGTCAATGCATACATCCGACTGGCATGGTCCGGCCAGATGTCGAGCCAGCCGGCAAGCGGCTCCAGAAAATGGTCCACGGCGTGGCGGTCCGCAACCAACGGCGAAGTTTGACGAAAACCCGCCGCGCTGTTGGCGGAAAACCAAGTCCGGACACGGGCATCGGGATCATGCACAAAACTATACACCACTGAGAATCCCTTCAGCCAAGTTGCCTCATCGGGTTGCAGCGTGTTGCCGAAAAGCCGACCCGCCCATGCGGCATCAAGGGAAACGCATCGGTCAGCCACTCCCGACATGGCGGCCAGCTTCACCACAGGGGAGGATACGGCCAGAGTGATCCGTGCGGACGGATGGCGTTGGCGAATCAAGGCCAGCGCGGGAAGCGTGACCAGGAAATCACCCAGCGCCCCGCCCCGCATGACCAGAATTTCCCCTGCTGAATTTGACGATTTTGGCGCTATCTGTGTTGACATCCTGCGGGTATCCGATACATTTTGTAACGATTTTTGCTGGTGGATTTTAGCAAGATTGACCACATAAAGTAAACCATAGTTAAAAAGAGGCAAATGGCATGAAACTTGATCCGACTCGTATGCAAGACTGGGAGATTGCGGAAGCCGCCGAACCCTTCATGAAGCCGCTGCACACGCTGGCACGCGACATGGGACTGAACGACGATGAACTGATCCCCATGGGCCAGAATGTCGGCAAGATCGATTTTTCAAAAGTCCTGGAGCGGCTGAGCAATGCGCCGCAGGCCAAATACATCGATGTGACGGCCATCACGCCCACCCCGCTCGGCGAAGGCAAGACCACGACCACGCTGGGCCTGGTGGAAGGGCTCGGCAAGATCGGCAAGCGCTCCATCGGCGCGATCCGCCAGCCCAGCGGCGGACCGACCTTCAACGTCAAGGGCGGCGCGGCCGGCGGCGGCCTGGCGCAGTGCATCCCGCTCACCCCGCTTTCCATCCGCCTGACGGGCGATATCGACGCGGTGACCAACTCCAACAACCTGGCGATGGTCGCCCTGACGGCCCGCATGCAGCACGAGGCCAACTATGACGACGCCCAGCTGAGCCAGCTCGGCCTGCGCCGGCTCAGCGTGGACCCCAATCGCATCCAGATGCGCTGGGCGATCGACTTCTGCGCGCAGGCGCTGCGCAGCATCACCATCGGCAAAGGCGGCAAGATGGACGGGCTCGAGATGAATTCGGGGTTCTACATCTCCGTGGCCAGCGAAGTCATGGCGATCATGGCGGTCTCCAACGACCTGAAGGACATGCGCGAGCGGATCAGCCGGATCGTGGTGGCCTATGACACCAACGGCAACGAAGTGACTGCCCACGACCTGGAAGTGGACGGCGCGATGACGGCCTGGATGGTGGAGGCGCTCAAGCCCAACCTGCTGCAGACCGTGGAAGGCCAGCCCATGCTGGTGCACGCCGGCCCGTTCGCGAACATCGCGATCGGCCAGAGCTCCATCATCGCGGACCGCGTCGGCACCCGGCTGGCGGACTACCATATCACGGAGAGCGGCTTCGGCGCGGACATCGGATTCGAGAAATTCTGGAACCTGAAGTGCCGGTTCTCCGGCCTGAAGCCCAGCGCGGTGGTCGTGGTGGCCACGGTGCGCGCGCTGAAAATGCACGGCGGCGGACCCCAGGTGAAGCCCGGTCGCCCGCTGGACGAGGCGTACACCAAGGAGAACCTCGGCCTGCTGGAAAAGGGCTGCGAAAACCTGGTGGCCCACATCGAAACCGTCAAGAAGAGCGGCGTGCGGCCGATCGTGTGCGTCAACGCCTTCCATACGGACACCAAGGCGGAGCGCGAGCTGGTCCGAAAGATCGCGGAGCAGAACGGCGCAATGGCGGCGGTTTCAGAGCACTGGCTCAAGGGCGGCGAAGGTGCCCGCGAGCTGGCGGAGACCGTGGTGGCGGCCTGCGAGGAAAAGAGCAACTTCCGCTTCCTGTATGAGCTCGACACGCCGCTGCGCGAGCGGATCGACCGCATCGCCAGGAACGTGTACGGAGCCGACGGCGTGACCTACACCCCCGAAGCGACGGCCAAGATGGAGAAGCTCGAGAAAGACCCGACCGTCCAGAAGCTCGGCACCTGCATGGTGAAGACCCACCTCAGCCTCTCGCATGACCCGGAACGCAAGGGCCGCCCGCGCGGCTGGCAGCTGCCGATCCGCGACTTCCTGATCTACAAGGGCGCGGGATTCGTGGTGCCGGTCTCCGGCGACATCAAACTGATGCCCGGCACGGCCTCCCGGCCGGCATTCCGCAAGGTGGATGTGGACACCGGCACCGGCCGGGTACGCGGCCTTTTCTAGAGTTGAAAGAACCGCCCACAGATCACATAGATTGACACGGATAGAAGACAGAAGCATTTTAACTACGAAACACGCAAAAAGGCGCGAAAAGGCCGAAGGATGGACCTCGGCAGCCCCGTGGTGAATCGGGATGGCTGATGGATTTCCCGGACCCTGAGACCTGACGAATAAAAGGAGAACAAACGCATGGCCGCAAAGATTATGGATGGCAAGCTGATCGCCCAGCAGATCCGCGACGAGCTGCAGCAGGAAGTAGCAAAGATGAAAGCCCAGGGCGTGACCCCCGGCCTGAGCGTGATCCTCGTGGGCGAGAATCCCGCCTCCAAGTCCTATGTGTCCGCCAAGGAGAAAGCATGCGAGGATATCGGCATCTTCTCGGATGACAACCGCATCCCGGCCACCATCACGGAAGCCGACCTGCTGGCGCTGATCGAGAAGAAGAACAACGACCCCGCCATCGACGGCATCCTGGTGCAGCTCCCCCTGCCCAAACATATCGACGAGGGCAAGATCCTGCGAGCCCTGAGGCCGGAGAAGGATGTGGACGGGTTCCATCCCGTCAGCGTGGGCAAAATGATGCTGGGCGAGAAGACCTTTCTGCCATGCACACCGCACGGCGTAGTGCAGATGCTGACACGCAGCGGCGTGAAAGTGTCCGGCGCGCACGTGGTGGTGGTGGGCCGCAGCAACATCGTGGGCAAACCGGTGGCCAACATGCTGCTCCAGAAGAACACCTACGGCAACGCGACGGTCACCATCTGCCATACCGGCACCAAGGACATGGGCTACTTCACCCGCCAGGCGGACATCCTGATCGTGGCCGCGGGCCGCCCGAACACGGTCACGGCCGACATGGTCAAGCCGGGCGCAGTGGTGATCGACGTGGGCGTGAACCGCATCGAGGACGCAACGAAGAAGTCGGGGTTCCGGCTGGTCGGCGACGTGGATTTCAACGGGGTGAAGGAAAAGGCCTCGCTAATCACGCCCGTCCCCGGCGGCGTGGGGCCGATGACCATCACGATGCTGCTGTTCAACACCATCGAGTCCGCCAAGCGGCGGCTGAAAAAATAGGCAATCAGACGGCACACCAGCGTCCTGCTTCATCCGTGAGGCAGGACGCTTTTTTTTTGCACCGTATTGCTTAGGGCCAAGACTTGGCAACGGGGCATGCTGGAAACTAAAAGCAGGTTGCATTTCGGGTGAAAACGGATGCGGCGATCTTGGGCGCTGGCGGTGTTCGCGCGGGTGGTGCGGATACTTATCCATCCCCACCCGCTCCGCCTTGCCATCATCCCAAGCTTACCGCATCTTTTTCACCACAGACACGAAATGCAACCTGCGGTTTGCCTCGTTTTGTCGGAACAATCTGTGTAATCTGTGGGCGATTCACTCCGGCTAGTTGAGGCTGAACCCTAAACCCTGAACCCTAGGCATTCCAGCGTTATTTGGTTTGCGCCACGAGGCCGTCAAAGGCCCGCCCGCACCTGACGCATTGCCCGGCGGCGGTTAGGCCGGCTATCTTCACCAAGTAGCCCGCCCGCTCAATCAAGGTGGCGTGGCAGCCGGGACACACCGTATCCGCGCCATGCCGGCTGACCTGGTTGCCGATATAGACATAGTCCAGCTGCCGGGCACATAATTCACAGGCGTGCTCCAGCGTGGCCAGCGGGGTCGGCGGGTTTTTGGATTTGTAATCCGGGTGGTAGCCGCTCAAATGCAGGGGGGTGTGCCGCCCCAGATGCACCGCCATCCATGAGGCCAGCTCTTCAAACAGGTTGTCCCGGTCGTTCATCCCCGGAATGACCAGATTGGTGATCTCCACATGGCAGCCCCCGGCCCGGGCCCGGCAGGCAAAATCCAGAACCGGCGGCAATGCGGCGTGGCAGCTTTTTTTGTAAAACGACTCCTCCATGCTCTTGATGTCCAAATTGACCGCGTCAATCCACGGCAGGAGCGCATCGGCAGGTCCGGGCAAAACAAAACCATTCGTCACCAGGACATTGCGGAGGCCTCTGGCGCGCACGCGCTGCGCACAGTCGCTGACAAATTCATAGCCGATCAAGGGCTCATTGTAGGTGTAGGCCACGCCGATAGAGCCGCTTTTCACGGCCTGCTCCGCAATGGTGTCCGGCGCGTACTCGGGCCCCGGCAACGGCGATTGCTGGGATATCCCCCAGTTCTGGCAGAATTCGCAGCCCAGATTGCAACCCCAGCCGCCGATGCTGTAAATCCGGGCGCCGGGATAGACGTGATAAAGGGGCTTCTTCTCGACGGGGTCCAGATGCGCGGCGGAGAGATGGCCATATCCTGCCGCCTTCAGTTCGCCATCCATGGCCTGCCGCGCCCGGCATACCCCCCATTGGCCATCCGCCAGGCGGCATTGGTGCGGACACAAATCACATTGCACCCGGCCCCCGCCGAGGGCATGCCAGTAAAGCGCGGTTTTCATGGGAATATTGTTATCCCATGCCGCAAAACTTACCAGATAAAAAAATGGCAATCGCAACGCCATTCCCTATAATCTTAAATTATGCGTGCATTTCTAATTGTTCTGGATTCGGTGGGCATCGGTGCGGCGCCGGATGCGGCCGCCTACCATGATGCGGGGTCCAACACGCTCGCCCATATGGCGACGGCCACCGGCGGGCTCAAGCTCCCCACCCTCCAGTCCATGGGGCTGGGCAATATCCCCGCGCTGCTGCCCGGCGGACTCCCCATCAAAGGCGTGCCACCGGCCGCCGTGCCGCTGGCGGATTTCGGCGCCATGTGCGAACAATCGCAGGGCAAGGACACCACAACCGGCCATTGGGAGATGGCCGGGCTGCTGCTGGACCACGGGTTCCATGTCTTTCCGCCGGATTCCCCGGCATTCCCGGCGGAGCTTGTAAGGGAATTTGAACGCCGCACCGGCCGTCCGACCATCGGCAACAAGGCGGCCAGCGGCACAAAAATCATCGAAGAACTCGGCCCGCAGCAGATGGAAACCGGCGCCTGGATCATCTACACCAGCGCGGATTCGGTCTTCCAGATCGCCGCGCATGAGGACATCATCCCGCTCACCGAACTGTACCGCGGGTGTGAAATCGCGCGCGAACTCTGCAACCCCTACCATGTGGGACGCGTCATCGCCCGCCCTTATATCGGGCAGCCGGGCGCATTCCAGCGCACCGACAACCGGCACGACTATTCCTATCCCCTGCCCGAGCCCACCATCCTCGACCGGCTCACCGAAGCAAAAGTCTTCACCGCAACGGTGGGCAAACTGGACGACATCTTCAACCGCCAGGGCATCGCCAAGGCCTACCATGTGGAGAACAACGCCGATGCGCAGAAGATCACGCTGAAGCTGGCAAAAACCCGCAGCAACGGTTTTATCTTCGTCAACCTGATCGATTTCGACATGCGCTACGGACACCGGCGCGACGCGGCCGGCTATGCGCAGGCGCTGGCGGACACCGACCGATTTTTCAAGGCGCTGCTGCCCCTGCTCGGCAAGGCTGACCTGCTGATGGTCACCGCGGACCACGGCAACGATCCCACGTATGCCGGCACCGACCACACGCGGGAGTTTGTGCCGCTGCTGGCGTACTGCGGCGGACGACCTGGCCGCAACCTCGGAATCCGGCAGGGATTCTTCGACATCGCGCAGACGCTGGCCGCCTTTTTCGGCCTGCCGCCCGGGCCACGCGGCGTTTCGTTCCTGAAGCCGTGAAGTCAAAGCACAAAAGGTTCAAAACGCTAATGGCGCCTCAGGATAGGCAGGTTGCATTTCGGGTGCAAACGGATGCGGTGATCTTGGGCGCTGGCATTGTTCTCGCGGGATGCCGCGGATACTTATCCAGCGGCACCCGCGACGCCGCGCCATCATCCCAAGCTTGCCGCATCTTTTTCACCTAAAGGCACGAAATGCAACCTGCGGTTCGCCTCGTTTTGCAGGAACAAAACGATTCTTTGGACGTTCGCCGACTCCGGGCTGCGCCGCCTTATAACCATCCCGACATCAGGAGAGTCGGAACGGTTTTTTTGCATGGCGTAACGCCAGGTTCTCATTCTGACTCCTGAATTCTGGCTACTGTCCTCATATCCGGCGCCGCCTGAGACGCCTGCCAGCCGGGACAAACGCACGATAGCGATCAGCTTTCAGCCGTCAGCGATCAGGCAGAAATGAAAGAATACCGAATGCGTGCCATGGTTCGCCTCATTTTGTGCAACACAAAATGATTCTTTGGACGTTCGCCCTTCGACATTGCTCAGGGCTGCATGGCGCAACGCCATGGAGGCGAACCGCAACTTTGCAATCTCGGGCACCCGCAGATTTCGAGACAGGTTCCATACATGGATGTTGAAATCGCGCGCGCGGCATCGCATAATCATCCCATCGACTGAATTTTTGCAAACAGGAGCCCATGAGCAAAATCAGGATCACACTGCAGGACGGCAAGGTGTTTGAAAGCGCACCGGGCATCGAGGCCGGGTCTTTCGTCAACCAAAGCGATTTTTCCCCCGGCCTGCCCTGCATCGGCGTGGCGGTCAACAACGACATCGCGGGCCTGACGTTCCCCCTCACCGTGAACAGCGAGCTGCGCTTCCTGACCATGGCAGACCCGAACGGCTGGAGCATCTATTTCCGCTCGCTCTGCTTCCTGCTGGCCAAGGCCATCCACGACCTTTTCCCCGACGCCGAGTTCCTGGTCGAGCATTCGTTCGGCACCGGGCTCTACTGCTCCTTCCACCTGCCGGGCAACCATAACGGCATCACGCAGGAACAGCTCCGTGCCGTCGAGGCGCGCATGCACGCGCTGGTCCAAGCCGACCGGCCGATCGAACGCAACAAAATCGCCTTCATGGACGCATACCGCCTGCTGGAAAAATCGCAGCAGAACGACAAGCTGCTGCTGCTGCAGTACCGCAACCCGCCACGGGTGGTCATCCACGAATGCGACGGATTCTACGACCTGTCGCACGGCCCTCTGGCCGCGCAGACCGGCGTGCTCAAGACCTTCGAGCTGATCCACTATCCGCCGGGGTTCGTCCTGAACCTGCCCACCCGGCTCAACCCGACCGCCATCGCGCCGTTCGAGGACCAGCCGCACCTGTTCCAGATTTTCAAGGAACACAAGGAGTGGGGCCGGATCCTTGGCGTCACCATGGCTGGACAGCTGAACCAGATCATCGCCAAGGATAAAATCGCCGACTTCATCTTCACGGCAGAAGCGCTCCACGAGAAGAAGATCAGCCGGATCGCGGACCAGATCGCCGCCCAGCGCGGCAGCGTGAAAGTCGTGCTGATCGCCGGACCGTCATCGGCCGGGAAAACCACCTTTGCCAAGCGGCTGACCACCCACCTGCGGGTCAACGGGCTGCAGCCGATCACGCTGGGAACCGACGATTATTTTGTCGGCATCGACAAAAACCCGCTCGATGAGAACGGCAAGCCGGACTATGAGCACATCAATGCGGTTGACCTGGCGCTGTTCAACCAAAACATGATGGACCTGATCAACGGCCGCGACGTGCAGCTGCCGCGCTTCAATTTCGAGACCCAGAAACGGGAATGCCGCAACGAAGCCATGCGCATCGCCGAGGACCAGATCATCATCATCGAGGGCATCCACGGACTGAACCCGGAGCTGACCCATATGATCCCGCCGGACCGGAAGTTCAAGATCTACGTCAACGCGCTGACACAGCTGAACATCGACTCGCACAACCGCATCGCCACCACCGACAACCGCCTGCTGCGGCGCATGGTGCGGGATCACCAGTTCCGGGGGCATTCGGCCCTGCAGACCCTGCGCAACTGGCCCTCCGTGCGCAAGGGCGAAGAGCGGTGGATATTCCCCTTCCAGCGCGAAGCGAACGCCACCTTCAACTCCGCGCTGGACTATGAGATGGCCATCCTCAAACCCCTGGCCGAACCGCTGCTCACGCAGATCAAACCCTCCGAACCGGAATACGGCGAAGCACGGCGACTGACGGAGTTCCTGCTGAACTTCATCCCCTGCTCGGACCGCTATGTGCCCGGCATTTCCATCCTGCGGGAATACATCGGACGCAGCAGCTTCCGGTATTAGAGCCTATCCGAAAATCCACTGGGAGCATGATGGCCTGAGTTTTCGCGCCGGGCAAGGCGGCTGTTCGGGCGGGAATACCCAAGGCGGTCTTTCCCCCGAACAGACAACGCCGCCCAGCGCGAAAAGACATGCCACCCGTTGCGGGCACGGCGTATTCCGCCCTGCCGCGGTGTTCCACGTCGGGGGCCAAGACCGCTGCGGGTATTGACCCCCGGCGCGCGCCTTGCGAGCAGGACGGAATCCGCAGTGTCATGGCCCAGTGGGTTTTCGGATAGGCTCTTAGCTGAAACCCGCCAAAAACAAACGATGTTTTCCCTTGCAGGCGGCGCACGGAACCGTTATATTTCCGCCCTTAATTAGTCCCCACCGGCAACCGGCGCGAGCGCGACGGATGCGGGGACGGAAGCGAGCGCCTTCCCGCGCCATCGGGAAGGCCAAAGCGGATTTCGATACGGAACAGACTGCGCGATGCCGCAACGGCCCGCAGCAACCGCATCGAGCAAATGCAAGGAGCATGGCAATGTCAGAAGAAAACTGTCCGAAAATTTCCGTTCGTGACCTGCTGGACGCCGGGCTGCACTTTGGACACCAGACGAAGCGCTGGAACCCGAAGATGAAGCCGTATATTTTCGACAAGCGCAACGGCATCCACATCATCGACCTGACCCAGAGCGCAAAGCAGCTCGAGGCGGCCGTTGATTTCGTGTACAACACCACGGTCGCGGGCAAAAGCGTGCTGTTTGTCGGCACCAAGAAACAAGCCCAGCAGGTGATCAAGGACGCGGCGACCGGCAGCAACCAGCCCTATGTGACCATGCGGTGGCTCGGCGGCACGCTGACGAATTCCATCACCATCCGCAAGAGCGTGAAGCGCATGCGCGAGCTGGAAGCCGTGGAAAAGAACAGCCAGTTTGCCGGCATACACAAGAAGGAAGCCTCCATGATGCGCCACGAGCTGGAAAAGCTGCGCCGCAACCTCTCCGGCGTCGCGGACATGGTGGAGCAGCCGGGCGCGGTCTTCGTGGTAGATATCGGCCGCGAGGCCATCGCCGTCAAGGAAGCCAAGAAGCTCGGCGTCCCCGTGATCGCGATCGTGGACACCAACTGCGACCCGGATCCGATCGATTACGTGATCCCGGGCAACGATGACGCCATCCGCGCCATCAAGCAGGTCGCCGGCGCCATCGCGGAGGCGGCACGCCGCGGCAACGAGGAATACAGCAAGGTCGCGGTGGAGATCGCCAAAAAGCGCGAAGCGGAAAAAGCCGAAGCCGATGCGAAAAAGCCGGCGCAGGCTCCCCGGACCGAAACCCGCGGGCGCAAGCCCGAAAGCGACCGCAAGCCCGTGCGCGGCAGAGGCCGCCCGCCCGCCGAGCGGAAAGCCACCGCCAAAACAGAAGCGCCGGCCGAAGCCCCGGCAGCGGAACCCAAGACCGAAGCGAATGCCTGAACCCAAGCGGACCGGCGGCGCGAATGACGCGCCGCCGATCCAGGCAAAACAAGGAGAAGAATCCATGGCCGATATCACTGCCGACATCGTCAAAAAACTCCGCGACGCCACCAATGTGAGCATGATGGAGTGCAAGAAAGCCCTCGTTGAAACCAGCGGCGACATCGAAAAGGCCACCAAGCTGCTGCGCGAACGCGGGCTGGCGGTCTCCGCCAAGCGGGCGGACAAGGCAACCAACCAGGGCATCATCGCCGCCTTCACCGCGGCGGACGGCTCGACCGGCGCCCTGGTGGAAGTGAACTGCGAAACCGATTTCGTGGCGCGGAACGCCGACTTCCAGGCCTTCGTCAAAAAGGCGGCCGACAAAGCCGGCACCACCGACGGCGCGCTCGCCGACCAGATGAAGGACGACCTGGGCGCCCAGATGGCGGCCATCGGCGAAAACATCATCCTGCGGCGCAACGTCCGTTTCACCCGCCAGGGCAAGGGCATGGTCGGCACCTACATCCACATGGGCGGCAAAGTGGGCGTCCTGGTGGAAGTCGGCTGCACGAAGCCCGAGACCTGCGCCAGCGAAACCTTCAAGAACCTGGTCAAGGACCTCACCCTGCACGTGGCCGCCTGCACACCGCGGTATCTCGTGCCGGAAAACGTGCCGGCCGCGGAGATCCAGTCCGAACGTGAAATCTATGCCAAGCAGGTCACCGGCAAACCCGCAAACATCGTGGACAAAATCGTGGACGGCAAGCTGAAGAAATTCTTTGCCGAGGTCTGCTTCGCGGAGCAGCTGTTCGTCAAGGAGCAGAAGGTCTCCGTCAAGCAGCTGCTGGCCGACACAGGCAAGGCGCTGGGCGACCAGCTGGAAATTCGCCGCTACGTGCGCTATCAGCTGGGCGAATAAGCATTTGCCGCACCGGGCGGATCCATGCGGATCCGCCCGGCACCGGCAGGCACCCCATGCAAAAAAAGTCCAAATTAAAAATGGTCACCCTGCTGACGGGGCTGCGCTTCCCGCTGGTGCTGGCTTTTTTTTGCGCCGCCATCCTCACCGCCAACTCGGACCGGCACCATCCCTGGATGTTCCTCGCGGCATTCACCTCGCTGATCGCGGCGGCGGCGACCGACTTTTTCGACGGCTACCTGGCCCGCCGGCTCAACGTGGTCACGGCGCTGGGCGCCCACGTCGACCCGCTGATGGATAAATTCCTTTACCTGGCCTGCCTCCCCCTGCTGGTCTATGTGGCCATGAACAACGGACACCGGATGCACGCCACCATCCTGCTGGTCCTCACGCTCCTGTTCCTCGCCCGCGACCAATGGGTGACCTTCCTGCGCTCCATCGGCTCCATCTACAATGTACCCGGCAACGCCCACTGGAGCGGCAAGGTGCGCACCGCCTTCAACTTCCCCCTGCTGTGCGCCATCTATTATTTTGAAGAGGCGCCGTGGCCCATGCCGTTTTTTTCATGGCGCCTGATCTACTCCCTGGAAACCCTGGGGGTCATCCTCACGCTGCTTTCGCTCTTCATCTACACCCGCCGCTACTGGCCCAGCCTCCGGAGAAGCGTGGAGATCAAACCGGACAGCAATGAAAGGAGCCCATGACGGTGCAACACCCCATTCCCTGCACACCGGCTGAAAAGGCGGTCTGGCTTGACAAAATGAAAAGCTTCACGGCCATGGCCTACGGCCTCGCGCATGACTACAACAATTACCTCGCGGCGATCGCCGGCAACAACGACATCATCCTGCAACAGGCGCCGTCCGGCAGCCCGGCCTTTGTGCATGCCGAACAGGTGGAACTGGCCAGCCGCATGGCGATGGACCTCACCATGGATCTGAGCGCGTTTGCCGGCCGGCTCGGCATCGAGCCGATCCCCGTAGACATGGCGCAGGTTCTGCAGGAAACCATCACCGCCGCCCGGGAGACGCTCAGCAAAAAGATCGATATCCAATTCGAGGCGCCGACCGCCTGCATCCCGCAAATCCCGGCCGACAAAGCCTGGACGGCCCAGGCGGTCAGACGCGTCCTGGAAAATGCCGCCGAATCCTTCAGCGGCAAGCCGGGCGCCATCCACGTCACGCTGGCGCGGAAAATCTGCGATGCCGCCCGGCTGGCGGAGTGTTTTGCGATCAGCACCCCCGAAGCCGGCGAGTATGTCTGTGTTGAAATTGAGGACCACGGCTGCGGGATCGCCGCCAAAAACCTGCTGAAGATTTTCGACCCGTTTTTTTCCACCAAGCTGCGCCGCACCGGCATGGGGCTTCCGGTCGCTTTCGGGGTGATGAACATGCACCGCGGGGCAATCCATGTGGCCACAATGCCCGGCGAAGGCACCGTGATCCAGCTGCTTTTCCCGGAAACGCCAGCCAAAAGCTGATCACTCAAACAAGGGCAGCTGCGACTGGTCGCCACGGCTCTTCCGACCCCGATGGCGCGCCAGCTTCGGCAGCCCGGCCTCGCCGATCTCGCCTTCCTCCAGATTGACCAGAATCTCCTTGGCGCGGTCAATCACATCGCCGGGCAACCCTGCCAGACGCGCCACCTGAATGCCATAACTTTTATCCGCAGCGCCCGGCACGATCTTGCGCAGGAAAGCAATCCTGTCAGCGGATTCCCGGACCAGCACATTGTAATTTTTAACGCCGCGAAGCGTGAGCGCCAGATCCGTCAACTCATGGTAATGCGTGGCAAACAGCGTCTTGGCCTTCACCGCGGGCGTGTTGTGCAGATATTCGGCCACCGCCCAGGCGATGCTGATGCCGTCAAACGTGCTGGTGCCCCGACCGATCTCATCCAGCACAATGAGGCTGCGGGGAGTGGCATTGTTGAGGATGTTCGCCGTCTCCTGCATCTCGACCAGAAAGGTGCTGCGCCCGCGCGCGAGATCATCGCTGGCACCCACCCGCGAGAAGACCCGGTCCACAATGCCGATTTCCGCAGCGGCCGCCGGAACAAATGCGCCCATCTGCGCCATGATGACGATCAGCGCCACCTGCCGGATATAGGTGGATTTTCCGGCCATGTTGGGGCCCGTAATCAGGATGATCTGGTCAAGCACGCTGTCCAGCAGGGTGTCATTCGGCACAAACCGCTCGCCCGCAGCCAGTTGCTCGACAATCGGATGGCGGCCGCCGGTGATGCGGATGCCATCCCTGTCCGTCATGACCGGGCGGACATACCGCAAAGCCAGCGCGCGGTCGGCGAAGGCGGCCAGCACATCCACCTGCGCAAGGGCATCAGCAGTGGCCTGGACCGCACGCGTCTCCGCCACCGCCGCATTGCGAATCTCCACAAACACCTCATACTCAAGAGCCATGGCGCGCTCCTGCGCGCCCAGGATCCGGCTTTCATACTCCTTGAGCTCGGGCGTGATGTACCGCTCGCCATTCACAATCGTCTGCTTGCGGATGTAATCCGCCGGCACATTAGTGAGCTGGCCCTTGGAAACCTCAATGTAATACCCGAATACCTTGTTATACCGCACTTTCAGTGTCCTGATACCGGTACGCGCCTGTTCGGCAGCCTGATATTCAGCGAGCCATTTATGGCCCTCGGTGGCGGCCTGGCGGAGGTCATCCACCTCCTGCCGGTATCCCGGACGGATCAGTCCGCCCTCCTTCACCGCCAGCGGCGGCTCATCCACAACCGCACGCCCGATGAGCGCCGTAAGATCCGGGAGCGGCGTGATGGCCTGATCCAGCTCCCGCAACAAATCCACCGGCAGGGAGGCGAGGATGTCCTTGATCTCCGGCAGGCCCTGCAGAGATGCGCCCAGTCCGGCCAGATCACGGGCATTGGCACCGCCGCTTCCCAGCCGGGCAATCAAGCGCTCAAGGTCCCTCACCTTGCCCAGGGCTTCCGACAGGCGCTGCAGACAGGCCCGGTCACGGCTGAAAACCTCCACGGCGGCGAGGCGGCGGTTGATGGCGGCAGCAGACGCCAGCGGCTGCAAAATCCAATCCCGCAGCTTCCGACGCCCCATCGCCGTGCGGGTCACATCCAGCACCTTGAACAGGCTGACGCCCCCTTCCCTGCCACGCAACGGCACCAGATCAAGGTTGCCGGAGGTGGTTTCATCCAACAACATATACTCGGCGGAATGGCGCAGACGGAAATTGCCGACATGCCCCACCTGCTGCCGCAGATCATCGCGCACATAATGCAGCACGGCCCCGGCCGCACCGACCACGGCCGTATCCCGCTCACAACCGAACCCCTCGAGCGAATGCACATTGAAATGGCGTATCAGCGTCTCATAGGCGGCATCATAGGCGAAAAACCACTCGTCACAAGTCGTCAGGTGCATGCCGTCCACGGCCGAAAGCGCAGCCTGCAGCACCGGGTCATCCTTGCAGGAGGCCGGGATCAGACATTCCGCCGGCCGCGTGCCGTGCAGCACCCGCCGCAATGCCTCGTCCGTCATACAGGCCTCGCCCTCGAACAGGCCGGTGGAAATGTCCAGCAGCGCCACGCCATACCCACCGTTGACCGGATGGACGCCGGCCAGGAAATTATGCTGGTCGGAATCCAGGATGCGGTCCTCCATGACCGCGCCCGGCGTCACGATGCGGGTCACATCCCGCCGGACAATCCCCTTGGCCGCCGAGGGGTCCTCCAGCTGGTCGCAGATGGCGACCTTGCGGCCGGCCCGGATCAGGCGCGAGAGGTAGAGATCCGCGGCATGGTACGGCACCCCGCACATCGGCACGCCGTTGCGCCGCGTCAGCGTGATGTCGAGGACGGGCGCGGCAGCCAACGCATCCTCCGCGAACATCTCATAGAAGTCGCCGAGCCGGAAGAACAGGATCACGTCCGACGCCATCTGCGCCTTAATGCGGCGGTACTGTTGCATCATGGGCGTGAGTGCGTCGGCCATTTCAACCCTTCTGCCGTATATCCGCCAGGAGCCGCTCGAAACGGCGGCCATACTCGACATAATTGGCAAACTTGATTTCCGCCGGCGACGTCACGGATGCATCGTGCGCCACGGCCGCCAGATGCGGTTCCATGGAAAACCCGCCGTCATACCCGGTACGCAGGAGGTCGGCCACGATCCGGCGCACATCGCCATGCCCTTCGCCGGGGAATGTGTAATTGGTCTTCTGCGCGGCGACATCCCAAATACCGTCCTTGATATGCACATAGGCAATATGCTCGCGGACGTGCCGGTAGAACTCCCAGGCCGACTGCTTCGGACGCGGCTCCGGCCGGGTCATGTCATCGGTGAACACCGGGTTGCCGGTGTCGAACACCAGCTTCAAGCCGGGCACCTGCTCGATCAGGCGCAACGTGAACGGCCAGCCCATGCCGCCATAGTTCATGCAGTTCTCGTGCACCGGGATCATGCCCGCATCCTGGAAGCGCTTGACAATTTCGCACAGGCGCGTGAACCGCTCCTGCTCCATCTGGTCATCCGGCCCGCGGTCCTTGAGCACCGCGAAGCTCATGATGCGCACCAGCCGGGTCCCCAGCCGTTTCATGCGCGGGATGGCGCGGTCCAGTTCCGCCCGCGTCTGGTCCATCGGGTCCAGGATGCTCTTGCCCCAGTTGGCGATCGCGGAGCCCAGGCAGTTCACCTGGATTCCAGATGCCGCCAGCACGCCGCACACATGGTCAAAATCCGCATCCGGAATATCATGGAGCATTTTGCCGTTGACCGTGCGGGATTCGATGCTTTTCCAGCCCAGCAACCGGGTCGCACACACCTGCCCCTCGATATCGGACGCCGCCTCATCGGCGAACCCTGTCAAATACATATCACACCCCGTATCTCATGTTTTGAAAAAGCCTGTTCCAAGAACCTATCCGAAAACCCATTGCGCCCATGATGGCATGAATTTTCATACCGGGCAAGACGGATGTTCGGGTGGGAATACCCCCAGGCGGTGTTTCCCACGAACAGACGCCGCCGCCAAACGCGGACAGAACGGCTCTGCCGGGCCGAGCCATCCATCCGCTGCGAGTATTGGCCCCGCGCGCACCTTGCGGACATGGCCCCGTGTTTTTCGGACAGGCGCTAAGTCGCGTCCCGCTGAAAGTCAACACCTTTGCGTTCCGCCAGCGCCTGCGTCATCCGGCACCAGTCTTCCATCGCCAGCGCCTCCGGCCGGGCGGTCCGGTCCACCCCGCAAGCGGCCAGCCATTCAGCCACGTCCACCGCATCCCACAGCTCCCGCCCGACGGCATGCGCCAAAATGGAGCCGACCTGCTTGCGGCGGTGCTGGAAAAGCACCCGGCTGAGCTCATAAAACAACGGGCGTAACGGCGCCGCAAGGAGCTCCCGCGACAGCAGATCCATGCGGACAATGGAGGAGTTGATATCCGGCGGCGGCAGGAAGCAGGAAGGCTTCACCCGCCGGCACACCGTGACGGCATACCGTAGCTGGAGCCACAGCGAGAGCAATCCATATTCACGGGTTTGAGGCCCAGCCGCCATGCGCTGCGACACCTCCTCCTGCACCATGGCCACCATGCGGGCGGGCGGACTGGCGAGCTGCGCCAGATCCACCAGCACGCGCGAACCCACGGAATACGGCAGGTTGGAAACCATCCGGGTGATGCCGGCGACCGGCGGCCGGTCCAGCGGCACGTCCAGGATATCCGCATGCAGCAGTGTCAGGCTGGGCTGTGATTCGAACTGCCGCGACAGGAATTCGAAAAGCCGAGCGTCTTTTTCCACCGCCACCACATGGCGCGCCAGACCGGCCAGGCGCTCGGTAACCACCCCCAGCCCAGGGCCCACCTCCAGCACCGTATCGGACGATCTGACCGCCGCCTCCTCCAACAGAATATCAAGGATATTGCGGTCGATCAGGAAGTTCTGCCCGCGCTGGCGGCTGGGCACGAGCCCGATTTGCGCCAGCAGATCCCGCACACAGGAAGGACTGGTCAGATTCATGACATCCGTTGTCATTAGAAGCCGCTTTGCTCGGGGATATGGATGTAGGCCGCACGTTTAAGCCGTCCGATCCACTGCGCATAAACCCGCTGCATTTCCGCTTTCCGGAGATCCTTCTCAATCGAATCCCGCACATCTTCAAATGCCGCATAGGCGGCCGGTTCGCCACCTTCGGACTTGAAAATATAATACCCGTCATCCGTTTCAATGATCTTGCTGGTTTCACCCGATTTCAAGCGGGCGGCAACAATGGCCAGCCTTTTCTGCAGCAGCGCCGTTTCCACCAGCCCCCAGTCGCCGCCCTGCGAGGCCTTGTTGTCCTCGGAGTATTGCCTGGCCAATGCGGAAAAATCCCCGCCCTTGTTCAGGCGCACTTTCATGTCAATTGCAAGGTTGCGCTGCGCCGCGGTGCCATCCGCCGTATCCCGCTTGAAGATGACAATCGCCCGTAACTGGATCTTGGCCGGCATCAGATAGTCGTCCAAATGCTCATCGTACCAACGCCGCACCATCGTGGGCGACACATTCACCCATCGATCCACATTTTCCTGCCGCATGGCATGGATGGTGATATTCTCCTCCATGCGCTTGCGCCACTCATCGTACGTCATATGCTGTTCCGACAGCATCTCCAACAGCGCCGAACGGTCGTCATTGAATTCCTCGTGGATGATTTCATTAATCCGGCTGTCCACCACCCACGGCGGCAATTTCTGGTTATCGTCCCTAGCCGCATAGGCATCCAGCACCAGCTGGCGTTCGACCAGCGCATTGCGGGAAATATCAAAGGCCTCAGCCATCTTCTGGCTGGTATTGGTACCCGGCATCCGGCGCATCAATTCGGCGGCGGATGCCGACATCTCCTTGAACACATCGCCACGGGTGATGATGTTGCCATTGACGTAGGCGGCGATGCCATCAACCCGGATCGTCTCGTTGGACACCGGCGCCGACGGCTCCGCAGCCACGGCCGGGCGCAACGCGACTGACACGACCATACCCATGGCCGTTAAAATTTCAAATATTTGCTTCTTATTCATATTTTGATACGGGCTGTTTCCGCGGCTGCCGCCACCATGAAAAATGTTTGACCACTATATGATGCCTGCGGGTGCAGTGTCAACGCGGGGTTATGACGAAACCCCACCTTTTAAGAGCCTATCCGAAAACCCATTGGGCCATGACATGGCGGGTTCTGCCCTGTCCGCAAGACGCGCGCCGGAGGCCAATACCCGCAGCGGTCTTGGCCCCGGCGCGGAACACCGCGGCAGGGCAGAAGACGCCGTGCCCGCAGCGGGTGGCCTGTCTTTTCGCACCGGGCGGCGTTATCTGTTCGGGGAAAAGACCGCCTTGGGTATTCCCGCCCGAACAGCCGCCTTGCCCGGCGCGAAAATTCAGGCCATCATGGTTCCAGTGGGTTTTCGGATAGGCTCTAAGTCCAACGCCAGCGGCAAAAGCGGCGCAACCCTGCCAACGCCCCGGAGCACCCGCCGCAGCCGCAGGAAATCCCTGCGATTAAATTTGCTTTTTCACGCATGCCGGTCTATTTTTTTGACATGAATATTTTTCTTCAAACCCTCAAATGGATGTGCGGCGGGCTCCTGCTTTTCACATTAGCCGGCTGCGAAGCAAGTCCCACCTCCGAGTCTGACATCAACGTGACGCCCGCGTCCGCCCGCTTGCGGGTGGGCGAAGCGATGACCTTCACCGCCTCCGGGTGGGATAGATACAGCTGGGCGCTTTCCAATGAGTCGATGGGAACGATTGACCGCCATATCGGGGATTCCGTGGTATATACCGCCACCAGCATCGGCTCATCAAACCAAATCCTGACCTGCACAGGCATCGGCAGCAGCTCGGGCGCGACCACAACCACGGTCGGAACCAACGTCGTTGTCCAGAGCAAGAACCTGACAACGGATGTTTTCATCACACAGTATTGATCAAACAAAAGCCTTCCATGGAACCGGTGCCGCTGCTGATCTCGAGCCTTGCCAACCCGCGCATCAAACGCGCCGTTAAACTGCGCCAGCGTTCGCACCGCGACGAGCTGGGGCTGATGCTGATCGAAGGCTACCGGGAGCTGAAGCATGCGGCGGACAACGGGCACCTGCCGGCCGAACTGTTCTTCTGCCGCGACCTTTTCCAGGGGACCAACGAAGACACACTGATCGCACAATGCCGAGCGGGCGATGCGCTGGCCACGGAATGCACTGCGGATGTGTTCAACAAGATCTCCTACCGCGACCGGCCGGACGGCCTGCTGGCGATCGCCCCGCTGGTCAAAAGATCGCTTGCCGACCTTGTCCTGCCGGACAACCCGCTGGTCGTCATCGCCGAATCCATTGAAAAACCGGGGAACCTGGGGACCATCCTCCGCTCCGCCGATGCCGCCGGCGCCAACGCCGTGATCGTGTGCGACCGGTGCACGGACATCAACAACCCCAATGTGGTGCGGGCCAGCATCGGCACGCTGTTCACGCAGCCGGTGGTGGAGGCCTCGACCACGGAAACCATTGAGTTCCTCAGAGCGCACCATATCCAGGTGGTCGCCGCCACGCCGCACACGCAGATGCTTTACACACAAATGGACATGCGCGGCCCCACGGCCATCGTCCTGGGCACCGAGCAATACGGGCTGAGCCAGGCGTGGATGGAGCAGACGCAGACACAGGTCAGGATCCCCATGCTGGGCAAGGCGGATTCATTGAACGTGGCCGCGGCCGCCACCATCCTGCTCTTCGAGGTTGTCCGGCAGCGCGGGAGCGGCGCACTGGCTCCAGTCACCCCTGAAGGCGGACAGGCACCGCGCACACATTAAGAAAAGCGGGGATGCTGTACCTCGGCGACACTTCCGGGGCACGTATTTTCCCCATGGCATATTCCTAAACTAAGCCTTCTATCCAAGTCATCCAAGGTCAATTTTCACGTCTGATTTTGCATCCTACGAGCTACAAATTCCAGCCTAAATTTTTAAATCCTATTGAGTGCGAATGGAACACAACGGCACACAATGGCACACATTTTGAGAAGTTTTTTCACCGCGTTTTTCTTGCAACCAATTGTCCTGTAATTTGTTGCGATATTTATATATGAATTTAAAGTAATTTCGTGTGCCATTTTCGTCGTAATATATTTTATTTAAACAACTTGCACCGATTTTGATGTGTTTATAAATCGAAAGTTTTTTCAAATACAAATACGCTCATAACCATGTCCATAACAGAAAACCTGATACCGGTTGTAGATCACCCTCGCCCCTCAGAAATGCAGCGGCTGCAGGTCGGGATGGTTTTTATGATTTCCTAGGGTGGATAAGCACAAGATTCGTCCCTACGATTTTTATTTCGTTAATTATTTCATCTGTGATTGTAGTAGTGTGCGTGGTTCCCCGAGAAACACCAGTAGTTTCCTTCCAAGCAATGTACCATGAATCGTTGGAGACATTCCAAAATATCGTTCCATGGCCATCAACACCATCTATGTTGACAGTTATCTCTCGATTCATACAATTCCCGAATAGCTGTTTATCCATTTTATTCTCCATTCAATACCGCTACTGACCAGTATTATTTAGCGGACTTTAAGTTCGCTATGTACTCCTAACACAAATTACTGACCTTTCATCCGCCAAGTCAGCAATCCAACATTACGTAGCACCCCCTTTCAGAATTCCTTAACAACGCCGTTGCAACGGTCACTCGCGCACGTCGATCCTATAGTAATATGGCCCGACACCCTGCACCATGTCAGTGTAACTGTTCACAATTGGCGTGGCCGGCATGTTGCTTGCATCCGGCAAGATGATGAAAACGTTTGTCCCGGAGAGCAGGGTTGTTGCCCGGCTGAGGTTGTAGAACCGGTTCGATATACTCGGCCAACGGATGACTATGCCTTGCGAAGACGAAGGCACCGCGCCTGTGAACTCGAAGACCGAATCGCCGTTCGTGGGGTTGCACCCCGCGACCCATTCCTGCCAGGTCAACATGCCGTCATGGTCAACATCACTCATGGCGTCAGCGTCGAAGTTGGTGAGCCCGTATTGAACAAGCCACCATTTTGGAACGTTGTTCGTTGCCAGTTCAGTCGTATATACTGCATCAACCTGCACAACGCCACCCACCGCCACGCCTTGCGCGTTGGAAACAATGCAGCGATAGGCCCCGGATTGGTTGAAGTTCGTCACCGTCAATGTCAACAAAACATTGGTTGCCCCTGCAAGCGGCACACCGTCTTTTTGCCACCGGCAATTCATAGGCAGTTTCCCCGTCGGCTGCGCCCGCAGGAAAACCGGAAGCCCAAGCCCCGTTTTGATCTGTTTCACTATCGGCGTCAGAAATGGCCGACCGACGCCAATCAACGCCAGACTGTGATACCCACCCGCAGACACCGCCACCACATTGCTCAAACCCGCAGGCATCACCGTCTGACCATCATCATTTAATCCCCATACCACGACTGTACCGTCCGCACGCAACGCCAGACTGTGATACCCACCCGCAGACACCGCCACCACATTACTCAAACCCGCAGGTACCGTCGTCTGACCATAAGCATTATACCCCCAAGCCGCGACTGTGCCGTCCGCGCGCAACGCCAGACTGTGATGCGAACCCGCAGACACTGCTACCACATTACTCAAGCTTGCAGGCACGGTTGTCTGACCCTGCTTGTTATACCCCCAAGCCGCGACCGCGCCGTCCGCACGCAATGCCAGACTGTGATACCCGCCCGCCGCCACCGCCACAGCATTGCTTAACCCCGACGGCATGTTTGTCTGACCATAAGTATTTAATCCCCAGACTGCAACCGTTCCATCCGCACGCAATGCCAGACTGTGAGATGCACCCGCAGACACCGCCACCACATTGCTCAACCCGGCCGGCACATACGCCGGCACGTTCCCCGACCCGTTATAATAAGAACCCCAGGCCGCCACCGTACCGTCCGCGCGCAATGCCAGCCCGTGATCATCACCCGCACACATTGCCACCACATTACTCAACCCGGCCGGCACATACGCCAGCACATTCCCCGACCCGTTATAATAAGAACCCCAAACCGCCACCGTACCGTCCGCGTGCAATGCCAGACCGTGGTGCGAACCTGCAGCCACTGACACCACGTTGCTCAATCCTGCAGGCACCGCCGTCTGCCATTCATTGGTCCCCCAGGCCGCGATATTAACCACGCTAAGCTGTGCGGCAGAACTGACCATACGGCCATATTGATTACTGACCGCAACACTATAGGAACCGGCATCGCCCGATTGCACTGAAGACACAGTATATGTAATCGACGTAGCAGTATTAATCACCTGACTGTCTTTATACCATTGATAGCGGAATGGATTAGCCCCATCAATCTCCACGGAAAACATCCAACTCTGCCCAAGAAATGCTACACCGCTCTGCGGGGGCGTATTAATGGCAAGAGGAACAGCCGTGACATGCACCAGCGAGCCCGTTGTTACGCCTTGCGTATTGGAGACAATGCAGCGGTAGTCACCAGTTTGGCCGGCATCCGTTACCGTCAACGACAACAACGCATTTGTCGCCCCGGCAAATGGCGTCCCGTCTTTTTGCCACTGATAGCGTAGCGGCCATTCGCCCACCGCCCGCGCCTGCAGGAAAACCGGAGTTCCAAACACGGCCCCGACCTGACTCACCATCGGCGCAAGGAATGGCCGTCTGCCGGCGTTAACCGCTGCCAAACTGTAATCCACACCCGCCGCCACCGCCACCACGTTGTTCAAACCCGCCAGAACTGTCGACTGACCACTCCCATTATACCCCCATGCCACCACCGTACCGTCCGCGCACAACGCCAGACCGTGATCATTACCCGCCGCCACTGCCACTACGTTGTACAATCCCGCCGGCACATACATCGGCACATACCCCGACCCATTATAATAAGATCCCCAAACCACCACCGTACCGTCCGAACGCAACGCCAGACTGAAATCCCCACCCGCAGCTACCGCCACCACGTTGCTCAACCACACAGGCACGGACGTCTGGCCAGTTCCGTTATACCCCCATGCCACTACCGTACCATCCGCGCGCAACGCCAGGTTGTGATACGCACCCGCGGCCACTGCCACCACGTTGCTCAACCCAGCAGGCACGGTCGTCTGCCCTTTTGAATTATCCCCCCACGCCGCGACCGACCCGCTCGCGCGCAACGCAAGATTGTGATATCCGCCCGCCGCCACTGCCACCACGTTGCTCAATCCCGCCGGTACTGTCGGCAAACCATACAAGCTTGCCCCCCAAACCATAATCGAACCGTCCACACGCAACGCCAAGCTGTGGTAATCACCCGCGGCGACTGCAACCACATTACTCAAATCAGCCGGTACGGTTATCTGGCCGTAATTGTTCAACGACCCCCACGCCACGACCGTGCCATCTGCGCGTAACGCCAGACTGTGATGATAGCCCGCCGCCACCGTCACCACGTTGCTCAATCCCACCGGCACGGTTGTCTGGCCATACCCGTTGAATCCCCAAGCGGCAACATTGGCCACCCTGAACTGTGCCGACGCACTGGTCACACTGCCGTATTTATTACTGACCACAACGCTATAGAAACCGGCATCGCTCAATTGCGCCGAAGAGACAACATAGGTACTTGATGTCGCCCCGATGATCACCTGACCGTCCTTTTGCCACTGATAACTCAACGGGGTTACTCCAAATATCCCACCAACAGAAAAGGTCCAACTCTGTGCACAAGACACCTCGCCGTCCTGCGGAGGTATATTAATAGCAACAGGAACAGCCGCAACATGCACCACTGTGCCTGTTGTCACGCCTTGCGCATTGGAAACAGTGCAGCGATAGTCACCGGATTGGATTACATTCGTTGCCATTAACGTCAACAACGCATTCGTCGCTCCGGCAAGCGGCGTCCCGTCTTTCTGCCATTGATAGTGCAACGGCCAATCGCCCACCGATTGTGCCCGAAGGAAAACTGGAATCCAAAACGATGCTTTGATCTGATTCACCATCGACGCAACAAATGGCCGCCTGCCAGCGTCAATAACCGCAAGACTGTAATCCCCGCCTGTGGCCACCGCCACCGCATTGTGCAACCCCGCAGGCAACGTCGTCTGGCTACCCCATGTTATAACTGTACCATCCGCGCGCAACGCCAGACTGTGAGACCAACCCGCCACCACCGCCACTACGTTGCTCAATCCCGCAGGCACCGCCGTTTGACCATAAGTGTTATCTCCCCAAGCTGCGACCGAGCCGTCCACACGCAATGCCAGACTGTGATACCCGCCCGCCGCCACCGCCACCACGTTGCTCAGGCCCACAGGCACCAACGTCTGCAATTCATTGGTTCGGCCCCAAGCTGCGACCGTGCCATTCGCGCGCAATGCCAGACAGTGATAATCACCCGCCGCCACTGCCACCACATTGCTCAAGCCAGTAGGCACGTTTGTCTGGCTACCCCAAGTCACGACTGATCCGTCCGCACGCAACGCCAGACTGGAAGTCCCACCAGCCGCCACCGCCACCACGTTATTCAATCCCGCAGGCATGTTTGTCTGACCATATGCATTATACCCCCAAGCCGCGACCGTACCGTCCGCGCGCAATGCCAGACTATGATTCGCGCCTGCGGCCACCGATACAACATTACTTAATCCTGCCGGCACATACGCCGACACATAGTTATAATCCCCATAATAATACTGTCCCCAAACCGCAATCGACCCGTCCGCGCGCAACGCCAAGCTGTGGTAATCACCCGCCGCCACCGCCACCGCGTTGCTTAAACCATCCGGCACACTCCCCTGACCATAATTATAATCCCAGACCGCGACATTAACCACCCTGACTTGTGCCGGAGCACTGGTCACACTGCCATATCGATTACTAACCACCACACGATAGGAACCGGCATCACCCCATTGCACCGGTGACAAAATATAGTTGGTTGATGTCGCCCCGGGAATCGCCTGGCCATTCATCTGCCATTGATAACTCAACGGCGCCGATCCGGATGCTCCAACGGAAAACGTCCACTTCTGTCCAAGAAATGCCACACCGCCCTGCGGGGGTGTATTAACAGAAGGAGGCAGGTCATCGTCAATAATGGTAACGGTTGCAGACGCCGGCGATCCAAGGCTTACCCCCATGGCGTCGCTGATCGTCACGGCAAAGGATTCATTTCCTTCATTGATGGTGTCATTGATAATCGACACGGTGATCGTCTTCGCGTTCGTGTCCCCGTCGGACCAGGTCAATGTCCCGTTCGTTGACACGTAGTCCGAACCGGCAAGCGCCGACCCGTCATCGGTTGCATAATTAACGATTGTGGCCCAGCAACTGCCGCCTTGACGCGTCACGCTAAGCGTTAACGATCCGCCATTCTCCGCAATTCTGTTCGTCGCAGAACTGAACTGGAGCGTCCCATGCGACGGCTCACTGAACCGCACGACACCACCCGTTGCCACGCCTTGCGCGTTGGAAACAATACAGCGATAGTCGCCCGATTGGTCAACATACGTTGGCATCAACGGCAACAAGGCGTTCGTCGCCCCGACAAGCGGCTGCCCGTCCTGCAACCACTGATAACACATCGGCAGCATCCCTATCGCCTGCACCCGCAGAAAAGTTGGAACTCCACATGGCGCTGTGATCTGTGTTACTATCGGCGCAACATACGGCTTACCAACACCTATCAACGCCAGACTATGAGCATAGCCCGCAGCCACCGCCACAACATTGCTCAATCCCGCAGGCACGGTCGTCTGGCCATTCGTGTTCAACCCCCACGCTACGACCGTACCGTTCGCACACAATGCCAGACTGTGAGATCCACCTGCAACCACCGCCACCACATTACTCAATCCTGCAGGTACCGCCGTTTGACCATAAGTATTATCTCCCCAAGCCACGACCGCACCGTCCGCGCGTAGCGCCAAACTGTGAGATGCACCCGCCGCAACCGCAACCACATTGCTCAATCCAGCAGGCACGGTCGTCTGACTACCCCAGGCTACGACCGCACCGTCCGCGCATAGCGCCAAGCAGTGATTCCCACCCGCAGACACTGCCACCACATTGTTTAATCCCATAGGTACCGCCTTCTGGTCTCGGCACCATCCCGCCCCCCACGCCACAATTGTGCCATCCGCGCGCAACGCCAAACTGTAATCATCTCCTGCCGCCACCGCCACCGCGTCGTTCAATCCCGAAGGCGGAGGATCCCATTCTAAGTTTCCTATACCTCCGATTATTCGATTATACACCCCCCACGCTGCAACCGTTCCGTTCGCGCGCAACGCCAAACTGTGTTCATAGCCCGCCGCCACTGCCACCACGTTGCTCAATCCCGCAGGCACAGCCGTTTGGTTCCACGCATTATACCCCCATGCTGCGACCGTACTGTCCGCACGCAGCGCCAAACTATGGCTGCCTTCATTACCATTACCCGCCGCCACTGCCACCACATTGCCCAGTCCCACAGGCACGGTTGTCTGGCCATTGGTGTTCAAGCCCCACGCCACAACGTTCGTTATTCCAAAAGAGCCCCTTGGGAACAGGACTATAAGAAAACCGGCCAACATCAACCATTTTGAAATTCCACATTTCATGTGTCACCACTTCCAAAAAAAATCCGCGCCCCGCCCGCGTTCAAGAATTCGACAGGTATTCGAAAATTAAAAACCTTAGCGCATATTTAATATGCTCTAGTCGCCGCATATCCTCACGATCTGAATGTTTTACAATCGCTCTTAACCCTCTTATTTCCCCAACACTTTTTTGTTTGCTTTCCGCCACGCCCGAAATCGTGAAACAACCTCTTCGCGAACGTTCAAACGCGAATTTTTACTTGCAACTTCAAGGTCATTGATCACCAGCGCGCGGGTGTCCAAAAAATTTCTCTCGAAGTCTTCATCCCATACGCCGTGATGATTTTCCTGCAAAACCTCACCAAGATTTCTAAGATAGCTTTCACACATCGAATCAATTGCCTTTTTTTGATCACGCATTCTCGCCTCCTCGTTTTTTGGTGATGTTTTCATAAAATCACTGGTTGTGCCGAAACAATGAAAATCGAGTCGCTGAAAGGCAGGAAGTGTTTGAAACTGGTGGCACCAATTCGCTCGGCGACAGCTTTCAGCACCGGATCAGAGTATGACGATAGAGGGAACGATGCCGCATCGTTTCCTGATGGCGACACATAGCGAATGGTGGCGCGGGCCATTGGAACGGTCACCATTAGAAGAAAAATCGACACCCACCACCCTCTGCCGACTCGCATTGGTAAAAACTTGCTCGGCATTTGTATCGTCATGATACGAACCTCCTTCAACCTACATTACCATGGGTTAGAGGGCTTAAAGTCAGCGCTGGCAAGTCGGCAACCCCGACAAAAAAAAGGGGGCGCGAACTCCAAGCTCATGCCCTATCTGAGGGACCGCGAAGCCCCGTCGAAGAAACACAAGACAGTGAAGCCGCGCCCAAACGGGCGCGTCTTCGCGTGTCTCGCTTCTTCGACGGAAAATTCGCGGTTTTCAGATAAAGCGATTGCGCGTTAACGCAAAAAATATGTTAATTGCTTAATTGTCTATCAGCTATACTCCTTCCTGCCAAACGTATGCGGCAGTGAATATGTGTCAACTATGGCAAACAACAATTGCTTCGCCAAGCAAAATTTAGCAACGATTCAACAATACGAGCTGCACCAGTAAAACGCTTCCTTCACCCGTGACGCCCCGACCTCAAGGAGTCGGGGTCACGGGATCGGGTTAAGGGGAATGCATGAGCGGTCAGGGCCTTGAACAGCCGGATTAAAACTGCGTTGCTTATTTGACGAACCGGCGCGCATTTTCAAACAGCCGCAGCCAGGGACCCGCCTCGCCGGTGAACATGTTTGCCGGACGATATGACATCTGCACGGACCTGAAATTACGTTCCGGGTGCGGCATCATGATGGTGGCACGGCCATCCAAAGTGGTCAAGGCGGTGATCCCTTCCGGCGATCCATTGGGATTGAAGGGATACCGTTCGGTGGCGCGGCCATAGGAATCCACAAAGCGCATGGCAACCAGCCGGTCCTGCAGCGCCTGCGGCATGGAGCCGGTCTGCCTGAAATCAGCAAACCCCTCGCCGTGCGCCACGGGCACGGGCATGCGGGAGGCCTCCATGCCCTGCAACAAAATGGAAGGCGAGGGCTGGATTTCGACCGTCACGTAGCGCGCTTCAAACTGCTCCGAACGGTTGCGCGTGAAAGCCGGCCACGTTGCGGCGCCGGGAATGATATCCTTGAGCTGCGACATCATCTGGCACCCGTTGCAGACGCCCAGCGTGAACGTATCCGGACGGGCAAAGAAACGCATGAACATCTCGCGCAGCCGCTCGTTGAACAAAACGGATTTTGCCCAACCGGACCCCGCGCCCAGCACATCGCCATAGGAGAAGCCACCGCAGGCCACAATGCCGGCAAAACCGTCCAGATTCACCCGGCCCGAGAGCAGGTCCGTCATATGGACATCCACGGATTCAAAGCCGACCTTCTCAAAGGCGGCCGCCATTTCAACCTGCCCGTTGATCCCCTGCTCACGGAAAATCGCCATGCGCGGCCGCCTGGGAACCGCGGACGCCGTGAATTTAAGGTCCGGCAGATAGGTGAGGTTGAATGACATGCCCGGATCCTGCTCATCCAGCAAGTTGTCATATTCCTGATCGGCACAGACGGGATTATCGCGCATGCGTTGCATCTGCCAGGTGACTTCAGACCACAGGCGGTTGAGCTGCGATATGCGCTCCTCGAAAACCACCCGGGGTCCCTGACGGACGGCAAATGCGCCATTATCGGTGACGCGGCCGACCATCGAGGAGCAGGAGTCCAATCCATGCCGTTTGAGCACAGCCCGCACTGCGGCCATCTGCTGGTCGTCCACCTGGATGACCGCGCCCAATTCCTCGCTGAACAAGGCGGGCAGAAGCGGCACCTGCTCCGGCAGTGTGAGCGCCACGCCCCTCCGGCCTGCAAACGCCATTTCCGCCACGGTGACAAACAGGCCGCCATCCGAGCGGTCGTGATAGGCCAGGACCAGCCGCTGATCAACCAGTTCCTGCACGGCGGCAAAGAATGATTTCAACTGCGAAGGATCATCCAGGTCAGGACACTCCTGCCCCACCTGGTTGAAAACCTGCGCCAGCGCCGAACCGCCCAGCCGGTTCCTGCCATTCCCCAGGTCAATCAGGAGCAGGGCGGATGCATTGCGCTTCAGGTCCGGGGTCACGGTTTTGCGCACATCCTTGACCGGCGCAAATGCGCTGATGATCAGGCTGAGGGGTGCGGTCATTTTCACATCCCGCCCCGCCGTGGTCTGCCAGACCGTGCGCATGGACATGGAATCCTTGCCCACCGGGATGGATACGCCGAGCGCCGGACAAAGATCCATGGCCACGGCCTGCACGGTGTCGAACAATGCGGCGTCTTCGCCCGCCTCGCCGCACGCGCACATCCAGTTGCCGGAAAGCTTGACCTGCCCGATATCGCCGATGCAGGCGGCGGCGATGTTCGACAGCGCCTCGCCAATCGCCATGCGCCCCGAGGCGGGTCCGGAAATCACCGCCAACGGCGTGCGCTCCCCCACCGCCATGGCTTCGCCGGTGGTGGCCACATAGGATGTGGCCGTCACGGCCACGTCCGCCACCGGGGTCTGGTAAGGGCCGACCATCTGGTCGCGGACCACCATGCCGGTAATGGAACGGTCGGCAATGGTGATCAAAAATGTTTTATTGGCCACGGCCGGCAGACGCAGCACGCGGCTGACCGCTTCACGGATGTCCATGCCATTCATGTCCAGCGGCGCCAGCACCGGTACAATCCGTTTCACATCCCGCAACATCCGCGGCGGTTTGCCAAGCAGGGTTTTCACATCCACATCGATCGGCGCATTCGCAAAATGCCGGTCGGTGAGCTTTAAATGGCCATCGCCCGTGGCCTTGCCAAGCACCGCCACCGGACAGCGTTCCCGTGCGCACACCTGCCGGAACTGCGCAAGGTCATCGGGAAGGATCGCCAGCACGTAGCGCTCCTGCGCCTCACAGCACCAGATTTCCATGGGGCTCATGGACAAATCCTCGTTGTGGATATCCCGCAATTCAAAGAGCCCGCCGGTCTTCTCAATCAGTTCCGCGCAGGCATTGGAAAGCCCTCCAGCCCCCACATCGTGAATGCTGATAACAGGATTTTTCCCTTCCAGCGCCAGACAGGTGTTGATGACCTCCTGGCAGCGCCGCTCCATTTCGGCATTGCCGCGCTGCACCGAGTTGTAGTCCAGATCCTCGGCGTTGGAGCCCGTGGCCATGGATGAGGCGGCACCGCCGCCCAACCCGATTTTCATGGCCGGCCCGCCGATCTGGAGGATCAGGGCGCCGGAGGGAATGTCCTTTTTATGCACATGCGGCCGCTTGATATTGCCCATCCCGCCAGCCAGCATGATCGGCTTGTGATAGCCGCGATAGATCCCGCCCGCATTCATTTCGTAGGTGCGGAAAAAACCGCACAACTGCGGACGGCCGAACTCATTGCCAAAATTGGCACCGCCCAGCGGGCCTTCCGTCATGATGGCGAGCGGCGCAGCAAGCCGCCGCGGAAATTCGGCAATTTCATTTTCCCAAGGCATCAGGTTGCCCGGAATGCGCAGATTGGACACCATGAAACCGCATATCCCCGCCTTGCTACGGCTCCCCACACCGGTGGCGCTCTCATCGCGGATTTCGCCGCCCACCCCTGTGGCCGCGCCGGGATAGGGCGAGATGGCCGTGGGATGATTATGGGTCTCCACTTTCATCAAAATATCGACCTGCTCCGATTTGTGCCGATAGGTCTGCCCTTCCGGACCCGGCACGGCTTCAAACCACTCGTCCAGAAACCCCTCAATCACGCTTGAGTTGTCCGCATAGGCCACCAGGGTGCCCTGTGGATTCACCGCATGGGTATGACGGATCATGTCAAACAGGGAGGATTTTTCCGCCACGCCATCCACGACCCAGCCGGCATTGAATATCTTGTGGCGGCAGTGTTCCGAATTGACCTGACCGAACATGACCAGCTCCACATCCGTGGGATTGCGGCCCAGCGACTGATAGGCATGGGCAAGGTAACGGATCTCATCCTCGCTGAGCGCCAGACCCCAGGCCTTGTTGGCCCCGCACAAGGCATCCACCCCGCCGCGCGTCACATCCACGCTGCGCATGGGCGCAGGCCGGGGGTGAGCAAACATATCCGCCACGTCCCGGTAAACACCTTCGGTCATGCGGTCGTGGAACAAGTGCAGGACCGGCTGCAGCGCCGCGGCATCCACCACCCGGCCCGCGGCATCAAAGACTTCATAAAAAATTCCGCGCTCCCCCCGGCGGATGTCTTTCAGCCCGCAATTGCACAGGATGTCCGTGCATTTTGAAGACCATGGCGAAATGGTGCCTTTCCGGGGAATGACAAAAAAACCAGGGCGCACGCAAAAACGATCACAGGTGCCCAGCAACGCATGGGTCTTGCTCCACTCATCCGGATCAGGCACGCCTTGTATTTCAAGGATATAGACATGCACCGCGCCAATACGGGAAACGCCCAACGCCGGCACCGCCGACTGCACCCGGCCCAGCAACGCCGCCATGCGGAAATCCGACAGCGCGGGTTCGCCCAGCAGAATGACCGGCGCCTCCATGTTTTCGCTCATAGCCGCAAGCCTCCACCCAAAGTTGCCAAGCCGCACACGGACGGCGTCAATTCTTCGATGCGTCGCCTTTATGCCGGGCAATCTGATCCCGGATGCGCGCCGCGTCTTCATACCGCTCTTCCTGCACGGCCTGATCCAGCTGCCGGGTCAGGCGAGTCAACACATCCTCTTTTTCCGCACCCGCCTTTTTCTTGACCCCTGTTTTCTTTCCCGGCGCTTCCGCAGCCAGTTCCTCCGGTTTGATGACACGGCCGGCGCGATCCATCACATCAGGCGTCACCCAGATCGCCACATTGGTGCGCAATGCCAGCGCAATCGCATCGCTGGGGCGGCAATCCAACTCCACCCGGCGCGCGTCTTTCTCAATCACCAGGCGCGCGTAATAGGTGTTTTCCTGCAAGTCACAAATCTCCACGGAAACCAGACGGCAACCGAAGAGATCAAACAGGTTCTTCATCAGATCGTGGGTCAACGGCCGCGGGATATCCATCTGGTTCAACGCAATCAGGATGGACTGAGCCTCCGGGACGCCGATGATGATCGGCAGGCTGCGCTCATCCATACGGCTCTTCAGCAGCACGATAAAGCCCACCTTTTCCACCATGGCAAGGTGCTGTATGGTCACAGGAATCATATCGCGACGTTCCATGCTACTCCGTCAGGATGGCCACCATTTGGTCCGGGGTCTGCGCGCCCAGCAAACGATCCCGCACATCATCATCATCCAGCACCCGGCAGATTTCCGCCAGATACTTCAGATGCGGACCCGTCTGAATGACCGGCGAAATGGTCATCACAAAAATCCGGGAAACCTCACCGTCCAGCGCCCCAAAATCCACGCCTTCCTGTTTCACCCCCAACGCCGTGACCAGCGTCTGGATGGTGCTGATTTTGCCGTGCGGTATAGCCACGCCATGCTGGATGCCAGTTGACATTTTGAGCTCCCGGTCCAGCACCGCCTTCAACGCCTCGGCCTTGTCCGGAAGCTTGCCGGCCCGCACCAGAGCATCCACCATTTCCTCAATAATCTCCTTCTTGGTGGAACCGTCCAAACGCATTAAAAAAACCCCGTTTTTCAGGGCTACCTTGAAATCCATCTCACACCTCTTGCTTGCAATAATTCTATTGGCGGATAATAGGAGAGCCCCAGTGCTTTTGCACGCAAAAAAAACGTATTGCATCTTTTTTAAGCACACGGGACACGATCACTTGCAACAGACGTTTCCGCCATGCGTCCGTCACCCGAAAACCGGAGTCTGCATCAGGCTGTTTTCACGGATATCTTTCTGAAGCGCAGCCAACAACCCCGCCGCAACCGGCCCCGGTTTGCCATCCCCCACAGGCCGGCCGTCGAGCTGCACCACCGCCGCCACATCAAACGTCGTCCCCACCACCACCATTTCGCGCATGGAACCCAACTCCCGGCGGGGAATGTCGCGGAATTGAACGCTACGCACCATCTGTTTTTCCACCAGCCCGCCGGCCAGATCCGCCACCCGCAGCATGGTGGTGCCGGCCAAAATGCGGTCAAGCCGCGGAAAACACAAGTCACCAGCCCGGGAAACGACCCCCATGTTTTCCGTGGCACCCTCCGCCATGCAATCATCCGCATCAAACGCGAGCGAAAAATCAACACCCGCGTCAACCGCCTCTTTCTTCATCAGCACGTTATACAGATAATTGCAATTCTTGATCACCGCCAGGAATGCATGCTTGACCGGCACATTGCTGGATTTGACCCGCGCGCCTTCCGGATGCACCGCCATGAACGGCGGCGCCAGCCGCGACACCGTCACATAGATATACGGCTCAGGACAATCATAGGGGTTGACCCCATAACTGCCGCTGCCGCGAGAGAGCACCAGCCGCACCAGGCAGTCCGGCCGACCGCCACAACGGACTGTTTCTACAATGATATGCCGCAACTTGTCCCGCGCATGCGGCAAAGGCAGGCTGATCGCCGCAGCGGAGCATTCCAGACGGTTGAGGTGCGCATCCAGATTGTAAATCCTGCCGTTGACACTTTTGAAAGCCTCGAACACCCCGTCGCCACGATGAACCACATGGTCATCCACAGGCACCGTCATCAGCGCCGGATCCGTGACCACCGCCCCATAGACACTGGAGTACATCGCATAATAATGGTCGTGAAAGGGACGACGCAATGTGCCGGCACGCGCCTTGAACTGATCGATATCCATTATTTTCATGCCGAAAAACATCCCTTTCATCCACCAGATGAGACCGCCATCCAGTTCAACTCCAACCGGGGCCACAACACCACCATGCCATTCCCTGTTTATCGGGAATCGGTTGTTGAACTTCACCTGATGATGGTTTATGTTGTACCAGATTCAGGAGGACTATGACATCACAAATTGCATCCCCGCCGGAAGCCACATGCAACATTTCAGTGGTTATTCCGGTTTACAACGAAGAGGAAAACGTGCCCCTTCTGGCGGAGCGCCTGCACGCTGCGCTAAGCCGACTGCAACGGACTTATGAAATCATCCTGGTGGATGATGGCAGCAGCGACCGCACGTGGGAAAAGCTTGTGGAAGGGGCGCGCCGTTATCCGAATTTCCGGCTGATCCGGTTCCGTCGCAATTTCGGCCAGACCGCCGCCATGAGCGCAGGATTTTCCGAATCACGCGGCGAGGTTGTCATCACACTGGATGCCGACCTGCAAAATGATCCCGACGATATCCCCCTGCTGCTGGAACAGATTGAAAAAGGCTACGACGTCGTCAGCGGCTGGCGCAAGGACCGCAAAGACACCTTTATCAACCGACGCCTGCCGTCCATGGTCGCCAATGCCCTGATCAGCAAGATCACCGGCGTTTATCTCCATGACTACGGCTGCACCCTCAAGGCTTACCGGCGCGAGGTGGTTTCAAAGCTGCGGCTCTACGGCGAAATGCACCGGTTCATCCCCGCCCTAGCCAGCTGGATCGGCGGCGAAATCACGGAAGTGGCCGTCAACCACCATCCCCGTCGCTTCGGCAAATCCAAATACGGAATTTCACGGATTTTCCGGGTCATCCTGGACCTGATGACGGTTAAATTCCTGCTGCGCTACAGCACACATCCCATCCAGATGTTTGGAAAGATCGGGTTGTTCTTCGGCATCCCCGGCTTTTTGATGCTGGCCGTTGTGCTGGCCATGCATCTAAGTTTTCTGTTTTTTGGCACCACGTTCGGCGCCGGACTGATCAAGCGCCCCTTCTGGGTCATCACACCATTCATGCTGATGCTTTTCTGCATGCAGTTCATCAGCATGGGGCTGCTGGCGGAAATCCAGATCCGCACCTACCACGAATCCCAGGAAAAACCCACCTATGTCATCCGTGAACGCGCAGGCTCAGCCGGTTCATAAAAAAATATTGGCACGACACCATGGCGTCTTTATTTGATTTCAACCCTTTACAAACCAAAGGGCTTTTGATTATCAGCCTGGTTTTCATGGTCATCCTTGCCGCCGGGTTGATTATTGACGTGTTATGCCTTTTTCGCGGACGTCTGCGCGGCATCATCAATGACCGGTTGCCAGCCATCCGAAACCGCCCCTGGCGGATGGAAGATGTGGCCTGGATCGGAGTTGTCACGCTGATTGCTTATTCCTTCATGCTGATGCTGACCACATTGGAGCCGCGCATACACCCGGCCGATTCGCCGGCAATTCCACCGCAGGTCATGCTCCTGATTCAAGCGCTCATTTTTCCCCTTTCCAGCACCGCCGTGACGCTCTGGTTTTTCCGCAGGCGCGGAATGTCCATCATGGCGACACTCCACAGTGACGGGAAGGGCATCGGCCATGCGATGCGCACCGGCCTTCTGGCCTATCTGGGTATTATGCCGGTTTTTGTCCTGACCAACCTGGTTTCAATCATCGGGCTCACCCGGCTGGGGTGCCCGCCAGAACCGCAACTCACCATCCAGCTCATATTAGACCCCACCGCGCCGACATGGTTCCATACCGCGCTCATCGGCCTGGCCATTATCGCCGCCCCAGTGGTCGAGGAGGTTATTTTCCGGGGAATCCTGCTGCCAGGACTCATGCAACACCTGCCGGCCATGCCGGCCATTGTGGGCGCTTCCTTGATTTTTGCAACCGTCCATTTCCACCTGCCGTCATTGCTCCCCATGACGGTCCTGGGCGTGGGTTTCTGCATGGCCTATATCACCTCGGGCTCATTGATCGCGCCCATCACGATGCATGCAATTTTCAACCTGGTCAATATCATCGCCCTGCAGCTTGTTCCAGCGGGAGTTGAATTGCCCCTTTAAAGGAAACCATCATGGCCCTACCGCTAACCGTTGAATGGATTGCCGACCAAAAAAAACGCCTTTTACCGGGGCATCTGCGCATCCTGGACCAAACCCAACTGCCGTTAAAAGTGGCCTATATCGACACCGATGACCTGGAAACCGTCTGGCGCGCCATCAAGACCTTGCAAGTGCGCGGCGCGCCGGCCATCGGCGTGACGGCCGCCTTCGGCGCTGTGGCCGCCATCCAGCATTCCACGGCAACATCCATGGCTGATTTTTCGGCTGAGCTGGATCATGTTGTAAACCATCTGGCATCCTCTCGCCCCACGGCCGTCAATCTTTTCTGGGCGCTGGAACGCATCCGGCAGACCGCACGGGCCCATGCGTCGCTATCTGTTGACGAATTGAAGCAGCGGCTAATCCGTGAAGCCATTGCCATCCGGAACGAAGACGCCGCCATGTGCCGCCGCATTGGTGAATATGGGGCAACCCTTTTAAACAACGGCGACACCGTCCTGACCCACTGCAACGCCGGCAGCCTGGCCACGGCCGAATTCGGCACTGCGCTGGCGCCCATCTATGTCGCGGCAGCACAAAACAAACGCATCGCCGTGTATGCCGATGAAACGCGGCCATTGCTGCAGGGCGCGCGCCTGACGGCATGGGAGCTGATGCAGGCCGGCATCGATGTCACACTCATCTGCGACAACATGGCAGCACAAGTCATGAAAGAAGGCCGGATCAATGCCGTCATGGTCGGCGCCGACCGGATTGCCGCCAACGGCGATACCGCCAACAAGATCGGCACCTATGGCGTGGCGTTATTGGCCCGGGCACACCAGATTCCATTTTATGTGCTGGCCCCCTCTTCCACGATCGACCTGGCCACACCCAATGGAACAGGAATCCCCATCGAAGAGCGCGAACCGGAAGAGATCACCCGCGGATTCGGCAAGCAAACGGCACCTGACGGCATCAAGGTTTATTCACCCGCATTCGATGTCACGCCCGCCGCCCTGATCACGGCCATCATTTGTGAAAAAGGCATCCTCCGCCCCGATTACACAAAAAACCTCTGGAACCTGCTGAAATAAAGAACACCGAGACACAGAACGGAATCATTTGAGACCGCGTGCGTATTATGGAGCGGCAACAGCCTTTTCCACGGATTCAACCAGCAGCGGTCCGACCAGCGGCGAGCTTTCCTTAAAATATCTGATGGCGACAGGATAACGCCGGCATTGCCATGCGCACAGCCCTTTGGCCAGTTGATGCGTATCAACCTCACTGCCGTCACCAATCCGTCCCAAACGTTCCGCCATGCTCAGTTCGTTCAACTTAACGACGCGTTGACGCTTGGCAATGGCTGCGCCCACCCGCCGGTCTTCAATCATCGTCAGAACATCTCCATCCACCCCGATCAATTTTGCGGTGATGCGGCCTGACAGCAATTGAAAATCGATCGTCTTGCCAATGTCCGCCTGCAACGAAGACCTGATCTTCTGTTCAACCGTGGCCGCATCATCGATCGCCACCACCAATCTCTGTAAATCCTGACGCACAGCATCCACGGAGGCCGCATCCGCGGCCTCCTGAGCCAACCGCCGGGCATTGGCGAAATCAAACTCCAACAAAGCGGCGGCCACTGCAGGCATCATCGCCTCCACCGTACGAGTGGTGTCCCACTCCGCCTTCAGCAACGAGTCATCATACTGTTTCTGCTGTTCATCCAAATTATCGGCCATCAATTTGCGGGCTTCGAGCGTGGCATCCTGAAAATTGCCAGCGTAATTGCGGTAGAGTTGCGCAGCACTTGAAAAACGGTTGGAGGCAATTAATCCGGCGGCCTGCTGTTTTAATTTGACCAGCACATCCTGCCATGCCGCCTTTTCAGCGGCGAGGCGACCGACCTCTTCCAGTGCCGATGCCGCATATTCGCTTTCCGGGGCGGTCTTCGCAATCTGGGCAAACCTGGCACTGGCTTCGTCGTAGCGATACGGATTCAATGACGCCCATTTAATAGCATCCTGCAGCTGCCACTTCGCTTCAAGGGTTTGACCGGTCGCAGGTCTTTCGGCCACCCTGATCACCTGCGTGACAACCACCGGCTGGACGTCCGCCACCACAGACGGTTCCGGACCTCTGACCGGCTGATCCTGAACCGGCTGTTGCGGCAACCGAAAACGATGAGCCAAGATCATCAGGCCATCCCGATGCTGATAGCCCAACACACCGGCAACGGACGCCGCAGCCAACATGACGGCGCAACCCGCAAAGCCGCTGTGACTCCGGGTTATAAACCGAAACTGGCGGCGCCAACTTCGCAAAACCGTACTGCCATGCCGCCGGAGCCTTTGCACATCCGGCAACCGGCCTTCCTTGATGCGAAGGATATCGGCTTTCACCGCGGCCCAGCTTTCGTAACGGCCGCGCGGGTCTTTCCACATCATCTTTTCAATCAGCCAGCACACACCCGTGGAGAGCTTCGGACTGACCTCCAACGGATCAGGCAATGTGCCGGTGATTTGCAAATCCACGATCGCTTCAGGGGTATTATCTCCAAATGGTATATGCCCCGTCACCAAGTGGTAAAGCGTGGCGCCTAGCGCATAAACATCCACGCGAAAATCCAGATCGGCATGCCCCATCGCCTGCTCGGGCGCCATATAAGGCGGCGTGCCGGTAATTTCCTCACTATCATCCGTTTCAGCGGCCAAACGCATGGAGCGCGCCAACCCTAAATCGGTCACTTTGACCGTACCGTCCGAATCCACCAGAATGTTTTCAGGTTTGATATCACAGTGAATGATGCGCTCCCGGTTCCATGCATATTCCAGCGCATCAACCACCGATTCAGCAATCAAGAGAGCATCGCGTTCAGGCAGGCGACCCTTGCGAGCCAGCCAGCTGGCCACGCTGCACCCCTCCACAAACTCCATCACATAATAGTAGCAACCGTCCTGCACCTGCGCATCGTAGACCTGAACAATGCCAGAGTGCTTCAGCTTGGCGGCGGCCATGGCTTCAGATTTGAAACGCTGGATATCCGAAGGCCCAGGCGTAAACGAGGGTGAAAGAATCTTTATCGCCACAATGCGATCAAGCGAAAGCTGGCGGGC
>Ga0118677_10001479_pt1 | contig 49592 bp, 55 predicted proteins | sample AliMusrvi5mmetaG_FD_86154 | JGI IMG/M metagenome (GOLD analysis project Ga0118677, IMG submission 86154) | reverse complement strand
TAATTCCTTATAAAACAAATGCTTTGACGTAATTTACATGGGTACAAAACACACAAAATCGCTGTATTTTATCACAAATCAATAGATTATGTGGTTTTTGGCTGGGGAACTTCGGTTTAACGATTATCCTGCAATCGATGACCAGCGTTTCGGAAAATGAGCCGTTCCGCCGTGTGCTGCGTTCTCTCATGAGGAGTGGTGATGTAGCAAGTCGGGTCGTGCAGGGAAAGGAGACAAAGAGAAAAACGTTGGTTGCGAGAGTTGTGGCCTGAGGGGGATGTTACTTGTCGCTGTAATGACCTGTCATGGAGATGACGTAGACCAGCATTATGGTGTCGTCAATGCGATATATAATCCGATCTTTTTTGTTCAGCCTTCTGGACCAATACCCTGAATGATCGCCTTTCAGGAGTTCTGGTTTGCCAGTTTCGAAGGTAGGGTGTTCAGATTAACTCAAGGAATAACTGATTTACCTTTCTCGTAAGTGCATTATTGCTCTGTTTCTGAATGGCAAGCAACTCTTTTTTTGATTGAGTTGAAAGCGCTAAAGTAAACTTTCCCATATATTATTGGGGTACTTAATCATGGTATGTCTGCCAGCAGCAAAATCTGCTTCGGCCTCTTTAATGATTTGCTGAAGTTCGGGCTGAACAAAAGAGCTGTCACGCGGGCCTGTTTTCTTGCGATGATGAACACTTTGCGGCTCAGGGGTCAAGGCAAATGTCCCCTTGTTTTTGAAGCGCACAAGGACGATCTCTTTTTTCTTTAATGCTATATCGAAGTACTTGCTTAAGTTTCTGCGTAATTCTGTGCTGGTGATCTCTATCATGGTTCAACAGTTTATGGTTGGACTCTAAGTTAAAAAAGAACAGAGGTTTCTTCAAGAAAGTTTGGAGAACCTTCCAATTTATTGGTGAGGAAGCCTGCCATGAGCAGGGTTCAATGTCAGGTATTTTCCATTATGCATAGCGAGAGAGCCGTTCCTGACAACATTTTTTCGGTTATCAGAGAAGATGGGCAAACATACTGACATCCACTAATGCGGATGGTAAAAATACCTGAACTCTTCGGGTGTTCTGATTGACAAACAGCCCTGTTTTGCCTATACTGTTAGATTATCCATGTTGGTACTGGTAAAAGGATGAGGAAACACTCAATGAGACTTAGCGAAACACAGCAGCAACGCATACTTGAGGCAACCCGGCAGAACTTCGGTGATGACGCGAAGGCTTGGCTGTTTGGCTCGCGTGTTGACGATACTCGTCGAGGCGGTGATGTGGATTTATATATCGAAACGAGACAGAGCAATAACCTGATGGCAGAATTGCGGTGCAAAATTGCTATCGAAGAGAGTCCGGATCTGCATGTTGATTTGGTCGTCAATGACCATGTCAAGGATAAGCCGATTTATAAAATCGCAAAAAAGCAGAGCGTTCAATTGTGATGGAGCTATTTGTATTATTCTTCCCGGAATCATATATTAACAATCGTTAAAACGTTCTTTATACATTACTGGTCATCAAGAAAGGCTGAGGGATTAGACCCTGCGAAGCCTTGACAACCGATTCCTGTCAAAAGGGAACACGGTGCCACATTCTACTTTTGCGCTCTATGCATCTGGTTGTTTAATGCCAGGTGAAGCAGAAGAACGATGAGTGAAAAAGAGCTTTTTACAGTTTCTCTTTTCAAAACAGGCGAGTTGCATTCAAAACGCGCCATACAAGAACAGAATTCCATTAAAAACCTCTTCCATGCTCATCAGGGAAGAGGTTTTTTTGTTGTATTATCTTTTTCAATATTCTAACGGAAAGAGTTATGAGTTTCCAGACCGATACCATCCATGCCGGTGTAGGCCCCGACAAGGCTTACGGCGCCATTATGACCCCGATTTATCAGTCTTCAACCTTTGTCTTTGAGGACATCGGCAAGCACCGGGGGTTTGATTACACAAGAAGTGGCAACCCGACCCGCAAGGCGCTTGAAGACAATCTTTGTGCCCTTGAAGGGTGTTCATCGGCAGTTGCTGTTACCACGGGTATGGCGGCGATTACCTCGACACTGAGCATTTTTCATGCTGGTGACGAGATTATCTGTACTGATGACTGCTATGGCGGTACCTCCAGATTGATGAAGACGGTTCAAGAGCATTTCGGTATCAAGGTGCATTTTGTGAACATGCAAGTGGCGGAAAGCATTCTTCCTTATGTGAATGGGCGGACAAAAGCAGTTTGGGTTGAAACACCCTCAAACCCTCTGCTGAACCTTGTTGATATTGCAGCCGTGTCAGCGCTTGCCAAAGAGCGGAGCCTTTTGACTATCGTTGACAATACGTTTCTTTCGCCTTACGGGCAGAAGCCTTTCGAACTTGGAGCGGACATTGTGGTGCATTCGACGACCAAGTACCTGAACGGTCATTCCGATGTGGTTGGCGGGGCCGTGCTCTCGAACAGTGAAGATCTTGATGCGAAGCTGAAGTTTACGGTGAATGCACTTGGTACCTGCGCCCAGCCTTTCGACTGCTGGCTGGTGCTGCGCGGCATCAAGACGCTGGTGGTTCGCATGAGAGAGCATGAACGCAATGCACTTGCAGTGGCGCAGTTCCTGGAGCAGCACCCGAAGGTGAAGCGGGTTTTTTATCCCGGTCTGGTGAATCATCCCCAGCATGAGCTTGCCAAAAAACAGCAGAAAAGTTTTGGTGGCATGGTCTCTTTCGAGCTTGATGGTACTATCGAGGATGTCAATCGTGTGCTGACGGGCACAAAGCTGTTTGCGCTGGCCGAAAGTCTTGGCGGCGTTGAGTCACTGATTGAGCACCCTGCATCAATGAGCCATGCGTCGATGGATAAAGAGCATCGCGAAGCGGCTGGAATTACAGATACCATTATCAGGCTGTCAGTAGGTATTGAGGATGGTGACGATCTTGTTGCCGATTTACAAAACGCGCTTGGTTGATGAGTAAGGATAGTTTTCCCCCACCCTATACGGTGCAGATCAGTGCAAGGGCCAAACATGCCCGGTTGAAAATGACTCCGCATGATGGTCTGATTGTTGTGTTGCCTGAAGGGTTCAACAAGAAGCATGTTCCTGACTTGTTGCTGCGCCATGAGTTGTGGATACGCAAGATAGCGGCGCAGCTTGATGCTCAGCGAGAGGAGCCTCTACCTGCAACAGATAATGGCTTGCCCTGCACGGTTTCCTTTCCCCATTTTGATGAAGCGTGGGAGGTGGAGTATGTTCAAAGTGCCAATGGAGAGGCTGATATTGAGGAGCGTTCAAAAAACAGTCTGCTTGTTTCAGGTGATGTCGCCAATGATGCGCTTTGTCGCAAATTGCTCTTTTCCTGGTTGAAGCATCGTGCAGGGATGCTTCTGCTGCCGTCTTTTGAACAACTTGCGGCAGCACTTGATTTCGACTATGCAGAAGCAAAGGTTCGCCTGCAGCACTCCCGCTGGGGCAGTTGCTCGTCCAATCGGGTCATAACACTGAACAACAAACTGCTTTTTTTGCCGGAGTATCTCATCCGCCATATTATGGTTCATGAGCTGTGTCACACGGTTCATCTCAACCATTCCCGCTCCTTCTGGGCTTTGGTTCACCAGCACGATCCGTTATGGCGGATTCACAACCGGGAAATGAAGAGTGCCTGGAAATATGTGCCAGCCTGGGTTTCCGCTAAAGCGTGAATCTTTTATGCAGAGTTCGTGTTCTAAAGGATATGCTGCATTATGAGGATGTAATTGTTATATTGGCATAATCTGATTTCCCTCTTCAAGAGCGCAGTCTACGGCTGGCAAAGAAAACATCCCCGCTTTGTAATAGTTTCCCTGTTTCTCTGCTTGACTTCAGGGAGATTTCACGCTTACTCTCAGTAACTGTTCAAGTTCAATAAATTAAGAAGACACTATGCAATTTGAGTCACTGAATATCATCGATCCAATTTTAAAGTCACTGCAGGAAGAGGGCTATACGACTCCAACCCCCATCCAGGCCGAAGCCATACCGATTATTTTACAAGGAACCGACCTGCTCGGTTGTGCACAGACAGGAACAGGGAAAACAGCGGCTTTTGCTATTCCAATTCTCCAGTTGCTCAGCGCCAACAAAGTTTATGACAGGAAACGAAAAATACGGAGCCTGATTGTTACCCCGACACGAGAACTGGCTATTCAGATAGGAGAGAGTTTTAAAGCCTACGGCCGCCATACCGGCTTGACCAATACCGTGATTTTCGGTGGTGTCAATCAGAATCCGCAGACCGCCGCGTTGATTCACGGTGTTGACATTGTTGTTGCAACACCCGGCCGGTTGCTCGATCTCCTTAATCAGGGATTTCTGCACTTGCGCGACGTCGAAATACTCGTTTTGGATGAAGCGGACCGGATGCTTGATATGGGCTTTATTCACGATGTCAAAAAAATATTGACCGTGCTTCCGAAAAAAAGGCAGTCACTCTTCTTTTCTGCCACCATGCCTCCTGAAATTGTCACGCTTGCTGCGACCATATTGCATCACCCGTCAAAGGTATCGGTAACACCGGTTTCCTCAACGGTAGAAATTATTAATCAATCGATCTATTTCGTCGATAAAGGCAATAAAAATGCCTTGCTGGTAGACCTCTTAAAAGATGATAAGATAAAAACAGCGCTGGTTTTTACCCGTACAAAGCATGGAGCAGACAAAGTTGTAAAAATCCTGATGAAGCACAATATCACAGCAGAGGCAATCCATGGCAACAAGGCACAAAATGCCCGTCAGCGCGCCTTGAAGAATTTCAAGGCGCAAACAACTCGAGTTCTTGTAGCGACAGATATTGCAGCACGGGGTATTGATGTTGATGATCTGGAGTATGTGATCAATTTTGAAATGCCCAATATTGCCGAGACCTATGTTCATCGTATCGGGCGAACGGGAAGAGCTGGAGCAAAAGGAACCGCACTTTCGTTTTGTGATGCCGAAGAGAAAGAGTACCTGCGCGACATTGAAAAACTGATAGCGAAAAAAATTCCTGTTACCGACAATCACCCGTTTCCACTCATGGATCATCATCCGGTGAAAGCTCCAAAACAGCAGGGGAGAGGCAATTCAGGTCATCCCGTACCAAAAACGTCCGTAAACACGACAGCGAAAAGGTGGTCGGAGAGGCCGAGAGCTACCCGGTAGAGGAGCTCTCCTCCCATCCTTGCTAAACCGTCTCAGTTGTCGAAAAACTCTATTCGCAGATTTTCATCGGATTGTCCGGTTATGCTGTACTCACCTTTTTTGATAATCGAAAGTCCTTTCTTGTCACCGGCGGGGATGATGCTCTGCTCGATATTTTCGGCATTTTGTTTCGGGCAGCTCTGGTTGAAGAAGAGGTTCACTGCCAGACCTGTGTCGTCAAACTGAAGCAGAAAATTATTGTCATTGACAAAAACCAGATCATCATAGGCATAAGTGACTTCATGTCCGAGATCTTCAAGAAGCTGCATGACGGTGCCCAGTGGTCGAAATGATGTTTCCATTGTTTATTCCTCCGGATTTTTGCATGAAAAGTTGTTGTTATTGTTATGAGGGCATGAGTCCATGTCACTCATTTTGAAAGATTTTATCACATTTTCTGCTCCATCAACAGCATCGAAGCTTATCAGATTTCTCAGCTCAGTGGTATCGAATCCCTGAAGGTAATGGCTGCCGATTTTCATGAGGGGTCGTTTTATCAGGATCGGTTCCCGGATCATTATAGCGATAGCCTCTTCTTTCGTAAATTTTAAAGGGTTGAGTTCCCCTGATTTTATTGCTGGCGCTGCCGGATTAAAGCATTCGGCTACCGGTTTTTCTCCGAGAAATCCCTCCAGTTCCTCTTTGGACCAGGAGTATTCAAGCAGATCGACTGCTTCTACAACATGCCCTGAAAGTTCAAGCATCGCCTTCTGTCGGATATTGTTCCTGCATCCCGGTTTTTCGTAAAAGAGTACGTTTGTCATGATCTTATGTTCGGATTCTTGAATTCATGGCTCTCTGTATATAATAAGGAAAAGCTGTTAATAACATAAAATTATTAATATTAATTTTGTATTTTATTTCCTTTAATAAGGACTATTTGCAGTTTTTCATTAATAATTAACTAAAGCTTAACAATGGCAGAAAGCAATTTGCAAGCATGGGAAAAAGTACTGGAGTATGCTTCAGTTCCGTTGCATGGAACGATGTCCAGAAAAATCAGGAAAGGAGTCAAGCTGCAGATTAACGAAGGGAGCATCTATGAAGATGCGGTTCTTTTTATCAGTGATCTTTTTCTGAGGGTTACGGGGGAGGCTGATGGTGTCAGTGTGAATACCTATTATGATATGAAAGCGGTTTCAAGCATTCGTACCTATAGCACCAAAGAGCAATAGTAACACGTTATGCAGGCTTGAATTATCGTAGAGGGAAGGCTTATGTCATGATCAAGTAGCCTTCCCTTTTTATCCGCTTCAGCTCAATTCCGGTATTATGTCTCGGGTCAATGTTATTTCATTTCCCGCTGTACTGTAGGAGTGAAGTTTTTTTGCCGTCCAGTTTTTGCAAGGCCGAGTATTTCCCGTGCATGGTCGAGCGCATCATCGATATTGCCGAAAATGTTCTCTTCACCGACCTCATCGTAAAGCCCGTATTGCTGCAAAGCAAATAATGGCTGTGCATGAACCCCTGAAAGAATAAGTGTGGTATCGGTTTTTGAACAGTCTTTAAGCAGCTCTTTCATCATATTCAGGCCGGTTGCATCAATTGAAAGCACGCTTCGCATTCTGATAATCCGGATTTTTGGCGCTTTTTCAACAATATGCATGGCCTCCCGGAACTTGCTTGCGGCACCAAAGAAAAAAGGTCCGTTTATTTCAAAGACCTCCACACCAGCAGGTACTTTGCGCGTCACAATCGTGTTTGGGTCATCCTCTTCATCCCTGTCGGTTAGCTCATTGGTGATGACGCCGACATTGGAGAGCTGGGCCATGCGCTGCATAAAGAGGATAACGGCGAGCAACATTCCTATTTCTATGGCAAGGGTCAGATCAAACACAACTGTCAGGCCGAACGTTGTCAGCAAAACGATAATGTCGCTTCTCGGGCTTTTCAGAAGTTGCCGGAACACTTTGACCTCACTCATGTTCCAGGCGACAACAATAAGGATTGCCGCCAGAGCAGGCATTGGAATGAGCTTTGCCCACTTGCCGAAAAGCAGCATGATCAGGAGCAGCGTAAGAGCGTGAACTATTCCTGCCACAGGAGTTCTTCCACCGTTCTTCACGTTGGTGGCGGTTCGCGCAATTGCCCCGGTGACGGGGATGCCGCCAAAAAGTGGAGTAATAATATTTGCCGCACCCTGGGCAATCAGCTCCATATTTGACTTATGCCTGCTGCCAATCATGCCATCGGCCACAACAGCCGACAGCAGCGCTTCAATGGCGCCAAGCAGGGCAATGGTTGTTGCTGGCATGATGAGGTGCTGAATCGTTGCAAAATCAAACGAAGGGAGTGAGGGTGCAGGAATCGTGGAAGGGATTTCTCCGAAACGGGAGGCAATAGTTGCTACATCCAGTGGCAAGTAACACACCATCAGGGTTGTTACAATGATGGCAACAAGAGAACCGGGAATTTTTCGTGACACCTTTGGCCAAAAAACAATAATCAGAAGAGCAATGGTGCCGATCATGAGACTTGAAAGATGAAGCGTCGGGAGGTTGTGGGCGTAAGCTGTCCATTTACCGATAAAATCAGCCGGAACAACCGCAATATCAAGGCCGAGAAAATCCTTAACCTGGCTTGAAAAAATAATGACCGCAATACCGCTGGTAAAACCGACAATAACCGGATAGGGAATAAACTTGATCAGTGACCCGAACTGGGCAAACCCCATGATCATAAGGATAATACCTGACATGATCGTTGCCAGCACCAGTCCGTTAACCCCGTATTGCTGGACAATTCCATACAGGATAACAATAAAAGCTCCCGTCGGTCCACCAATCTGCACCCTGCTTCCACCGAGAAAAGAGACCAGAAAGCCTCCGACAACTGCGGTAATAAGCCCTTTTTCAGGAGAAACCCCCGATGCAATGGCAAACGCAATGGCCAGTGGGAGGGCTACTATGCCGACCATGACACCGGCAATGACATCCTTCATTATCCGGTACGGGGTGAGCTCCGGTAAAATTGATAACAGTTTTGGTTTGAACATGGCGAGCCTCAGAAAAGGAAAATGAACAAGCAGCCCTTGGCGGGCATAGGTTTCTATATAATGCTTTTACGTTATTTTATCAATTCATCGCCCTGTTCGGTTAAAAAAAATATGATTCCTGTGGTAAAACCGCTTTTTCTGATGGTATTTGTTGTGTCGTGGTACTTATCTTGAGGAAATAATTCTGGAGAGCGTCGTCAAGATGACGAAAGTAACCCTGAACGCAGTTTATTATCCACGGTAAATTGTCCACTATGAAGAACCCATCCGATTTGCAGCAGCAGCAACTCTCCGATGACGAGCTTGAAATACTTGACGATTTTCTCGGTTCTGACTCGACACCTGAAGAGTGCCTTTTTCCGGTTGAAATGCTTGATGGTTATATGACGGCCTTGATTGTCGGGCCCGATGTAATTGAGCCCGACATCTGGATTCCCTATATCTGGGATCAGGAAGACAATAATGAACCATTTTATTCTTCCGAAGTCGAAGAAAGGGCGATACGCGAGCTTCTTGTTCGCCACATGAACACCATCGCTCTGCAATTCAATGAAGACCCTGAAGATTTTGTGCCATTGTATGAGCAATTCGGTTACAGTAATGAGGAAGAGAGGAGGCTCGCCATTGAAAACTGGGCGCTTGGATTTTCTGTAGGCATAGAGCTGACGCATGGTTCATGGAACTCTTTTCTGGCGGATGAAGAAACGGCACAGTTGGTTCTGCCAATGTTCATTCTCGCTAAAATAACTGATGATTTCGACGACTTGTCTGAGGAAGAGATTTTCGGTTTGGCCCAATTGATGCCCGACCTTGTCATCAAAATCTACTATTACTGGAATCAGGAGGCATAATGCTCCCGAATGAGAGGCAGAGGATATGATTAATCCTGTCTGGCGCCTGATAATTTACTATCATAATAAAATAAAAGGAGATAATAAAGATATGACAACAACGAAAGATAATCTGAAAGAGGCGTTTGCCGGTGAGAGTCAGGCTAACCAGAAATATCTGGCCTTTGCAAAAGAAGCTGAAAATGCAGGTTTTGGTAATGTGGCAAAGTTGTTTCGTACAACAGCCCAGGCTGAGCGTATTCATGCAGAAGGGCATTTCGCAGCTTTGGGAGGAATAGGGTCAACTGCCGAAAATCTGGAGGCGGCAATCAGTGGTGAAACCTTTGAGCATACAGAAATGTATCCGCCAATGCTGGAACAGGCTGAAGCTGATGAGCATCCGGCCAAAAGGATGTTCACTTATGCACTCAAAGCGGAACGGGTTCATGCTGAACTCTACAAAAAAGCGCTGGAATCAGTACGTAACGGTAAGGATATCACAGCAACTGAGGTCTGGCTTTGTCCAATCTGCGGCCATATCGAGTTGAGTAATCCCCCGGAAATCTGCCCGATTTGCGGAGCGAAAGCGTCAGTGTTTGTGCAGGTGTAACAACGAGCTTTCGGAAAATCCAGCATAACCAGCCCCGGAAGGGCTGCATGCTGGTGCCTCGGAATTGAACCTTACTGCGCTATATGCTGTCTGGTTGAGAAGAGAAGTACTGCGCCTGCCAGATCAGCCACTATCCAGATCTCTTTTGCAAGGTGAATATCAATAACTGGATTAAAGAGTATCGTGAAGAGAGTGTATGCCAGGGGCAGCAGAAGTTTTTTCTTTCCAAAGTTCCTGTATGCTCCCCAGGCAAAGGTTCCGGCGGCAGTAATTTTCACAAAAGAATAGAATTCATCATTGAGCGGGAATATGGCAAGAAGCAGCAGTGCTGCGGTAAGATAAATGACTTGTACAGGCATAACTGAGGTGATGAGGAATGGAATTAAAAAAGCCAGACGGAACTTGCATTCTGTCTGGCTTAAGAGGAAAATAGTCGAAAAGCTTAAGGCTCAGTAGCGATCTCTTCTCGCGGGTCTCTCTTCGCGAGGCTTCGCTTCATTGACCTTTATCGTGCGGCCATTCAAATCCTTTTCATTCATTGATTCGATAGCTTCACGAGCTTCACTTTCATTAGGCATGTCAACAAATCCGAACCCTTTGGAGCGGCCCGAAAACTTGTCATTAATGATGCTTGCGCTATCGACTTGACCAAATTCGGAAAAGGCTTCACGAAGATCATCTTCAGTAACGGTGTAAGCCAAATTGCCAATGTAAATATTCATTATTAGTCTCAGTGTATCTATGCATTGATAGGAAGAGATACCGTCAAGTAACCAACGCACAAATTACTTGAATAGCGATCAGCCAACCATTGACTGATTTCTTTCGAAGTTTAACGTAATTCATGATCATTTTCAAATAGATAATTCCGGGGGTGAATAATTCTCAAAAATGACTTACTATCTCCTGTCAAAAATCCGCTTTACCTGATTAATCTGTCTCCTTATGCATGAATTTGATTTTCTCGGCGAACTGGTGCTCATCGGGGCATTAGCCGTCGCTATTATTCTTATTTTTCAGCAATTAAAGATTCCACCGGTTATCGGGCTGATTTTTACCGGGATTATCCTTGGTCCTTCAGGTATTGGTGCTGTTTATGATCAGAAAATGGTTTCAACGCTTGCAGAGCTTGGGGTAGTTCTTCTTTTGTTTACCATAGGCCTTGAGTTTTCAGTTGATGACCTTAAGAGACTGAAAAAAATTGTACTGGTTGGCGGCTTCATCCAGATTCTTGTTACCGGTCTGGCTATCAGTTTTCTATCCTGGTGGTTTATGCTTGCCATAGGTCAGGGCATTACTGTTTCCTCTGCCGCATTTCTTGGATTCACCTTTTCGGTAAGCAGTACAGCGATCTGCCTGAAAATTCTTGCGGACAGGGATGAGCTTGCTTTACCGCATGGCCGCATTGCTCTTGGAATTTTGATTTTCCAGGATATAGCTATTGTTCCCTTGATGATCGGCATTAATTTTCTGAGCCCCCATGCTGTCCCTTCCTTCGAAGTTGTCTTTAAAAAGATCGGCATTATTGTGCTTTTCTCTACGGCTATTGTTATAGGATTCAGGCTTCTTATGCCAAAAATGGTGCATCTGATAGCCTCTTTGCATGCCAAGGAGGTTCTCGTTATCGGTGCGCTTGTTATTTGTTTTGGCGCAGCGTATTTGACCTCCCTTGCCGGCCTGTCGCTCGCACTCGGTTCATTTGTTGCCGGGATGGTTATCGCCAGTACCGATGAAAGTCATCAGATAAGCATGACTATCGATCCTTTTCGTGAGGCGTTCAGCAGCATCTTTTTTATATCAGTAGGTCTTCTGCTTGACGTCAAGATGATCAATCTGCCACTTTTTGTCTCAATAGCCCTTGTTGTGCTGTTAGTAAAAGGGCTGCTTGTTGCCGGGATTTCTCTTTTTCTGGGCAACTCTATCAGGGTAAGTATGATGGCTGGCATGGCGCTGGCACAGATTGGGGAATTTTCGTTTGTGCTGGCAGAGAGCGGCATGAAGAATAGCATCATCAATCATGAGGTCTTTCAGGCCATGCTTGCCATCAGTGTCGTCACGATGATTGTCACTCCAGCCATGATAGCTATTGCTCCGAAATTTGCCGACCAGGTAGCGCCGGCACTTGGGTTTATTCCTCTCGTTTCCAGGGATTCTCCCACTGTTGCTGTTCGTCCTCCCGATAGTACCATTATTTGCGCAGGGGAGATCCATGCGGCTATTATCGGCTTTGGCATCAACGGACAGAATGTTGCATCAGTGCTTCATGCAACCAATATCTCTTATTCAGTACTTGAAATAGACCGCGAAAAGGTTAAAGTCATGAGAAGAAAGGGTGAGCCAATCTATTATGGAGACTGTACGGAGAAAAAAGCACTTCTTCGCGCAGGAATAGATCATGCTCGTGCCGTTGTGCTCGGGATTTCTGATGCCACTGCGATCCGTAACAGTATTGCCATGATCCGCGACATCAACAAAAAAGCGTTTATTATCGTTCGGGCAAGAACTCTCGATAATATTGCAGCCCTCTACAAGGCTGGCGCCGATGTCGTGGTTACCGAAAAATTTGAAACATCTATCCAGATTTTTTCACTTTTGCTTAACCACTTTACTGTCGATCCGGAACTGATTCTCGAACAGCAGGAAATAATCAGACGCGAATGTGAAAAGATTTTTCTGAAATAATCATTCCAAACAGTCTGGATGGATGGTTGTTTTTTCCCGGCTACGATAAATTTTTTCTTATATTTAACGCTATTAAGAGACCATATCTCTACTCACCTTTCACCTGACATGTGTTATGGCACAACAGACGGCACAACCGACACAAAAATTTATTCGTTACAGGCAGGAACTCCTCGATCTTCAGGCTTCACAGGACAGAGGTGCCGTCAAACGGGCCACTTATGAATTGTCTTTAATGGAAAACAGTTGTTTCGTGGAGTTGAACGGTGTTGTGCATCACTATCACGATTCCGGGCCCAAAGATGCAGCCGAGACAGTAGTGCTTATCCATGGATGGGATTGCTGGTGGATGTGGTGGCACCATGTCATCAAATATCTTAACAACAAGGGGGTTCGTACTATCTCTTACGACATGCGCGGGCATGGATGGTCAGACAACGATCCCAATAACCATTATCACATCGACTTTTTTGCCCATGACCTGAATGATCTGGTTGTCAATCTCGGGCTCAAACGATTTCATATTGCTGCATTTTCTTTTGGCCCTTTTGTCGCCCTCGATTATGCCTGTTCTCATCCCGGCCTTATTCGATCAATGACCTTTTTCAATTTCGGGTATCTGCCAAACAGCGAATTCATCCAGGCATTTGCCACAAATACAATTACCTTTGTTTTCAATGGTCTCTTACGAAAACTGACATGGTGGCTTCCTGCCTATATCTTTGCACGTCTTGTCCTTGCTAAGAATACCGTTATGCTTCATGATATTCTGATTGGCTTCAAAAGCCTCGGGCTTTGCGCTCCAGAGGCTATTGATCAGACCACTCGGCATATTACGGCGTTCAGCACAACCGACTCCGTGCCTGAGATGGTCAAGAAAGTTGATATGCCTATCCTTTTTGTCGCCGGAGAGGGTGATGCAATCATGACCTGTGAGAACACAGAAAAATTGGTCAATCTTACTCACAAGGGGAGCTATGTCTGTGTTCCGGAATGCGGGCATTTGATCACCGTGGAACTGCCGGAAGTGGCCTCGCAACTTATCTGGGGACACGTGCAGGTCAATAGCGGCAATTAAAAAGTTTTGCGTACAGCCCGGATAAAGGCTTCTATCTTTTCAGGATCCTTTATGCCGGGCTCGCTTTCGACTCCGCTTGCTGTATCGACTCCGTAGGGCTGAACACGGCGGATTGCCTCACTGACATTTGTTGCATTCAGTCCTCCCGCAAGTATGGCATAGCATGATGTTCTGATTTGGTTGAAGATACGGGTTGCAAGTGACGCACCGATGCTCTCTCCAGTTCCTCCAGCCATGTCTGGCCGATACGCATCAAACAGGAAACTGTTGACGTTGCTTTTTGCGGCAAACTCAATAACCTCATCTGCTGCAAAATTTTCTTCCGGACGAAAAACTCTTATAACTTTTGCGGCAGTAATCAATCGCGCCTGTTCCGGACTGTATTGCTCGCTATGCAATTGTGCTATCTGCAGGTTGCAGAGAAGGCAAATGGTATTGATCTCTTCAGGGGAGTGTTCTACGAAGATACCAGCCGACTGAACAAACGGCGGTAGTTTTTCAATGATTGCCTTTGCCTTTTCGGGTGCTATCAGTCGTGGACTCAGACGGCTGAAGTTAAAGCCGAGGGCATCGGCGCCAGCGTGAGCGGCATAGAGAGCATCCTGAAGGCGGGTTATGCCGCAGATCTTGATTTTGATCATCAATGAGTTTCAAATAATGTTATCAACAGGCGGTAAAGCTGGTTTTCTTATCGAAAGATAAGGTTAAATGGCGTAATGTGGCAGAGAGAAGCGCCCTTGTATTTTATTGGGAGGCTCTCAGTACAGGCAAGCTGTTTTTATTTTCTCTTATTGTGAGTATATTAAAAGCTGGTCATAAATTATTGAAACACCTTGCAATGGGGCGTCGCCAAGTGGTAAGGCATCGGCCTTTGGAGCCGACATCCGCAGGTTCGAATCCTGCCGCCCCAGCACAGCAAACAAAAAAGCAACCTCCAGGGGTTGCTTTTTTGTTTGCACCGTTTGCTATCAGCCCTCAATAGCGATAATGGTCGGGTTTGTACGGTCCATCAAGGGGTACGCCGATATACTCAGCCTGTTCATCGGTAAGCCGGGTAAGTTTTACTCCGAGCTGTTCAAGGTGCAGTCTTGCAACCTCTTCATCAAGCTCTTTCGGCAGTCGGTAGACATCGATGGCATACTCGTTGGTCCAGAGTTCGATTTGCGCAAGCGTCTGGTTGGTAAACGAGTTACTCATCACAAACGAAGGGTGTCCAGTTGCACATCCAAGATTGACAAGGCGTCCTTCTGCAAGCAGATAGATGCAGTTGCCATTCTCAAAGGTGAACTTGTCCACTTGAGGTTTGATATTGAGCCTTGTTGCCCCGGCATAAGCATAAAGCTGCTCAACCTGGATTTCGTTGTCGAAGTGGCCGATGTTGCAGACAATTGCTTCATCCTTCATCTGCTTGATATGCTCAAGGGTAATGACATCTTTGTTGCCGGTGGTGGTTACAAAAATGTTTCCTTCCTTGACAGCTTCATCCATGGTGGAAACTTCGTAGCCCTCCATTGCGGCCTGCAATGCGCAGATCGGGTCAATTTCGGTAACGATCACCCTGGCACCATAGGCCCGCATTGAGCGGGCTGATCCCTTGCCCACATCGCCATAGCCAAGCACAACAACAACTTTACCGGCAACCATGACGTCAGTTGCCCGCTTGATACCGTCAGCAAGTGACTCACGGCATCCATAGAGATTGTCAAATTTCGACTTGGTGACCGAGTCGTTGACGTTGATGGCAGGGAAGAGCAGTTCGCCTTTTTCCATCATCTGATAGAGACGGTGGACGCCGGTAGTGGTCTCTTCCGAAACGCCCTTCATCTCTGCTGCAACCTTGTGCCAGCGCTGGCTGTCCTCTTCGAAGACCTCCCTGAGCTGCTGGTAGAGCGCTTTTTCTTCAGCATTCCCCGGAGCTTTTTCAAGCATTTCAGGGTTGTTCTCGATTTTGTAACCGAGAATGATCATCAATGTTGCGTCACCGCCGTCATCAACAATCAGGTTTGGCCCCTTTCCATCTTCAAATTCAAGGATCTGGCGGGTACACCACCAGTACTCTTCAAGCGTTTCGCCTTTCCATGCAAAGACCGGCACACCGCTTTCCGCAATGGCGGCGGCAGCATGATCCTGGGTTGAAAAAATGTTGCAGCTTGCCCAGCGAACCTCTGCTCCGAGCTCCACAAGGGTTTCGATCAGCACGGCGGTCTGGATGGTCATGTGCAGGGAGCCAGAAATACGGGCGCCTTTCAGTGGATATTTGCCTGCATACTTCCGCCTGGTAGCCATAAGGCCCGGCATCTCTTTTTCAGCGACATCAATTTCCTTCCGTCCCCACTCCGCAAGAGAGATATCAGCTACTTTATAATCAAGTGCCTTCGCGACTGTTGTCATATTAGTGTTTCTTGTTTTAATATGTTGAGATTGCTCAGGCCAGGTTGAAAGCTTTTTTTAGATCAGCAACCTTTTCGGTTTTTTCCCAAGGGAAGATATCGCGGCCGAAATGACCGTAGGCAGCAGTCTGCTGATAGCTCCATCCCTGAGGTTTGTCGAGGCTGAACCGTTTGATGATAGCCGCAGGACGAAGATCGAAGATAACTTCAGCCTTTTCCTGTATCTGGGCATCATCAAAACCCTGTTTTGCGGTATCATGCGTGTTGATATAGATAGATACCGGACGTGCAACACCGATGGCATAAGAGACCTGAACGGTGCATTTGTCAGCCAGACCGGCAGCAACGATATTCTTGGCAACGTGGCGTGCGGCATAAGCGGCACTGCGGTCAACCTTTGAAGGATCTTTGCCGCTGAAGGCGCCGCCGCCGTGAGGCGCCGCACCGCCATAAGTGTCAACAATGATCTTCCGGCCGGTCAGTCCGGTATCACCGTGTGGTCCGCCGATGACAAAACGTCCTGTCGGGTTGATGTGAAACTTGGTGTTTTCGTCGATCAGATTAGCGGGAATGACAACCTTGACGACATGTTCAACGATGTCATGCTTGATAACTTCCTGCCATGCGGTTTCACTGACACCTTCCGGTTCTGGATCATGCTGGGTTGAAACAACAACCGCATCGACACGCTTGACAATTTCGTTTTCATATTCAAGGGTAACCTGGCTTTTGGCATCAGGCCGGAGATAGGTCATGATTTTGCCCTCCTTGCGGATTTCTGCAAGTGTTTTGACAAGCTGCTGGGCAAACTGGATTGCTGCAGGCATCAGCTCAGGGGTTTCTGTGCAGGCATAGCCGAACATCATACCCTGATCGCCTGCGCCGACACGGTCAAACTCGTCAGCAATCTCTTCTTTCCGGTCAACACCGCGATTGATATCTGGTGACTGACTGTGGAGAGCTGAAAGAACGCCGCATGAGTTGGCTTCAAACATGTATTCACCCTTGGTGTAGCCGATTTCGGTTACAACCTTCCGGGCAATTGTCTGGATATCCACAATTCCTTTGGTTGTAACTTCACCACCTACAATCACTTGGCCTGTCGTTACAAAAGTTTCACAGGCAACACGTGAATTGGAGTCCTGGCGAAGAAAATCATCGAGAACAGCATCGGAAATCTGATCGGCAACCTTGTCAGGATGTCCTTCTGATACGGATTCTGAGGTAAAGAAATACCTTTTTTGTGACATATTTTCAATAAAATTTTAGTTAAATGAAGAACAATAACAACATGAAAAGAAAAAACTGATCCAGTCGAGAGCTTTTGAGTGTAAGGATTTCACAGGGAAATGACTGGACACGGAAAAACCTTCTCCGGCAAGCCCGGAGAAATAACGCATCCCGGGAGCTTGCGGCACCGTGTCCATAGGTAATGGGGATGCCGATGAAAAATAAAGTCAAAATGTAAACATTCGCTTTCTTCTATGCAAAAATTCTCTTATCCCACCATAATTTCGGAATAATCGCCGACACTGATTTCATGAGGATTTCCGGAAATGCTGGCATTGCTTCCTATGATGGAGTGATTAAGCATTATATGGACAACCTTGGCTTCGCTGCCGATAATGGAATCCCTGACGATAGCGTCCGTAATTTTGGAATTTTCGCCTATAGTGGCATTTGGACCAATAATGGCGTTGTTAAGAATGGCATTATCGGCGATAAAAACCGGATCGACAATAATGCAGCCTGGATAATCTTTTGCCGTTTTATTGTTTTGAAGAAGAATCTTGTTGGTTGAGAGGAGAGTGTCCGGTTTGCCGCAGTCATACCAGCCGCTGACCGGGAAAGTGGTAAATGTCTCCCCCCCTTCAATCATGAGCTGGAGTGCATCGGTGAGCTGGTACTCCCCCTTTGTTTTTATATTATTTTCAATCAGATGGTCAATGGTGGCAAAGAGCGATCTGGAGTGCCGGAGAAAATAGAGGCCGACAATGGCAAGGTTACTGACAGGAGTATCGGGTTTTTCCACCAGTTTCAGGATTTTTTCCCCATCAGTTACAGCAACTCCGAATCGTCGCGGGTCATCAACCTCTTTTACTCCCAATGTTGAAAACGGACTTTTCAGTACCGGTTCAAGATCCACGTCAAAAATAGTGTCGCCGAGAATGATGAAAAGCGGCTCATTGTCAATGATGTTGGGTTTGCACATCCAGATAGCATGGGCAAGTCCGAGGAGATCCGCTTGGTGAACAAAGGTAAATTTGATCGTGTAATGTTTTAGCAGCCAGTCTTCAACCATGTTGCCAAGGTAGCCCACAATTACAATGGCTTCATCGATACCTGCTGCGATAAGCTTGTCCATAATGTGGCCGATAATGGGTTTTCCTGCCACATTAAGCAATACTTTCGGCTGTGAAAAAGTATGAGGCCGCAAACGGGTGCCGACACCCGCAACTGGAATAATTGCTTTCATGTTTTCTCAATGGGTTTTAGTTAAAAACACACACGATATGTTGTTATTCTTACATTTACAAAAAAACAGTATAAAAAATATTTTGAGCCATCTGCTGACAGATAGCTGTTAAATAAGGAAATCAGTTGTATTTTGCGCACACGGAATTCATATTTCTGCTGTTGAAATAAAAAGAGCAGGATAAAAATATAGAAATGTTTGTTATGGGGGGAAGGCTCAAGGGAGTATTCAGGCAGTCTGGGGTTATCCCGGTTCTTGACGATCGGTTGGTGCTTATTACTTCCAGAAAATCCGATCGCTGGATCATTCCCAAGGGATATGTTGAAAAAGGGTTGTCCCCTGCAGATTCAGCAGCGAAAGAGGCTTACGAGGAAGCTGGTTTGATCGGAGTTGTCCATTACAAAAAAGCCGGTCAATTCCGGTATCAAAAGTTTGGGAAACACTTTTCGGTTCAGGTCTATCCGCTTTTCATTGAAACCATGCTTGATGAGTGGGATGAGATGCACGACCGTCGACGCAAGCTTGTTACTCCGGCTGAGGCTGTTGAAATGGTTTATCATGAGGAACTCAGGCAGATTATTACAAATTATTTCAGGTAAAATTTATAGCGTGGTAAAGAATTATTTTTTTTAAATCAATGTTCTTGTGCTATATTGGGCCTTCCCTTAAGGAACGGGGTGTGGCGCAGTTGGTAGCGTGCCTGCTTTGGGAGCAGGAGGTCCCGAGTTCGAGTCTCGGCACCCCGACAGATTAAGGTTCTCAAGATTGAAGCGGTGCCCGTAGCTCAATGGATAGAGCATCAGCCTTCTAAGCTGAGGGTTACTGGTTCGAGTCCAGTCGGGCGCACGAATAAAAAGTCCGTATGATGTACACGGTGATTGTAGCTCAGTTGGTTAGAGCGCCAGGTTGTGGCCCTGGAGGCCGGGGGTTCGAGTCCCCTCATTCACCCATACATAGAAGGCCCCATCGACTAGTGGTTAGGTCATCACCCTTTCAAGGTGGTAGCACGGGTTCGAATCCCGTTGGGGTCACTCAATAAAGCTCTGTTCGTTGCCAGTACAGAGCTTTTTTTGTTCATGAAAGCAGATCTCTCCGATGAAAATATCTGTCAGTTGGCTCAAAGATTTTTTACCTGATTTTTCTTCAGATACGGCATCGCTTGTTGAAAAACTGACATTTCTCGGGCTTGAGGTTGAGGAAGTTCAGGAGCACTCTCTTCCCGACGATCTGGTGGTTGTCGGCAGAATTGATGAAGTGCGGCCTCATCCCAATGCAGAGCGATTGACACTGTGCCGCGTGGATGTCGGTCGCGACGAGCCCCTGCAGATTGTCTGCGGCGCCCCGAACGTCAAAGCTGGGATGCTTGTGCCTGTAGCAACTGAAAAGGCGAAACTTCAGCTTCGTGACGGTCAGACCATTACCATCAAACCATCAAAAATACGCAGTGAGCGCTCCTTCGGGATGATTTGTGCCGCTGACGAACTTGGTCTTTCTGATGACCATTCCGGAGTTATGGAGCTTGATTCCTCCTGTATTGTAGGTCAACCCTTCTCCCGTTACCTTGACGGTGACGTGGTGCTTGATATTGCCGTGACGCCAAACAGGCCCGATGTTCTCTCTCACCTTGGTGTGGCAAGGGAGCTCGCCGGGTGCGATCAGATACACTATCCGTCCCTGCATCCAGTACCATTTTCACAGTCAGGCGCGCTGGTTGAGGTTCTGGACGCAGTAGCTTGCCCCTATTACACAGGCGTGGTCATTCGAGGCATAACCGTTGCCGAATCTCCCGCATGGCTGCGGAAAAAGCTTGAAAGTATTGGTCTCAGGCCCAAAAACAATATCGTTGATATTACCAACTATATTCTTCATGCGCTTGGTCAGCCCCTTCATGCCTTTGATCTTGCCAAACTTTCCGGAGAGCGGGTGGTGATACGGAGCGACATGCGGGCAGAATTTGCTGCCATCAATCAGCAACTCTATAAGGTCGAACCCGGAATGCCGGTTATTTGCGATACCCTGAAACCCGTTGCGTTGGCAGGCGTCATGGGCGGGCTTGATTCAGCCGTCAGTGATACCACAACAGATATTTTACTTGAATCAGCCTTTTTTGATCCCTCAATGATCAGGAAATCTGCAAAAAAAGCAGCGCTTTCCTCAGATGCCTCCTATCGTTACGAGAGAGGTATTGATCCACACAACGTCAGACGGTCGTCAGAGTGTGCTGTAGCGCTGATACTTGAGCTTGCAGGAGGCAGAATTGAAGAGGCTCAGGAGTGGGGTTCCATGCCTGCTCCATTGCGGAAGGTCACCTTGCGGCCAGACCGGGTCAATGCCTTGCTCGGCAGTTCTATCAGTGCCGACGATATGGTGGAGATGCTTGAGCGCATAGGCTTTTCAGCAGAAGGAACGGCAGGTGAGACTATAAACGTTGAAGTGCCCTCCTTCAGAGTTGATGTTTCTGAAGAGATTGATCTTGTTGAGGAGGTTGCCCGCCTGTACGGTTACGACAATATTCAGCCTTCATCACAGATGGCGACCATCTATCCGCAGTCGCGCAAACATCCCGAATTTTTTCCTGACTTCCTTCGCTCTCTTCTGGTTGGGCTGAATTTCCGGGAAATTCTGACCAATCCACTCATGAAAAAAGAGGAGGCTGGATTGTTCAGCGACAGACTTGTTGGAGTGCTTAATCCTATCAGTGAAGGGCTTGAGGTTCTCCGCCCAGGGCTGGTGCCCGGATTTCTCAAGGTTATCAGCCATAATATCAGGCATGGCAATCGTGATCAGAAACTCTTTGAGGTCGCCAAGGGATTTCAGAGTATTCCAGAGAGTGACCGTAGTGGCGAGTCGAGGCTCAACGGGTACAAGGAGCAGGAATATCTTGTCATGGTAATGACGGGTAGCCGTTTTCCGAGAATCTGGAACCAGTCGTTCGAAAAGGTTGATTTTTACGATCTTATGGGTTCTGTCGAGATGCTTCTGGAAAAGCTGAATTTGCTTGATAAATCAGCAGTGAATCTTTATAATAGAAGCAATGTCGGCATTGATGTGAAGTTGACAGAAAAAGGAAAGACCCGCTCATACAGGGTGGGGGCGGTTCAGCAGGTTAATGATGACCTGCTGAAGAAATTTGATATCGCGCAGGATGTTTATGTAGCGGAAATTGATGTGGCAGTTCTGGAATGCTGTTTCAATTCAGATGTCACCTATGAGCCGCCCTCCAGATTTCCAGTTGTTCAGAGGGATATATCGCTTATGTTGCCGCCGGATGTTACCGTTCAGTCACTTGTAGAACTTGTACGTTCAAGTGACTCGTTGATCAGGGGTGTCTCAGTTTTTGACCTTTTCGAGCGCACCAGCGAGGATGGAGGAGAGCGCAGTGTAGCGCTTTCTCTTGAAATTGTGGATCATAAGGGAACATTGCAGGAAAAGAGAATCAGCGATATTCTTTCGAAAGTCGGCAGTGATGCCGAAAGTAAACTTGGTGCGGTAATTCGACAAGTCTGATCCTCTTTGTTCTATGCAAGATTTTGACGGCCAAAACATCAAGGTTGACGTCAACCTTCTTGAGAAAAATATTGAACTGCTCATTGTCCAGTTGACTGACTGCCGGAAAGAGAATGAGGTATTGCGTTCTGAACTTTCAAGTCTTCAGAATATTCTCAGGTCTTTAAAGTTGCCAGGAACAGTCGCTTCCACTGCCATTGATGCTGGCAGCGTCCTTGATGGAGTGTTTGCCTATGCAGAAAAAGGGCAGGTGAAACAGAAGTTGGTTCTGATTTTGCAGAAAATAGAAATGGAGCTTAGAAACAATCAGACATTGTAGTGTAATGAGATGGAAAAAATTGATGTAAATGTTTATGGTGACAGTTATCCTCTAAGGTCTGAGAGAAGGGAGTTGACCGAAAAGGCAGCCCGTGATGTTGACAGGGTGATGAGGCTCTTTGCTGAAAAGGCCCCGACATTTGGAGCAGCAAAACTGGCTGTTCTTGCAGCAATTCAGTTTGCCGAAAAAAAGATCGAATTTGAAGAGGAGATGGAGTCGCTTAAACAGAACATTGCCCGGCTTAATGTTTTTATTGGGCAAAATCTGCAATAAACCATTACATTAAGAAGAAATAGTATCCGCACCGGTTGATTGAGGTGGTTGTAAGGTACAAGAACTAACATTAAAAAACAGGGAGCCCAGCTCTTCTTTTTGATTGCAGGCCTTATTGAATTTTCCTGACTCCGTGAGGAGGAAAGTTTGAGAACACTGGAAAGGGTGTTCCATTGGAAGCGAAAAACCTGAAGGAGGCGCCCACCGTGTATCACGGGTTCTTGAATCTTACACACCTTGTCTTGGTGCGGTATTTTTTTGTTTAAAACGGTGCTTCTTATATGAGTTTATGAGAGCATGAAAATGGAGGTGGTTTAATGGGTATAGTTATAAACCTGTTTTTAATTGTTGTTGCTTCAGTGTTTTTTTTTGCAGCGGGTTTTTTTATTGGACGATATTTTCTTGAACGTATCGGTACGACCAAGGTGCTTGAAGCCGAAGAACGTGCGGTGCAAATAGTTCAGGAAGCCCAGAAAGAGGCCAACGAATACAAGGAACTTAAGGTTAGTGAAGTAAATCAGGAGTGGAAAAAGAAGCGTCGCGAGTTTGATCAGGAAGTTCTCATCAAAAACAACAAGTACACCCAATTGCAAAAGCAGACCCAGCAGAGAGAGGCTCAACTGAAAAAACAAGCGCAGGATGTCAAAGATACTGAACGCAAGCTCCAGGATCAGAGAAAAGAAATCGATCAAATCACCGAGTCAGTGATGCTTCGCTCAACAGAGCTTGAACGGATTATTTCAGAACAGAACCAGCGCCTTGAGAGCATCAGCAACCTGCAGGCCGAAGAGGCGCGGCAGATGTTGATTGACAACATGGTTGCAAAAGCACGCGAAGAAGCCACTGAAACTATTCATCAGATTCATGAAGAGGCAGAGCAGAAAGCAGGTCGTCTTGCTGAGAAAACGCTTTTGACCGCAATTCAGCGTATCTCTTTTGAGCAGACCACAGAAAATGCGCTTTCCGTTGTTCATATCCAGAGCGATGAACTCAAAGGTCGCATTATTGGTCGTGAAGGCCGCAATATCAAGGCCTTTGAAAACGCAACAGGAGTCGATATCATTGTTGACGATACTCCTGAGGTGGTTATTCTCTCTTGCTTCGATCCTCTGCGTCGTGAGCTTGCCAAGCTGACTCTTCAGAAACTTCTTGTTGACGGAATCATTCATCCTGTGGCTATTGAAAAAGCCTTTGGAGACGCGAAAAAGGAGATTGATGATGTCATCGTAACCGCCGGAGAGGAAGCGCTCTCTTCGCTGCAGATTTCCGACATGCCCTCTGAAGTTATCGCGCTTGTCGGTAAAATGAAGTTTTACACGGTCTACGGTCAAAACCTGCTTCAGCACAGTCGTGAGGTTGCCATGCTTTCAGGCCTTATGGCTGCCGAACTCAAGCTTGATGCCCGCCTTGCCAAACGTGCCGGTCTTTTGCATGATATCGGACTGGTGCTGCCGGAAAGTGATGAACCCCACGCCATGACCGGAATGACCTTTCTGAAAAGGTTTAACGAATCACCTGTGGTCCTTAATGCCATTGCCGCACATCATGGTGACGTCGATAAAGAGTCACCCATTGCCGATCTCGTTGACGCAGCCAATACCATATCGCTCTCCCGTCCCGGAGCCCGAGGTGCAGTAACGGCCGATGGCAACGTCAAGCGTCTTGAAAGTCTTGAAGAGATTGCAAAAGGATTTCCCGGTGTTTTGAAAACCTACGCCTTGCAGGCAGGAAGGGAGATCAGGGTGATTGTTGAAGGCGATAATGTAAGCGATTCACAGGCCGATGTCCTTGCCCATGATATCGCCCACAAAATTGAATCAGAAGCACAGTATCCCGGCCAGATAAAGGTCTCCATTATCCGCGAAAAACGTTCTGTAGCCTACGCAAAATAAGAGTCGCCAATCCTGAAAAAGCCAAAGGGAGAGCTTAAAGCTTTCCCTTTGTCGATGGAATTTCAGTGCCGTTAATGGCAACAGCAGCCTTCATGGCATAAGCAAAAGACTTGAACAGCGCTTCTATTTTGTGATGCGTGTTTTCTCCCTCAAGAATTGACAGGTGGATATTGGCCTTCAATGTTCCCGAAAGCGACAAAAAGAAATGTTCAACCATTTCAGTTGAAAAACCCTGAATGACCGGTCGTCTGAACTCAGCATTGAAGACACAATAACTTCTTCCCCCAAGGTCAAGCGCGCAACGGGCCAAAGCCTCATCCATTGGAATGAGTGCCCATCCATAGCGTTGAATCCCCCTTTTCTCTCCAAGAGCTTCAGAAATAGCACTGCCAAGAACCAGAGCAACATCTTCAACGGAATGATGATCATCGACATCAAGGTCACCACGGCACTCCAGCGCCAGGTCAAAGCCTGAATGTCTGCTGAAATTGGTCAGCATGTGGTCAAGAAAAACCACTCCCGAGTTGACTGAGCTCATGCCCGTTCCGTCAAGTGCTACGGTTAAGGTAATGTCGGTTTCTTTTGTTGTTCTGCTTACCGTTGCGGTACGGGCTGTCGTGTTGACTTCTTCTTCCATGGATTGATTAGCGAATAAATTTATTGAAAAGGAAAAATATCAGGGTGAGCAGTATGGAAAACAGTGCTGAGCTACCTATCGGAAAATAAAACCGGAAGTTGTCTTTCTCAATTTTAACGTCAAAAGGAAGGTTTCCGAACCAGTTGAACCCGTTCCATAATCCGGTTTTGTCAGAAGCTATCATGAGCAGGCCTATAATGAAGGTAACCAAGCCAGTGATGGTAACTAATTTTCCAGCATCAGTAAACACAAGATTTGGATATATTTTAAAAGTTGCTAAATTTAGGCCTTCTTTTGATTGAAAGATACAAGATTATTTGCGAATTATTTAGAGCGACTCGAAATGCATGTTTTCATAGTTATTGTCGGTTTACTTGCATCGATTCTGCTTATTGGCGTTATTTTGTTGCAGAGTCCAAAAAGTGGCAGCGGTCTGACTGGCGGTATGGCAAGCCTCGGTACTGTTCAGACTCTTGGTGTCAGGCGGACTGGTGACTTTTTAAGCAAGACGACAGCCGTCCTTGCTGCCGTTGTCATGTTGCTTTGCTTTATAGCCCAGTTCACCCTCCCAGGCAAAGAGTCCTCAAAAGCTTTGCAGGAAAGCATTCTTCAGCAGAGTGTTCCTGCCCGGCCCGTAGCTCCTGCTAAAACCGTGCCTTCTGCACCGTCAACTCCGTTACTGCCTGCAAAATAAAATTATCTGCACCCGTGGCTCAATGGTAGAGCAATTGACTCTTAATCAATGGGTTGGAGGTTCGAGTCCTCCCGGGTGCACCATATAAAATAAAGACTTACAGGTTCAGGCTTGTAAGTCTTTATTGTTTTATGCCTTTTGAAGGGAGCTTTCGGCCTCACGAGAAAAACGGGTGGGCCTTGTTCATTTCTACCAACATGCCGCCCCACCGGGGCTTGAACCACTTCTTGTCTTTCTTTGAAGCCCTGAGAATCGATAATGGAATATTTGCAGCTCACTCTAACTCGTTGATAGATACTCCAGAGTTTGTATCTTACAGAAAAGCAGGCGCTTATTGAATTGAATGAGCGTATTAGTAGAAGGCGTTTTTATGTAACTACCAAAAATAAAAAGTTATAAAGTTGTTAAAAATAATTGATCGATATATCCTCAAATCGCATATCGGGCCTTTTCTATTTGCATTTATCACCCTTTTTTTTGTTCTGATACTCCAGTTTTTTTCAACGTTTGCCGATCGCTTCATCGGCAAGGGTATTGGTTTTTCCTCTATTGTAGAACTCATTATGCTGCAGTCCGCATGGATGGTTGGCCTTGCCGCGCCAATGGCCGTGCTTGTTGCCGTCGTTATGGCATTCGGTTCTCTGACCACTACCTCGGAAATGACCGTTTTCAGGGCATCCGGCATCTCTCTCTACCGGCTGATGATTCCTATGCTCCTGGCAGGACTTCTTCTCTCCGCGCTTGTAGAACGGTTCAATAATGTTGTTCTTCCCCAGGCAAACTATTATGCGAAATCAATGATGGTCGATATCGCAAGATCGAAACCTGCGTTCGGATTAACAGAAAACGCTTTTTCAACACTTGTGGACGGTTATTCCATCTTCATCAGTAAATCCGATGATCGTTTGAGAAATCTTTATGGCATTATAATTTATGATGTTACAAGACCAGAGTACAGCACCGTGGTGACGGCTGAAAAGGGAAACATTGATTTTACCGCTGATTACCAGTATCTGGTGATGACGCTCTATAACGGGGAGATTCATCAAATACACCAACCGGATCACAAAAGCTCCCGCAACATGAGCTTCAGGAAACAGCGCTTTGTTTTTGAGTCATCAGGTACCGGTTTTACGCGCTCTTCCGGGAACAGGATGCGTTCTGGCGACAACGAGCTTTCAGCAAACGAGCTGCATAGTATCGGCAATGAAATCAAGAAAAGGATGTTGGAATCCGAAAAACGCATCCGCATGCCTCTTGAAAAATTGGCAGAGCGTATGACACAATCCCGCGCCGAACCTCCCGGCCCCCTTCACGCGGCCTCTCCGTCATCAAAGGCTATAACCTCAACCGCAGGCTATATTGACCAACAACTTGCCCAACTTGACGGCGAACTCACCAGCATTGCATCAAACCAGAGCATGTACAACCGTTACATGGCCGCCTATCATAAAAAATACGCACTATCCCTGGCTTGTTTTGTTTTTGCAATGGTCGGTGCTCCTCTTGGCGTTCTCGCGCGGCGCGGCGGTTTTGGTGCAGGGGCTGCCATATCGCTGCTTTTTTTCGTCTTATACTGGATGATCATGATTGCAGGCGAAAAAATTGCCGAACGTGGTTTGCTTGACCCCATGATTTCTATGTGGCTGGCCAATACCGTGATGGTCTGTATCGGCATCTGGCTTGTTCTCAGTCTGACCGGAGCGGTGTTCAATACCTCCCGATAACGAGAGGTATTGAACCGAGCAGCATCAGATGCAGTTCTTGTCCGGGTCGGTTTTTTTATGTCCGCAGCAAAGCTCTTTTTTTGCCCCGTCTTCATCAAGACAGACAAAGGTGATATTGGTACTGAAAGCAAGAATTCTTTCGCCGGTTTCAATACTTTTTTTGTAGACGTGCACCGTGTATTCAATCGACGTACGCCCTATTCTGCTTTTATCAGTCACAAAACAAAGAATAGAACCGCCCCGAATGCTTTTCTTGAACTCCACCTTGTCCATCCCCACCGTAACAAAGTTACATCCGGGATAATCCAGAGATACCGTGATATAGCTTACCTCATCAATCCACTTCAAAAGGTTTCCGCCGAAGAGAAATCCGTAATGGTTAAGGTGTTCAGGCAAAACAAGCTTATAAGTTTCCATGACAAAATAAAAATGTAGATTTGGGTGAAGCACAGCTCCTTATAACTTAATTTTATAAGAAGCTGTGCCAAAAATAAAACGTCACTGATGCCAAAAGCAAAAAAGAAAATCTTTTCCTTCAAAACACTCCTCAGTTTTCTTGGGCCGGGCTTTTTGGTTACCGTCGGATTTATCGATCCAGGCAACTGGGCTACAAATATCGAGGGAGGGTCAAAGTTTGGATACCAGTTACTCTGGGTGGTTACTTTAGGTACCGTCATGCTTGTCCTTATTCAGCATAGCGCCGCTAAACTGGGCATTGCTACCGGAAAATCATTAGCCGTAAACATCCGCGACTTTTTTCCAAAGCCGGTCACGGCTTTTCTTGGTTGCAGCGTTGTCCTTGCCTGCATAGCAACCGATGTTGCCGAGCTTTTGGGAGGCGGTATCGGATTCACACTTCTTTTCGGAATCCCCCTCTGGTCCGGAGCTCTCATAACGCTTCTACTCAAGGTTTTTCTGGTCATCAGTCAGCGATACCACCGAATAGAAACAATCATTGTAAGCTTTCTTGGCATTATCACCTTATGCTACCTTGTTGAGCTTTTGATCATCAAGCCAGACTGGAGCGCCACAGTTTCCGGGCTTCTTGTGCCGGAAGTAGGTAAAAAAAGCATTTATACAGCCTTGGCCATTCTCGGAGCTGTAGTGATGCCGCACAACATTTTCCTGCATTCAAATGTCATTCACAGCCGGCAGTGGGGGATTTCGGAGGAAGAAAAGCGAGAACTGCTCCGATATGAAAAAATGGATACCCTCTCCGCCATGACTCTGGGCTGGGTGGTGAACTCTGCAATGATCATCGTTGCGGCTGCGGTTTTTTATAACAACCACATTCCGGTAAACAGTATCGAACAGGCATCGGCAACACTGAAACCACTTGCTGGCCCGCTTGCCGGTCTACTGTTTGCCATAGCTCTCATTTTTTCTGGAGTAAGCTCTTCCTTGACCGCCTCAATGGCAGAAGCCGATGTTATAACCGGTTTTCTGGGCAAGCCGGAAGATCCCCGAACCGCGCTCTACAGGATTGCGGTCTTTATAACTGCCATTCCGGCTTTCCTGATTATTTTCTTCAGTCTGGACACCTTTCGCATTCTTATTTTCAGCCAGGTAATCCTGAGCATACAGCTTCCCTTTACCCTTGTGCCGCTCCTCATACTTTGCCGCAACAGCAAGGTGATGGGTGGTTTCAGAAGCCGTAACGTCGAGTTTGCCGCCGCATCAATTATTTCTCTGATTGTTATCGTTCTCAACATCTATTTATTTTACACGACACTGACCGGAGGAAGCTGAGATGAAACTCTACAAAGAAATCCTTGTTGCTATCGACTGCTCACCTGTGGATGAGACCATTATTGAGCATGTTTCAGCACTGGCGCATCAGCTTGGTGCCACACTGCATCTGCTGCATGTCATTCACTCACATACCCTTGATCAGGAGAGGTATTTTCGCGAACAGTCCATCATTACCCTCGACCGTTACCTCAATAAACTGCAGGCCGAAGGGATTGATGCCCGCACGGTCATCCGAAGTGGAGAGCCGGAAAGAGAGATTCTCAGGGAGATCGAAGAAAACGGTTACGATCTCCTCGCAATGGCTCTCCATGGTCACCGCCTGCCCGGAAGAATCCTCTTCGGCAGTGTTTCAAGGACTCTCCGTGAAAAAATCACCATTCCCCTGCTTCTTGTCAAACCCCATCAATGAGCAGCTCTCCTTGCAGAAAGAGTGGTCGTGTTTTGCATGAGCCCGATCTTTTTCATTACATTTAAAGTTAAAGTATTTTTTCCAGCCATGTACTTAAATAAAGAACAGGACTATGCATGAAGAAATGAAGAGCGGAAGCTGCTGTTCGGGTGAAAAAGGTGAGGGGTCTTCAGTCCCTGAAAAGCGACTTGGCTGGCATGAGTACTTCATGAACGTCGCTCATCTTATTTCGCGCCGTGCGACATGCAGCCGGGCCCATATCGGAGCGGTCATCGTCAGAGAGAACAGTATTCTTTCGACCGGCTATAACGGTGCGCCATCCGGGCTCCCTCACTGTAACGACAGCAACTGTCTTATTTACCAGAGCAAACATCCAGACGGGACTATCGAAGAGAACTGTGTCAACACGATTCATGCTGAAATCAATGCCATCGTCCTTGCGGCAAAACATGGGGTTTCAATCAAGGATTCCGATATCTACATTACTGCCAGCCCCTGTATTCACTGCCTTAAGGTGCTCATCAACGTAGGCATCAAAACCATTTACTATGATAAACCCTATAAAATAGAGCAGATCGACGAACTGCTCAGACTTTCCGGTATCCGGCTGGTACAAGTGAATGTAGCCAGTAACCTGAAGGAGTGACCATGCCGCATTGCGAAGATGCCATTTTTATGAGGCGAGCTCTTGAACTTGCCGTGCAGGGTGCGGGCAATGTAAGTCCAAACCCCATGGTGGGCTCGGTTATCGTTTACAACGGAGAGATTATCGGTGAAGGCTACCACAAGAAGTTTGGAGGCCCCCATGCAGAGGTCAATGCCATTGAATCAGTTTCCGACGAACACAAGCTCCGTCATGCAACACTTTATGTTACCCTTGAACCCTGCGCCCATTTCGGAAAAACTCCCCCATGCAGTGACCTTCTTGTTCAGAAGGGTATTTCGCGTGTTGTCATCGGGTGCCGCGATCCCAATGTCGAGGTCGCCGGAAAAGGCATTGCCAAGCTTCATGCCGCAGGAATTCTCGTTACTGAGGGCGTGCTCGAAGCAGAGTGCCTGAAATGTAATGAAGCATTCATCAAAAGCCATACGAAAGGGCTGCCCTTTGTTACCATCAAACTTGCCCAGACCCTTGACGGTAAAATTGCAACCTCGCTCGGTGCATCCCACTGGATTACCGGAGAAGAGGCAAGAAGCGAGGTGCACCGGTTTCGGAGCATTTATGATGCTGTTCTTGTCGGCGAGGCCACCGTACGCGCAGACGACTCTCAGCTTACCGTCAGGTATTGTGCAGGGCGTAATCCTCTTCGAGTGGTACTTGACCGTCGGCTGAGTCTGCCTTTGGATGCAAAAATTTTCGATATAGCAGCTCCGACCATTGTCTTTGCATCATCGTCATGGGAACGGTTGCCGAAAGTCGAGCTGTTGCGGAACAGGGGTGTGACCGTGTTGTTTGTCAATGAACACGCAGGAGAGCTTGATCTTCGTTCTGTACTTGCGGAACTGCATAAGCAGAATGTCCTTTCGGTGATGGTAGAAGGCGGGAGCCGCTTGTCCGCTTCATTCGTTCGTGCCAGGCTTGTTGATAAAATCACGATGTTTATAGCCCCGAAACTTTTTGGCAGTGACGCCGTGAGTTCCTTTGCGCCTCTGGGTATCAGCATGCCCGATCAGGCAGTCAATCTGCGTTTCGAACCTCCGCAGTTTTTCGGGAATGATGTGCTGCTGGAGGCGTATATTTCAAATTGAACTGGTTCATTGAATCAGGCTGAAGGAGAAAGCAAACACTGTTTTATGATGGGGAAAAAATACTCAAAAAGAAGGTCACCTATGCCGGAGCGTTTTATCAATAACAGTGACCTTGGGAAGCTGCTTCTGCGGGTTTCAGTTGGTACCCTGCTGCTCTTTCACGGAGTAAACAAAATTCAGCACGGGTACGGTTTTGTGGAATCTATGCTTCTCAAGGCCAAGTTGCCGGGGTATCTCTCCCATGGAATTCTTGTCGGTGAACTTCTTGCGCCTCTGCTCATGGTGACAGGTATTTTTACCCGTCCTGCAGCTCTTATTCAGACCTTCGTCATGGTTATGGCGATCTATCTCGTTCATTCGAGAGAGCTTTTTTCAGTATCGGAACATGGAGGATATGCCCTTGAACTGCAGGCACTTTATCTGTTTGGTTCACTCGCCGTTTTCTTCTTTGGAGCAGGCCGTTTCAGCTTTTCCCATGGTAGTGGCCTATGGGACTGAGAGCTTGCTTATGAAACAGGATGTTGTAGATATTCATAATGTTACTGTTTATCGAGGGACGACCTGTGTTTTCAGGAACCTCTCCCTCGTTGTGCAGGAAGGGTGTAACACAGCAATTCTCGGACCGAACGGGTCAGGCAAGACGACGTTGATGAAGCTTTTGTCCTGCGAACTTTATCCTGTTGCCAACCCGGAAAGCCATGTAAAGATTTTCGGAAAAGAGCATTGGAATGTTTGGGAGCTTCGCACTCGTCTTGGTATCGTTTCCCTTGATCTGCAGCACGATTATCTTCCTCGTGCCAAAGGAATTAATGTTATATTATCGGGTATATACTCCAGTATTGACACTTGGCAGCATCAGGAGTTTAATGACGTTGACTTTGAAAAAGCTGATGCCGTTATGGAAAGACTTGGTATTGGCGCCCTGAAAAACCGTGCCTTCTGTACGTTATCAACAGGACAGCAGCGACGTTTTCTTCTGGGCAGGGCATTGATTAATAATCCTGAAGCCCTGTTGCTGGATGAGCCTACCACCGGTCTTGATCTCAAGGCATCATTCCACTATACTGAAATGCTTCGTTTGTTGATGAGATCAGGGAAAACTGTTTTACTGGTCACCCATCATCTTCATGAGATACCTCCTGAAATTGAAAAGGTCGTACTTATAAAAGAGGGTCGAATAGTGAGCGATGGAAAAAAAACTGATGTACTGACTTCAGAATCTCTTTCTGATCTGTTTGATTACCAGTTGCAGGTGGTTGCCGTAAATGGCTATTATCAGGTGTTCCCGTCAAAATGACGTCGCAGCCTTATTTTGATGAACACATTTGATGCGGTGATTGTTACATTTCTGTCGCTCAGGTTTTTATCGGTTTAATTTTTATTAATCTTAAACTACAATTTATGGCACAGATCACCTTGAAGGGAAATCCCTTTGAAACCGTCGGGACTCTTCCCGCCAAAGGCTCCGAAGCAGCTTTTTTCTGTCTGGTGAAAACTGACCTTTCCGAGGCAGGGCCTGCCGACTTTGCAGGAAAAAGACTCGTTCTCAATATATTTCCGAGTCTTGATACGCCTGTCTGCGCAGCTTCAGTCAGACGCTTCAACCTGGAAGCATCAACCCTCGACAACACCGTCGTGCTCTGCATCTCCGCCGACTTGCCCTTTGCACACAGTCGCTTCTGCGAAGCTGAAGGATTAAAGAATGTCGTTTCACTTTCCACATTCCGCTCTCCCGAATTCGGCATCAATTATGGCGTCACCATTGCCAATGGCCCACTCAAAGGACTTCTTTCCCGTGCCATTGTGATTGTTGAGCCCGATGGAATCGTGCGCTACACCGAACAGGTGCCCGAAATCGTGGAGGAGCCAAACTACAGTGCGGCACTTACCGCCCTCAAAGCGATCGTATAACTGAGGAAACCAGGCAAAGGCATGTTTACCGGAATTATCAAGGACGTTGGTCGGGTGAGGGGAGTAACACAGCGACAGGGCGGCTTGCGGCTCAGGGTGCAGTACAACAACACCAAAGAGTTCAGCAACCTCTCTGTCGACGAGAGCGTCAGCATCAACGGCGTCTGTCAGACGGTTGTCGCTCTTGGAGAGGGGTGGTTTGAGGTAGATACCATTGAGGAGACCCTCTCAAAAACAACGCTCGGTTCTCTGCATAACGGAGCGCTCGTAAACCTTGAGCGGGCACTCCGTCCACTTGATCGCCTCGGCGGTCATTTTGTGCTTGGCCATGTTGACTGTGCTGCACCCGTACAGGAGATCAAAGAACTTGGTTCAAGCCGGGAACTCTGGATAGCCTTTCCAGACGACTTCAGCTCCATGATCGTCTCTGCCGGTTCTATAACCATTGACGGCATCAGCCTTACTGTCGCAAAGCTTGATGCACAGCTCTTTGCCGTTGCGATTATTCCCTTTACCTTTGCCCATACCACCATTAACGAGCTTAAACCGGGCAGCAGAGTGAATCTTGAATTCGACATACTCGGCAAGTATGTTGCCCGTCAGCTCGGCAGAGCCTCATCTTCAGGCCGGGAAGATGTACGGACGGATTCACGGATAAATGAGTCCTGGCTTCAGGAAAACGGATTTTAATGGCTGATACCGACCACATCCAGTCCGATCTTTTCGGCTTTTCAGCTTCCCCAGCCACAGGAGATTATTTTCAGCCTCTTGCCGAGCGTGTTCGTCCGCGCACCCTTGATGCGATGGCCGGGCAAGAACACCTTGTCGGCAAAAACGGGCCGCTTCGCAAGTTCCTCGCCAGTGCCCAGATGCCCTCCATGATTTTCTGGGGCCCTCCAGGTTCAGGAAAAACAACCCTTGCTGAAATTTGCGCAGCATCACTGAACTATCGCTTCGAGCAGCTTTCAGCCATCGACTCCGGCGTCAAGGATGTTCGCAAAGCACTTGAAAACGCCGAAAAAGCCCGGCGCGCAGGACATCGGAGCATCCTCTTTATCGACGAAATTCACCGATTCAACAAATCGCAGCAGGACACCCTGCTCCATGCCATTGAACAGGGACTTATAGTTCTGATCGGAGCCACTACCGAAAACCCCTCCTTTGAAGTGAATGGAGCACTCCTGAGCAGGATGCAGGTCTATATTCTAAAACCGCTCGGCCCGGACGAAATCGAAGCGGTCATCAGGCGCGCCCTTGAAGAGGACTCTCTCTTCAAAGGGCTTTCAATTGAGATAACCGGCCTTGATTTCTTGTTGCAGTTTTCCGGAGGAGATGCCCGCAAGGCTTTGAACGCCGTCGAAGCCGCCATCTCGCTTTTACCAAAGGATGCGACAAAAATCGTGCTGAACAGAGAGCTTCTTGAAGAGGCCCTGCAGCACAAAGCCCCCATTTACGACAAAGGAGGCGAAAACCACTACGACATCATCTCCGCCTTTATCAAATCCATGAGAGGTTCCGATCCCGATGCCGCCCTCTTCTGGCTTGCAAGAATGATTCAAGGAGGAGAAGACCCGAAATTCATCGCCCGGCGGATGGTCATTTTTGCGAGCGAAGATATCGGCAACGCCGACCCCTACGCCATAACCCTTGCCATCTCCGTCTTTCAGGCCGTTACCATGATCGGGTTGCCTGAAGCAAGAATCAATCTGGCCCAAGGCGTTACCTACCTTGCCTCCGCACCAAAATCAAACGCAAGCTATCAGGGAATTAACGAGGCCATGAATGAAGCGACAGCCATGCAGGATTTGATTGTGCCTCTTCACTTGCGCAACGCACCCACCAAACTCATGAAAGCAGAAGGATACGGCGCAGGGTATCATTACCCCCACAGTTATCCGGGCCATTTTGTCGCCCAGCACTACTTTCCCGAAGGCATGGAGCCGAGAGCCTATTACCGTCCCGGAGAAGAAGGGCGTGAAAAGTACATCAGGGAACGGCTGAGCCAGATATGGCACGACCGTTATCACCCCTGATCTTCTCAAAAGAGACACGGACTCTTGTGAACCCGGGGCTGCCGAAGGTTTTTTCGCTGCAAACTACACGTGATAAACATATTGTCCGTCGCTGAACGGAACAAGGTTGATCGAAGTATCAGCCGGGTTTTGGTTGTTGAGCCACTTCACGCAACTGCTGTCCAACCAATCCTGGCGTGAACCAGCAAACCCTGAATTGGCGGGATAAATATCGATAAAACGTTTAAAAAGCTCAGATGTAAAGTCACTCTCCTTGCCGACCGGTTTATATTTATTCGTATCTTGACAGCGTTTGCACTGCGAGCTGCTGTCGGCCGTAGAGCAGAGCGCACTGGGCGCAGTCAAGTATCAGCAATGGCTGCCTTTTTCAACATTGGTGACAGCCGTCCACGAATTACTTCCTGCGGGAGCCATCTGGCTGTACTCGGTGACAACCGCTGAATCGCCGGGATAATAGGTTCCATGATCAGTAGATAATTTGTTGATAAAACCCCTGAGATTCAAATTAACTATAAAAAAACGCTTGGCACTCTACAGTACATACACTGAATATACACGCCGAGCATAACATCTGGAAATAATTGTACCTGAGCACAATCTCTTCCATGGAAAGTTCCCGCATATTGGACAGCTTTTTCAGAAATGACTTAAAAAAATAGTATAATAAAAGTCAGGGATCACCAGTTAAGTTTTGTGTGTCCTGACGTGGAGTAAACGTGATAAGCCATTATCTTGTAATAAAATGAGACGAATAGTATCCCCGTTGAGAGCGCTTTTTCTGCTTATCCTGCCTTTTTTTTTGTTGACAGGGTCATCTCTTCTGAACGCCGCCCCCGCTTCAGAGGAGACAAGATCACTGACACTTGATGAAGCTGTCCGTACAGGGCTCGAAAAAAGCCGTACCCTTGAAATTGCCCGACTCGATCGGGATATGGCAGGGCAGAAAATTCGGGAGAGCTGGTCAGCCGTGCTGCCCCAGATTACAACCGGAGTCACCTATACCCGCACCCTGAAACCATCCGTCTTGCTGCTTCCTCCAAACCAGGGGTTTCCAACGACACTCGAAACAAGCTCCGACAATGCTGGACATGCCACCCTTGATGTTCATCAGCCACTGTTCAACGGATCTGCTTTTGCAGGTATAAGGGCGTCAGGCATTGTTCGCAAGATGAGCGAAGAGGCCTACAGAAATGCCGAGTCCGCTGTTGTTGCCGACATAAAAATCTCATATTTCGATGCACTCATATCAAAAGAGCAGTTGTCACTGATTGAGCAGAGTATCGCGCGCTGGGAGCAATCAAGAAAAGATACCCGGGCCATGTTCCGGCAGGGAGTTGCCGCCGATATTGATACCCTCAAAGCCTTTCTTTCCGTTGAAAATCTCCGCCCCGATCTCATACAGGCCGAAAACAAAGTGGCAACTACCATGACCAGGCTGAAAAACGCCATGGGCATTCCGGTCGACAGCAACGTCAAACTGAGCTCAAAACTTGAGCTTCCTTCAGCCACATATCCTGCCGACATCAACGCAGCATATCGTGAAGCGGTTGATTCGAGGCCCGATCTTCACCAGCTTGATCTTCAGGTACAGGCGGAAGGCGAAAAAGTCAATGCCGCCCGTGCTGAACGCTTTCCACTCCTTTCCGCATTCGGCAAACTTGAGTCACAGACGGCGTTTAATGATGGTGTAAAACCCGCCGATTCCCGCTGGCCAGCCTCTTCATCTGTCGGGCTCCAGCTTACCATGCCTCTCTTTACCGGCTATCGCATCAGCGCCCAGGTTGAACAGGCAAAGATCGGGCAACACCAGACCCGCACACGGTTTGAAGATCTCAAAGCCAATATCAGGGCTGAAATTGAGGTTCGATTACTAAATTACAGGGAATCCCAAAAAAGAATTGAGGTGCAGTCCAAAACCATCAGCGTTGCAGAACGAAGCTACAACATATCGCGTCTCCGCTTCAAAGAAGGCATAGGCTCCCGCCTTGAATTAACCGACGCGGAACTCCAGCTCAACAAAGCCAAAACCAACTATTTACAGGCAGTATACGACTGTCTTGTAGCAACGACCCAACTCGACAAAGCCCTGGGGCGCAGCAGGATTTCCAGGTAACTCTATCCGCTATGTTTTTCTTGCAAAAAAGATAAAACTCGAAGCCTCCTCAGGCCATAAAGCCTCCTTGCCAAGAGAGACCATAGCCCGGCCAAAAGCAATACCCTGTTGCAGAAGATGAAACCGCCCTCCCCGCCTTTTGCAACGAAGTTTTTCGCTGTAAAAAGTATTGAACAGCGCATCCGGAAGATAAGGCTGCCGCTTGAAAACGCGCAAATGATGCGGCTCCAGAAGCTTTTCAAGAGTTCCAGGCATAAAATGGAAGAGATGGCGGGGAGCGTCCCAGGCAATCCAGTTCTCCCGATAAAATTTCGCACCGGAACCTGCAGGATTGGGAAGAGTAAGAACGAGCACACCATCATGTTCAAGCAGTGACGCTGCACCATCGAGCGTTTCATGGAGGTTGTGAAGATGTTCAAGCGTATGCCACAAAACAATACGGTCGAATTTTTCGGAGTACCCATCCTGCAGAAAAGGGGAGACCCTCAGCCCAAAAACCTTCCGGGCATAAGCTGCCGATTCCGCATCAGGTTCCACGCCCGCAAGATGATCAAGCGAAACTCCCTTGCTTCTGCGAAAAAAGTTCAGCAGCTCTCCCGTTGCACAGCCTATTTCAAGGATCGAAAGCTTCCGAAGAGGCTTGACAGCACCCTTCAGGATAAAGGAAGCCCGGTAGCGAAGCAGCAGTGATCGTGCGGCAAGATAGACCCTCTCACCCAGAGATAAACTGCTGCTTTCATACAGGAACGGCTCATACTGCCCGCTCCGGTAATGAACAGCTATTTCAGAGCTGTCGGGACGGGGATTAAGCATAATGAGCCCGGAATCGCATGACTGAACAAGCTGCCATCGCTTTTTCCCGGAAGAATCAAAGCGATCCGGCACCTGAAGCCAGGGGGTGAACTCCGTGGAGTTGCATATGGGGCAGGGAACGGTTTCCATTGCGGCAAAAGAGACTAATGCTCCGGTGCCTGGGTAATGTCAATAAAGGCTTGTCTCAGGTTTTTGTAGGTGGAGGTCATATCATTGCTGAGCACCTTGGCATCGGCAAGGATGGGCATGAAATTCGTGTCACCCTCCCAGCGAGGCACAATATGGAAATGAATATGGTTGTCCACACTTCCACCGGCAACCCGTCCAAGATTGGCGCCGATGTTGAATCCCTGCGGCCTCAGGGTAAGCTTGAGCGCTTTAATGGAGAGATCCGTCAGCTCCATCACTTCCAGCTTCGTCTCCTGGTCAAGCTCTGAAAAGTCGGCAGTCTGCATGTAGGGAATCACCAGGAGGTGTCCGCAATTGTAAGGATAAAGGTTCATGATGATGAAGCACCTCGTTCCCCGGTACAGAACAAACCGCTTCTCGTCATCCTCAGGAGGAATATCGGCAAAAACTGATTTTCCATCCGCAGCGGCAGGCTTGTCATCCTTGAATGACTGCATGTACACTTCACGCCAAGGCGAGTACATTCTGTTCATGACGAGCGTTCTCCACGACGTTGTTTGTTTTATTGGTATCGTACCAAAGATGGGAATCGAACCCACACGAGTTATTCACTCACTGGATTTTGAGTCCAGCGCGTCTACCAGTTCCGCCACTTTGGCCTGTTTCAGAGCGGTGCGAGAGAAGGGAATCGAACCCTCACGCCTCACGGCACTAGTTCCTAAGACTAGCGTGTATACCAATTTCACCACTCTCGCAGTACAGATCAATAATATACGTGGTTTTTAGTCTAATAAAAACTATCTTTAACGATACTTTTTACGGCGTACGACGCTAAAAATATTTTATTCCGGTTTATATGTTTTGAGCCTATGCCGTTTTATTTACACCGATTTGCAAGCATTGTTTCATGGGTGATCAGTCCGGTAGTGGTTGCGCCAGCCGTCTATGTCGCGATTGTGATGCTCGGATACGGCAATGACGTAAAGAGTATGTCATACTTGATAGTGCTTTTTTCTGCAAGCACACTTGCACCCATCCTCCTGATCTCCGGCCTGAAAAAAACAGGAAAAATTTCCGATTACAACATCACCTTCCGCGAACAGCGTTTCCTGCCCCTGCTGGTTCTGGTTGCCGTCAACGCCCTCGGTTATGAATTTATGAAGCAGCTTCATCCGCCAAGGCTGCTCACCGGTATCCTGCTCTTTAACGCCGTCAATACCGTCTTAATCCTGCTGATCACTCTCCAGTGGAAAATCAGCATACATCTCTTCACCTTCACCTCCTCTGTCGCCTTGCTGTTTATGCAGTTCGGTGTTGCAGCTCTATGGCTGCTGCTTCTTGTGCCGCTGCTTATGTGGTCAAGAATTTTCCTGAAAGCCCATAATTTTATGCAGACTCTTATCGGTGGAATAGTTGGTTTTACCGTGATGGTTGTCGAATTACAATGGTGGATAGCATTGTGACCAGAAAAAAATATGCCGTTATTGTCACCACCTATGGAGAAGTTGAAAAGGTGACCATAAGGAACCTGTGGCCAAGTTCGAGAAAAATTCTCAAGGTCATTACGCGTCAGATTGCAAAAATTCCTGCCCCCCTGATCTATATTATTGCAGATTACCGTTCGACAAAGCACTATATCGAATGGAAACTCAACCGATACAGCTCCTTGCTCCTCGCGATCAACCGAGCCCAGAAAAACACCCTGGCCGCCTGCATTGCCGCAAGCGGCAGCCCGCTTCTTTCCGAAATCGATATCAACGTCTTCGATGCCTGCTACTTCGTTCCGCCCTATCTCGACGATATGCTTCAGCAGTTGCTGCATGACTATGACGGGATTATTATAGTACCGATGTTTCCGGTTGAATCGGCATTCTCCTGCGGGGTTGCCTGCCAGATGGTCATCGATCTCTATGGAGACAGTGCCTTCAGAAAGGTCAACGTCTTAAGCAAACTCTGGAAAGACGATCGTCTCCACCGTATGTACACGGAGCATCTTTTCAGGGAGCTTACCCCGTCCCTGCGTCTCCAGAAACGCGGTAAAATTGGTCTTGTGCTGGTCATCCATGGCACCCTCGTCAAGGATCGTGCCGGAAATCCACCGACACTCTTTACCGGACTGGAAGAGACCATAGCATTTTTTGAGGTGATGAAACAAAAAATTATGGCCGATCCGCAAAATATATTCAGCGATGTTCGTCAGGGCTGCATAAATCATTCCAGAGGAGGGGAGTGGACTTCCGATACCATTGAAAAAGCGCTTCTTGATTATAAGCGTGAGGGGTACGAGGGAGTGGTCATGTTCCCTTACGGTTTTTTTGCCGATAACAGCGAGACCGAATATGATGCCCGCAAAATGCTTGAACAAGCCGGTTTTCCACTCTCCCAGTATATCCGGTGCATTAACGACACACTCCCCTTGGGCCGCTGGCTTGCCGATCAGGTACTCGAAAAGCTTCAAGCGCTCAACAACCTTCAGATCGCTCTGGAACGTTTTGAACATAACCAGTAAAAATCATTACCCTTGAACGCTGAACAAGAGAGAGAGAAAGAGCAACGGGAGGCTGCACTTCGGCAGGATCCCGATAATTCCCTGCTACAGTACGAACTTGCGCTGACCTGTATTGACCAGCAGCGGAACAGTGAAGCGCTTGAGCTGCTTGATCGCTGCATTCTGGCACAGCGTCGAGACCCTGCGGCACTCTATGCGCGTGCAGTCACCAACCTTGCCCTGGGCACCTACCGGAAAGCAGCATGCGATCTCATGAAAACCATTGTGCTCGACCCCGGTTTTCTGCAAGCCTACAAACACCTTGGTTTCGTGCAGTTCATGCTTGGAAAAGAGGAAGCCGCTCTGAAAACCCTTCAAAAAGGGCTCGCCATCGACCCGGAATATGCCGATATTTACTGCGTTCTTGGCGATGCATACCTTGATCTTGGAGAGTTTGACAAAGCAAAAGAAGCTTTTGAAAAAGCCCTCGACCTTGAACCAGGCAACCCTGAACCCCACAGCAAGATTGCCATGTATTATCTTTCGAGGGGCGATATGAAAGGGCTGAAAAGGGAGTATGAAATATTAAAAACACTCGACGCCGTACTGGCCGAACAGATAGGAACCCTATTTTTTGAAGCGCCATGAAACTCTTTCCTGATGTTGAGACAAGAAAGCGGTTTATGAAAACCGCCCTTCCTGTTATTTTCGGTATAGCGTGGACTCCGATCCTGTGGATGCTTGTGCTGTCAACAGTTGGGCCCGCCTTGTTTTCAGTTACCGGCTCCTGGCCGGTCACGCATGGCGCCGTAATTATTATGGTTTTACTGGTAACATCCTTATTTATAAAGTTATTTATGCGTATAGGCCGAAAATTTCACAACGAAGGTCATTAAAGCCTACTTTTTTCTGTGGCCAAAGAAATTTTTTTTATATATTTGCGCACCTTATTTAAAAAGGTTACAGAACTGAAAATTTATTTCCTGTGAGACCCGAATTAACTCAAAATGGCGTTACATGGATCAGACACTGAGTAATTTTGGCAATGTATTTGCTTTCCTTGCCCTTGGCGTTATTTTCGTTGCCGGAGGGTATCTCACAGCCCGTCTCTTGCGTCCAAGCAGGCCCAACCCTGCAAAAAATTCAACCTACGAGTGCGGCGAAGAAGCGGTAGGCAGCGCATGGGTCAAGTTCAATATCAGGTTTTACGTCGTCGCTCTTATCTTTATCATTTTTGACGTTGAGGTTGTCTTCCTGTTTCCATGGGCGACCATATTCCGCCAGCTTGGAGAATTTGCTTTGTTTGAGGCGCTTGTCTTTGCAGGAATCCTTATTCTTGGTCTTGCCTATGCCTGGGTTAAAGGAGATCTTGATTGGGTCAGGCCCACACCCAACATTCCAACAATGCCTGAAATGCCGAAATTGCCGACTGCGAAATCCACCTCACTGAGAGGCTAACAGATACTATTCACCATTCATTCGATCGTTATGGGTTTACTTGATGCCGGGATAACAAAGCATAACATGCTGGTAACATCGGTTGACAATGTTCTGAACTGGGCTCGCTTGTCATCGCTCTGGCCAATGGGCTTTGGTCTTGCATGCTGCGCCATCGAAATGATGGCGACCAACGCCTCCAACTACGATCTTGAACGCTTCGGTATTTTCCCCCGATCATCCCCCCGTCAGTCCGACCTTATGATTGTTGCTGGCACGGTTACCATGAAAATGGCCGAAAGGGTAATCCGCCTCTACGAGCAGATGCCTGAACCCCGCTACGTTCTCTCCATGGGAAGTTGTTCCAATTGCGGAGGTCCCTACTGGGAGCACGGTTACCATGTCCTCAAGGGAGTTGATCGTATTATACCTGTCGACGTTTATGTCCCCGGTTGCCCTCCGAGACCCGAATCGCTTATCGGCGGTCTCATGAAAGTCCAGGAGTTGATAAGAATGGAGCAGATTGGTATATCAAGGGCGGATGCACTGAAGAAGCTGGCTGAGAAAAGTGTCGATCCCCGGCTCATTATCGAGCGTGAGCGCAAGGCTGTCGGAGCATAACTAACATATAAGGCTTACTGTCCTATGGAAGAAGGAAAGGTTATATCGCAGTCATTACAGGAAAGTGCTGCAGCATACTCGATTATCCACGAGAAGTTTGGTTCGGCCATTTCGGACTTGGATGCCAATGAGACGATGCCTTTCTTTGAAGTTGTCGATACATCGCTCTGGACAGAGATTGCCCTCTTCATGCGCGACCATCCAAAGCTCAAGTTTAACTATATGGCGTGTCTTACCGGTGTGGATTATCCCGCTGAAGAGAAACTTGGCATCATCTGCAATTTCGAATCACTTGCGCTTTTAAATCATAAACTCTCCGTCAAGGTAAAGTGCGCCCGCGACGGCGGATCCATCCCGAGCGTTGCCTGTGTCTGGCATACCGCAAACTGGCATGAAAGAGAAGCTTACGACATGTTTGGCATGACCTTTACCGGCCATCCTGACCCGAGAAGAATTCTCTGCCCCGAAGACTGGGAAGGATACCCCCTCCGAAAGGATTACAAAGTGCAGGATAAGTATCACGGAATCAAGGTGCCGTACTAACAGTGTTTTAAATAGTAAACGCAGCTCACGTATGCAGGAATTAGATACAGCCGGACTGGGGTCAGTCAGGGTTACCCGAAAAAGCGACACGGTGGTCATACTCGAAAAAGACCTTGCCACCGAGCAGATGGTTCTCGCCATGGGGCCTCAGCATCCGTCAACCCACGGAGTGCTCAAGCTGGAGTGTCTTACCGATGGAGAGGTTATTACCCAAGCCGAGCCCTACCTTGGCTACCTCCACCGCTGCTTCGAAAAGTGCTGCGAAAACGTTGATTACCCCGCAGTAGTTCCTTATACCGACCGGCTGGACTACCTCGCCGGAATGAACAGTGAATTTGCCTACGCCATCACCGTTGAAAAACTTCTCGATATAGAAATTCCTCGCCGTGTTGAATTCATCAGGGTTATCGTTGCCGAACTGAACAGAATTGCATCGCATCTGGTGGCTATCGGCACCTACGGAATCGATCTCGGCGCCTTTACCCCCTTTCTCTTCTGTTTCCGTGACCGCGAAATTATTCTCGGACTGCTTGAATGGGCATCAGGTGCCCGAATGCTCTATAACTATATATGGGTCGGCGGCCTTGCTTACGATGTACCAGCCGACTTCCTCAAAAGAGTGAAAGAGTTTGTCAACTATTTCAGACCAAAAGCCCTCGAACTGAGCGAGCTGCTCACCGAAAACGAGATCTTTGTCAAACGAACGCACGGTATTGGAATCATGCCTGCGGATGTTGCCATCAACTACGGCTGGTCAGGCCCCATGCTTCGCGGTTCAGGAGTGAAGTGGGACCTGAGAAGAAACGATCCCTACTCGATTTATCCGGAACTCGACTTTAAAGTCCCCGTCCCCGACGGCAAACACTCCGTCATCGGCGACTGCCTTTCACGCCACCTTGTCCGTGCTTGGGAGATGGACGAAAGCCTCAAGATAATAGAGCAGTGCATCGACAAAATGCCATCATCCGAAGGGTTCAATTCACGTTCAGCCATTCCAAAGCGTATCCGTCCCAAAGCCGGTGAAGTCTATGGTCGTGCAGAGAATCCCCGTGGAGAACTCGGTTTTTATATAGAGAGCGACGGAAAATCAACCAAACCGCTTCGCTGCAAAGCCCGTTCATCCTGCTTTGTCAATCTTTCAGCCATGAAAGACCTTTCAAAAGGGCAGCTCATACCCGATCTTGTCGCCATTATCGGCAGCATCGATATTGTTCTCGGGGAGGTTGACAGATGAGTACCATGGCCTTATCGCAATTTAGCATCCCTTTACTTATGGGTAACAGCCTCAATGCCTGGTCAGACGCTCTTGCCGGGTTCTATCTCTTTGGTCTTCCGCTCGGTCTGGTCATTCTTGCCGCCATCCCGCTGGTCTTTATCGCACTCTACTCCCTCACCTACGGCGTGTACGGCGAACGGAAAATATCAGCCTTCATGCAAGACAGGCTTGGCCCTATGGAAGTTGGTAAATGGGGAATCCTCCAGACTATTGCCGACATCCTGAAACTTCTCCAGAAAGAGGACATCGTTCCCGCATCGGCCGACAAGTTCCTCTTCGTCGTTGGTCCCGGCATACTCTTTGTCGGCTCCTTCCTTGCGTTTGCCGTACTCCCGTTCAGCCCGGCCTTTATCGGTGCAAGCCTTAACGTTGGTCTCTTTTTTGCCATCGGTATCGTTGCCATCGAAGTGGTTGGTATCCTGGCCGCAGGATGGGGCTCCAACAACAAATGGTCACTCTATGGCGCAGTCCGCAGCGTCGCCCAGATTGTCAGCTACGAAATTCCCGCCGCCATCGCCCTGCTCTGCGGCGCCATGATGGCCGGTACCCTCGACATGCAGAAGATCACTATGCTACAGTCAGGAGCGTACGGTTTTGCACACTTCTTTCTCTTTCAATCGCCGATAGCGTGGCTGCCGTTCCTCATTTACTTTATTGCATCACTTGCCGAAGTGAACCGGGCGCCCTTCGATATTCCCGAAGCAGAATCCGAGCTGGTCGCCGGTTACTTTACCGAATACACCGGCATGAAGTTTGCCGTCATCTTCCTTGCTGAATACGGCAGCATGTTCATGGTCTCCGCCATAATTTCCATAGTATTTCTTGGCGGATGGAACTCGCCGTTGCCCAACATCGGATCCGTTGCCCTGAACGACTGGACAAACGGCCCGGTATGGGGAGCCTTCTGGATTATAACAAAAGGGTTCTTCTTTATTTTTGTACAGATGTGGCTTCGCTGGACGCTTCCCCGTTTAAGGGTCGATCAGTTGATGTACCTCTGCTGGAAAGTTTTGACCCCGTTTGCCTTCATCAGTTTTGTGCTGACAGCAATATGGGAAGTCTATCGCCCTTAAGAGAAGTTCAACAGTCAATGCAGTTACAAGTAATGACGCAGAAGAATTATGAGTGAGTATTTCGGCAATATAAAAACCGGCGCAGTCACAATTGCAGCCGGTATGGGAATCACCCTGAAGCATTTTTTCAATGCCATCCATCGCAAAGGCGATGCCGGTCTTGATGATGTGGACTATTTTCGTCAGGTCGATGGGCTCTGCACCCTGCAGTACCCCCGTGAGGTTATTCCTACACCAGCGAACGCTCGCTATCGTCTCTACAATAAAATCGAAGACTGTATCGGCTGCGGTCAGTGCGTCAGAGCCTGCCCGATCTCCTGTATAGAAATGGAGACCATCAAGGTTGCACCCGATGATTTGGCACTGTGCGGAAAAACATCGGACGGACAACAGAAAAAATTCTGGGTACCCGTCTTTGATATAGACGTGGCAAAGTGCATGACCTGCGGAATATGCACCACAGTCTGCCCGACAGAGTGCCTTTACCATACACCAGTCGCCGACTTTTCAGAGTTTGACCGCAGCAATATGCTCTATCATTTCGGCAACCTTACCCGACTCGAAGCGGAAGCCAAACGACGCAAGCTTGCCGAAATACAGGCAAAGGCCCTGGCGGATAAAGAAAAGAAGGCAGCAGAAGCAAAGCAGGAAACAAAGGACGGAGAATAAGCGAACCAATTAATGTGCTCCAATTACTATGAGTAACACAACGTATACGGTCATATTTTATCTCTTTGCAGCCATTACGGTCTGTTCAGCGGCTTTTGTCGTCTTTACCCGGAACGTGATCTATTCCGCCTTTTCCCTGCTCTTCACGTTTTTCGGCGCGGCAGCGCTCTACGTCTTTCTCAGTGCCGATTTCATTGCCGTTACCCAGGTGGTCGTCTATGTCGGCGGTATCCTTGTCCTGCTCCTCTTCGGCGTCATGTTCACCAACAGCATCATGCAGACTGGCCAGAAAAGCGAAGTGCTCCATATCATCCCCGGTACGCTTCTTCTCATTGCCATGATCGGGGCAATGCTCTATACCTTTTATACAACACACACATGGATGCCCTCCGAAACAATGCTTCAGGGAAGCATCGTCGAACGGATCGGCTTTGAAACCATGTCACGCTACGTGCTGCCCTTTGAAATGGTCTCCATCCTGCTGCTTGCAGCCCTGATAGGAGCCGCATTTCTCGCACGTTTCGACAAGCCCGGTAAATAACGAAAAAAAAGTCTATCACAATATGGAACAGTTGACAACCATAGGACTCAACCACTATCTCACCATCTCAGCCTTTCTTCTGGGCTTCGGGCTCTTTGCCGTCATGACCCGGAAAAATGCCATTGTTGTTCTGATGGGCGTTGAACTGATACTGAATGCCGCAAACATCAATTTTCTGGCATTCTCCAAATACAACGGCGGCATGGAAGGGGTGATGTTCGCTCTTTTCGTCATCGTTATTGCCGCAGCCGAAGCAGCGATCGCTCTGGCCATCGTGATCAATATTTACAAGATATTCAAGAGTGTGGACGTGTCGAGTATAGACACCCTGAAAGAGTAATTTTAATTTATTCCTGAAAACATTACCTGGAACATGCACAGTTTAATTCAGTTATCAATAGTCGTACTGCTGCTGCCGCTGCTCTCGTTTGTCATTCTTATCTTTTTCAATCGCCGCCTGCCGCGCAGAGGCGATTTTATAGGAGTGGGCATACTTGGTACAGCATTTGCGATATCGGCCTACATCTTCTGGTCGGTAATTGTGCAAACCTACGATCCGGCATTCAGGATTGCCTGGGACTTTACCTGGATTGATCTCGGCAACGTTCCCGGCGTTGGTCCACTCCAGATCAAGATGGGCATCGTCATCGACAACCTTACAGCCATCATGCTGGCAATGGTTACCCTGATCAGCCTTCTTGTTCATCTCTACTCTACCGGTTATATGGCCGGAGACAAGAATTACGGAAGATATTTCGCCTTTCTGGGGATCTTCACCTTCTCCATGCTCGGTATCGTACTCTCCAACAACCTTTTCGCCATCTATATCTTCTGGGAACTTGTCGGACTCTCCTCATACCTGCTCATCGGTTTCTTCTTCGAAAAACAGAGCGCAGCCGACGCACAGAAAAAAGCCTTTCTTGCCAACCGTGTCGGCGACATCGGCATGTGGCTCGGCATCCTGATTCTCTATTCACAGTTCCATACCTTCAGTTTCGAGCAGATCTACGCCAACCTTGCAGCAGGGAAGTTCGGTCTCTCCCATGGATGGCTTACCGCTGCAGGTATCCTTCTCTTTATGGGCTGCGTCGGTAAATCAGCACAGTTCCCGCTTCATGTATGGCTCCCGGATGCCATGGAAGGCCCGACACCGGTATCAGCCCTCATCCATGCAGCAACCATGGTTGCCGCAGGCGTCTACTTTGTCGCCCGCATCTTTGTGCTCCTGACGCCTGACGCCCTCCACGTCATCGCCTTTACCGGCGCCTGCACCGCCTTCATGGCAGCAACCATCGCCATTACCCAGAACGATATTAAACGAGTGCTGGCTTACTCAACCGTCTCACAGCTCGGCTACATGGTGCTCGGCCTTGGAGTCGGCGCCTATTCAGCCGCACTTTTCCATCTCGTCACCCATGCCTTCTTCAAGGCTTGTCTCTTTCTCGGCTCAGGTGCCATCATCCACGCCATGCACCACGAACAGGATATGCGCTGGATGGGCGATCTCCGCAAAAAAATGCCCTGGACCTTTGCAACCTTTACCCTTGCAACTCTTGCCCTTGCCGGTCTGCCTCTCACCAGCGGCTTCATGAGCAAAGACGCCATTCTTGCCGGCGCCATCGGTTTTGCCAAAGTTGAAGGTGGCGGCATCTATTATCTTATTCCCGTTCTCGGCTTCTTTTCCGCCATGCTCACCGCCTTCTATATGGGTCGTCAGATATGGCTGGTCTTCTTCGGAGAAAGTCGCACGCACCTGAAACCTGCCGATGATCACCATCAGGCTCATCATGCACACGCCTCACATGACGCCCATTCGGACGATCACCATGAGGAGCATGGCGTTCACGAAGTTTCATGGAACATGAGAGCGCCTCTCGTCATACTGGCTGCACTTTCAATCTTCTTTGTCTACTCGCCCGATCCGCTTGATGGAGGAAAAGGATGGTTCATGAAGATGATCCAGACACCGGCCACCGTTGTTGGTGAAGCAAACCACCAGATTGGAGACCTTCGTACATCGCATGCAGCACCGGCACTTGCCGAAGTTGTTCCTGCTGTCGAAGCACCGGCAGCCGAAGCAGGCGAGCACGGCGGGGCAGAGAAAGGCGCCCATACATACTCAGACGTTCGTCAGGCAGAGATTGTCCATGCCGGACACGCCGCACACTATACCGCGATCTACATTTCAAGCATTATGGTGCTGCTTGGCATCACTCTCGCTTTTGTCGTCTACGTCTTCAACATTATCGATCCCGAAAAGACAGCCATTGCCATCAGGCCGCTCTATCTCTTCTCCCTCAACAAATGGTACTGGGACGAAATCTACGATGCAACCTTCATCAAGGGTTCAATGCTCCTTGCGAACATACTCTCCTGGTTCGACACCCACATTGTTGACGGAATTGTCAACGGCGTTGCCACTCTGGTGAAGAACTTCGCATTCCTCAATGACGGATTCGACCGGAACATCGTTGACGGCATGGTAAACTTTACCGCATTTACCGTCAACACCACAGGAGCGATGCTGAGAAAACTGCAGACAGGAAAAGTGCAGACCTATGTGGTCATGCTGCTTCTTGCTGTTTTTGGTTACTTTGTTTTTTATTTAACACGACTGATCTACTAAGAGAGATATACTTTTAATCAGAAAACTTACAGATACGGAACATGCTGAGTTTAATTGTTTTTCTGCCTATTATCGCCGGTCTGGTTATTCTTGCCGTGCC
>Ga0118677_10001477_pt1 | contig 49613 bp, 33 predicted proteins | sample AliMusrvi5mmetaG_FD_86154 | JGI IMG/M metagenome (GOLD analysis project Ga0118677, IMG submission 86154) | reverse complement strand
AGGTGCATGAGGTAGCGCCGGAGGCCTGGGCCAGAGGTCATCGGGCAAAGCAACGTCTCGCTGCGTAGCGATCACCGGACAAAATCAAGCGGCGGCCCAAGGCAGCCCCCGTGACGGTTACCCATTGTCGTATCCGACGGCACGTTGAAGTTGAACACCTTCCTGAAAGACGGCGAGATCCACTGCCCAATCATCGACACTCGCGGCAAGTTTGAGCGCACTTACGGCTGGTATCTGGCCCGCATGAAGATGCATCGCCATGCCGGCCTGCACTCCTGCTTCTGGGTGCAGACGCCTACCTTTGCCAAAGTGCCCGGATCTCCCTCTCAGAGCGGCACGGAAATGGACATCATGGAATGGTTTGGCCCCAATCGTCGCAGTGGTTGGGCGGGCATGAACGTCTATTTCCGAGGCGATAAGGGCAGTGTCCGCAGCCCCAGCATCCCGCAGTTTCACCTGATGGGAGGCCCCGTGGACGGCGACCCGAAAAGTCCGCTCGCCGACATGAGCCAGGACTTCCACATCTACGCTATGAACTGGACGCCGAAGGCATGTGTCTTTTACTGCGATGGCATCGAAATCATGCGCGAGACGAAGGCGGTCTCGAAAGTGCCGGAATACATCGTGCTCAGCCTTTTGTGCAGCAACTGGGAGCGACCAAAGCTCGATGTCGCGAAACTGCCCGACACCCTTCAGGTCGATTATGTCCGCGTCTATGCGCCCGACGATGAACCCCTTCCACTGTCAGGCAAGATCAACCCAGCCGCCACGAAACCACGATGAACCGCCGCGCCTTCCTTACCACCACCGGCCTCCTCACGCAGGCCGGCCGCACCATCACTTGAGATGAGTTCATCCGTGACGCGAAGTCACTTCCTCCAGACCTCAGCGGCCTGAAAGCTTGAAGCAGGGGGCTGCCGTTCCAGCCGCCGCCTAGAGCATTTAGATTTTTACCGCAGCCGAATATCGAACGGACTGGCGTTGAACCACTCCGTGATTCAACGCCAGAACGTGGCATGGCGATTTTCAGTGCACCAAATGAAGGTCCACAGGCGAGCCGCTTTGCGTAGTGACGCGCAGGGTAGTACTGGTGCCGGTGGTACTGAGGATGCTGGCGCCGGCGGGCGGCGTGTCGAGGTTCCACACGCCGTTGACAGTGAAGTCGAGCGTGCGCGCCACGCTCGTGTCTCTTACCGTGGAGTAGGGACTGGCAAAGTTAAGGTCCGGGTCCACCACCGACACCCAGGCGTCACCGCCGGTGCCGGGCTGCATCATCATAAGACAGGGGCGCGTGACGCTTGTCAGGAGGCCCGCCACCTGTGTCGCTGCCGGAAGCGCAGATGTGCTGTAGATGGCGTAGCCGGTCCTGCCGTCGGCCACCCTCTGCACGACATGGGCGGTGCTGTCCAGCTCGATGACCCGATACGGCTTTGTCGCGGGATTTCCATATTGTGTAGCCGTGCTGGCCATGCTGGTGGCATTCGTCGCGGGGAAGACGGCGTATTCATAGCTTGCTCCTGCGGGCGCAGTGCCGTGAGCGAGCCAGGCGGTGGCAAAGTCCCCTGTAGTGGGCGAGCCGCTGCCAGTTTGGTTGGCGGAGCTTTGCGTGCTGCGGGTGATGCTCAAGCCCGAACCAGGCTGGATATAGTAGCCGGTGCCATACGAATCAAGCAGCCAGTGCGCGCTGCCGCCGCTCACCGTGTTGCTGTATGGGAATGCAGTGACTGCCCCGCCATCGAGCGTGATCGCCGTGGCCTGTGTGGCGAGGTGGCCCTGAAACAGCGTGGTCGCGGTGGGGTTCGTGGCATCGTTGTCGGCGATGTTGGAGCCCAGGCAAACGATTTGACTATCGAAGCAGAACCATGATTTCCGCCACACGAAACTGGGGTTGTGATTCACCCCCGCATTGGCCTCCTGAAAGTTGCACGCATACAGTCCGCTCTGGCCATCGTAAAAGGACAGTGCGCCGGCGAAATTGAGCTGCGAGTGCACAGCCTCCTCGCCTTCAGAGATGAGTTTGCTGTCCGGCAAGACGATGGTGGTGGTGCCGGGCACGTGGTTCCAGTCCCAGCCCGCGAGCTGCTCGCCACTGTTGGCTACCCCGCCATAGTAGAGCAACTCCAGCGCGCCATAGGATTGGTAGCGACCGTAGCGGTTCTGGGCCACATAGATTTCGGAGGACATGAAGTACTTCTGTGTGCCGCGCATCGAGGCCACCCAGTTCGAGCGGCGATAGACGCCAAGCGGGCTGTAATTGAACTGATAAAAGCCGTCCGGCGAGGGCTCCACACCATACGGCGTGAACAGCGCGTAGTCGTTCACCCCGAAGCGCCGGTTGTAGGCCTGGGCGATCACGCTGTCCGCGCTTTGCCCGCTGATATTGCCGCCCCATTCGCCCAGAACGCGAAGGTCATTGCGGAAAAAGGGCAGATTGGTGGAAAATGTGTCCCTGCCTGAGAGGGCGTTGCTGAAGTAGCCAACGTCCGTGCCTGTGCTGGTGCCATCCGCCGACATGCACATCATCGCGAGGAAGGCCCCGCTCAGGCGTTGATACGTGACGGCATCCACTTGGAAGCCGGTGCCGCGCAAATAATACAAGGAACTGGAGAGCGCGGGGAACGCATACATGTAGGCATTGTAGTGGGCGCAGTGGTGGGAGCCGGTGCCGTCAACCTTGATGCCGCCGTCGCCTCCATCCGAAGGCGTGACGAACTCTTCAACATGGCGCTGGAATCCCTTCAGCATCTGCACGGCCGTCGTGTCATCGGGCGTGAGAAACAGAACCGCGCCGAGCGACTGAAAGACACCCGTGTAAACATCATCCGTATTGCGCCACCAACCAGTGCTCCAGTAATTGCCAAGCACGTAGTTCCAGCGCAGCAGGTCCCACAAGGCCGCCTTGGTCGGCGCGTCATAAGCCGGAGCCATCAGTACCAGCGCGGTCGGCAGGTCGCGGAAGCTGTAATTCCCAATCCCGGGCACTTCATTGCTGTCGTAGGCCAGGCCTTGATCCGCAAGGTGACGCCCAAGTTGCAACATCTCATTGCCGCTCGCCGCCGCCGTGGCTGTGCCAAACGCATAATCGCGCGCCAACGTCAGGCTCCACCCCTCCCACGGGGACATGGCCGCCGCCACTGCAACCGTGCCGCGAATGCCATTGGCATCCTCCACGATGTTCTTTGCGGTGAAGCTCGCGTTGGCCGAGCTGACCGACGCGGCACTGGGAGCGGTCGCACCTTTGGCCGCGGCAAGCCAGCGGGAGCGGATGGTGGCCAGATCACTCAGTTCCGTGCTCGTGGGTGTGGTGGCGGCGATGTCCGGCACGTTCGCCAGCGCCGTGTGCTCGGTCACGTCGGAGTAATATCCCGTGATGTCCACATTCTGCGCATCGCGTACCCGGGTGAAGCGGTTGCCCACCCAATTCACCGCATCAAAGTAAAAGCTGCCGCCGCCCGTAGCCGGTGCCGAGATGCGGACGGAGGTGAACGTGGAGGAGGCACTGGTCTTCTCTGCCATGTCATTCGTGTAGCTGCGCACCGCGTGACGCCAGCCCGTGTAGTCGAGGTAGAAGTCGAACCAGTACTGCGCCGTCGTGCCGTTCATGAACTCGACCCGCAGCTTCTGCCCTGGCAGCGCCGTTCCATTCCAGAGCCAGAGATCGCAGGTGTTCATGTAAAAATTCGTCACATTCGCCGCCACGATGCCCGGAGAGCTGACCGTGATGACATCACCACCTGTCCAGTCCCAGCGCAGAGACTGGGCTCCCATCTTGTAATGATAGTTTGATATTGAGAGCGTGCCTGTGCTCGCGGCCCAATTGGTAGGGACGGAGGTTTCCATGTCCTGCTGCGCTTGAACGGCAGTTGCACAGAGCAGGGCCGATACCAGGAGCGATGCCATGGAGGCCATGGGAATGATACGGTATGCGATAGAGTTCATAGTTTTGATTATTTGATATGAGAGGTGGCTCACGGATTTCATCATGAGGGGCGCGCGCATTTCTGTCTGTAGCGAGAACTCGCTACAGACAGGCACCACCTCCTCCGCCATGCCACCTGGCCCGGATCTCTACTGGATTCTCCCCACCGGCTCCCCTCCCTGAAGTATTGAAATGCGAACCAGCCAGGCCGCGATACTTCGCGAGGGCCAGGCTCCGTGAAGCTAAGAAGCAGCCGCTTCGGATGAAAAGCGTCAGGCGCGAATGACGCTTGCTAAATCCCTTAACCGCCGAGTGCCATCTTCCTGATTGAGGGTCAGGATGGTTTTCATAGGGGTGTGTTTTTGGGAATAGTAGGCGAGATCTATCCGTCAGGCGGCGCGTAGACGCCTGTTTTGCTAAAGTGTGATTCCGTCGCGCTTGAGGTCGGCTTCGGGCGCAATGGTGGCGAGGGTTCCCGGCGGGCACTCATACCAGCCCGGATCACTGCCGTCAGCTGGCAGCGTTTCACGCACCTTCAGCATGGTGAACATGCCGCCCATGGTGATGTAATCGTATTTGCCGGGTCCTCCGACCATGGGCAGCGAGTTGGGCGGCACGGCCATGCCCATCTCCCCCATGTCGCCCATGCCAGCTTCGCCCATTGTCATGTAACCAGGTACGAGTTTGCTTATTTTCTTATTCAAACCACCGGTATTGATGCCGATGATGTTGCCAAACCGGTGTCCCATCTGGGTCATCACATGATGCAGCATGTGGCAGTGCATCACCCAGTCGCCTGGCTCATTGGCGATAAACTCAACCGTGCGGCTGCTGCCCGTGGGCACGTGGACGGTGATCTCCGGCCACTGGCCTGCCTCGGGAATCTGCCCGCCATCGGTGGCGGTGACTGTGAAGATGCTGCCATGCAGGTGGATGGCATGATGGCTCATGGTGCTAAGATTGCCGATGCGGATGCGCACCTTGTCACCCTTCTTCGCCAGCATCGCCTCCGTGCCCGGGAAGCAACGCCCGTTGAAGGTGAAGACGTTCATGTCCGTCATTTCATTCGGATCCGGACGGCGTGCGCCGACGTCGATCTTCCACTCGCTGAGCATGAAGGCGTAGTCGCGGTCAGGCGGGTTTGGCTCCGGCTCCTTCGGATGAATGATGATCAAGCCCATCATGCCGAGCTGCATCTGCGTCATCTCATCATGGTGCGAATGATACATGAGGGTGCCGTGCTGCTTGAAGGTGAATTCATACTTGAATGTCTCACCTGGCTGGATCGCCTTCTGACTCACGCCGCCGACACCATCCATGCCGCTGGGCAGCAAGACGCCGTGCCAGTGCACAGTGGTGGCGGCTTCGAGCTTGTTGGTCACGTAAATGCGCACGCTGTCGCCCTCCACCGCCTCGATGGTCGGGCCATGTACGCGGCCGTTGTAGCCCCAGCACTCGGCGACAAGACCGGGCGCAAACTCATGTGTCACCGGCTCGGCAATGAGGTGATAGACCTTCACGCCGTCCACCCGCTTCCAGGGCAGCGTTTTGCCATTGAGGGTGATGACAGGGCGGTAGGTGATACCATCCGGGTGCAGAGGTTCGGTCTTGCCAGTACTGACGGCCGCCTTGGGGGCGGCGGTCATTTTGACGGCGCCGCTGCCGTGCAGGGCGTGCTCAGCGTGTCCGCCGTGGCCTCCGTGCATGTTCTTGTCGTCGGCCCTGGCCTTGTGGAGCAAGGCACCGCCGCCAATCAACGTCGCCGCGCCGGTGAGCAAACCGCGACGTGTGGTGATGGAGGAATGGGGGTCTTTATTCATGGTCGTGAGGTGAATGGACGGATTCAGAGGGAGGGATGCTGGTGGGCGTGAGCATTGTCATCGTCATGCCCGGCGGGCGGGCCTACAGCCTTGAGGCTGCCGCCAGCCGCTTTTTCAAGCTCGCCACGGGCGAGCCAGTAGTCGCGCAGGCTGTCTATGGCATCCTTCTCAGCGCGCTGCTCCTCATCCTTGGCGCGCAGCAGGGCGATGCCGCTCTTCTGCATGGCGTTGTAGTGCAGGAGGGTTTCATTGAGAATGCGGCGGCGTTGCGGCAGCAAGCTGGTGTTCTGAAACGCGGCAGCTTCGCGAGCAAGAGACAGCGCGGCATGGCCCGCCGCCACATCGTTGCGCACTTCGGCTTCAATGGCCTCCGCCTCCGCGCGTGCCTTGCGCACCTGACCTTCGAGTTTTCTCACCGATGCCCTGCCCCAATTGAACAGCGGCAGCTCCATTTGAACCTCCGGCCCGGTGTAATGGGTGCCATCCGTGTCGCGCTCGGTGTCCACGCCCAGATTCAGCCCGGGGACGAGCCGGGTGCTGCGCTTCAGGGCGAGCGCCGCCTCCACCGCCGCAGTATGGGCTTTTGCCGCCAGCAGATCCTGCCGCTGCGAAAGCGCAATGGCTTCGGCCTGCGCAAAGGAAGGGTCCCCGGAAGGCAGCGCGGGAAGATCGATCAAAGCAAGCGTCCACCGCGCCTGCGATCCATCCAGCCCGAGCAGGCGGTTCAACTTCGCGCGATGGGCCGCCACCTCCGAACGTGCCCGCTTCATGTCCGCCTGCACTTGCTGATAGCCCACTTGGAGCTCCATCAATTCCAGGTCGTTGATGTTGCCTGCTTCATGCACCCGCTGGGCGAAATCGGAGACGGACTCGTTCACGACCGCGATGTCGCGCAGCTTGCGAAGCTGCTGTTCGCCCGCAAGCAGGGTAAACCATGCCGCCTTGGTTTCGGCGGCGAGTTGCAGGATTTCATGACTCACCCGGCGCTCCGTCTGCACCAGAGCCTGTGACGCCATGCGCTTTTGAAGAGGAATGAGCAGCAAATTCAACACGTCAGACTCCAGGCCGAACTCCGGGTTCGGCTGGCCACCGTGGCTAGACCAGCGCGGGCGGCCGATCAAAACGGGATTGCGCGGCGTGCCGGCCTCCACCAGTTCAGCCTGGGAGATGCCCACTTCCTCCAGTGTTGCCCGCAGCCGTCGGTTGTTGAGCAGGGCAATCCGGGCGGCATTGTCCACGGTGAGCGGACGTTTGAGCAGTGCATTGACGCGGGTGGCAACATCCGCCGAGTCCTGCGCACTGGCCGGTGCAGTGACCTCATAACCAAGATGATCCCGCGTCTTCGAGCGCACCGAATTCAATGGATCCCGTGACAATGAAGCACACGAGGCGAGCAGCACGAGCGGCGGCAGACATTGAAGTCTTTTAACGAGGGAGGATGCGTTCATGGCATTGGCGCATGATAATAGGAAAGCGCGGCACATCCACCTTTTGCACAGGGAAGTCGCCACCCCCGTCTGGCCGGAAGTCAATGCTGCCAGAATCGCACTCCTTTTGGAGATGCCAGGCCGTTATTCCCCTACCCCATCAGCTCTTTTTTCACCTGCGCGAAGGCACGGACGGCGGCCTCCAAATCCTGGACTGTGTGCGCGGCGCTGATCTGGGTACGGATGCGCGCCTTGCCCTGCGGCACCACCGGGTAGCTGAAGCCGACGACGTACACCCCGTGCTCAAGCAACGCATCAGCCATGCGTGTGGCGAGGGCGGCATCCCCCAGCATGATGGGCACGATGGGATGTTCGCCCGCCGGAATGGTGAAGCCCAGGCCCGCCATCTCGGTGCGGAAGAAGCGCGTGTTCGCCTCCAAGCGGTCACGCAGGGTGGTGCTTTCAGCGAGCATTTCCAAAACCTTCACCGTGGCCCCGGCGATGCCGGGACAGAGCGTGTTGGAGAACAGATAGGGGCGCGAGCGCTGGCGCAGCAGCTCGATGATCTCCTTGCGTCCGCTGGTGTAGCCGCCGCTGGCCCCGCCCAAAGCCTTGCCCAGGGTGCCGGTGAGGATGTCCACCCGGCCCATCACATCGCAGTGCTCGTGGGTGCCGCGACCCTGCCGGCCCATGAAGCCGACCGCATGGGAGTCATCGACCATGACCAGGGCGTTATACTTGTCCGCCAGATCGCAGATGCCCCGCAGATTCGCGATGGTGCCATCCATGGAGAAAACTCCGTCCGTCGCGATCAGGCGGAAGCGGGCTCCGGCGGCCTCCTGAAGCCGCGCTTCCAGATCCGCCATGTCGTTGTTCTTGTAGCGGAAGCGCTGCGCCTTGCACAGTCGCACGCCGTCGATGATCGAGGCGTGGTTGAGTTCATCGGAGATGATTGCGTCCTCGGCGCCCAGCAGGGTTTCAAACAGGCCGCCATTGGCATCAAAGCAGGACGAATAGAGAATGGTGTCCTCCGTGCCCAGGAACTCGCTGAGCTTTGCTTCCAGCTGCTTGTGAATGCTCTGAGTGCCGCAGATGAAGCGCACACTGGCGAGGCCGAAGCCCCAGTGCTCAAGCGCCTCATGCGCCGCCTGGCGCACCTTGGAGTGCTGAGCCAGTCCCAGGTAGTTGTTGGCGCAGAAGTTGAGCACCGGCCCGCCGCCATTGGCCCGCACCAGCACGCCTTGTGGGGTGGTCAGCACGCGCTCGCGTTTGTAGGTGCCGGCAGCGCGGATGGCCTCGAGCTGGGTGGTGAGATGCTGGGCGAAATCTGAGTTCATATCGTCTTTGAAGTTTCAGTTTTTCGGCAGCACAATCACCGGAGCCGTGCCGGTCGCAGGCCTCGTAAAAGCTTCACCAAACTTCGTGAATCCGGGCACGAAGCCGCCCTGGGAGAGAAAGAAGCGCCCATTTTCCACCCCCATGAAGCGATCCAGGCGGTCCGCCTTGCCCGTGGCGTCGTGGCTGAAGGAAGCCGTGGTCAGTTCCTGCCACCTGCCATCGGAGAACCTCACCCACTGGGGGCCATAAAGCGCCTTGCGTTGCAGGTGGCCGGTGGCGCCGTCAAAGTCCTCGCTGAAGGAGTACAGGCCGCGCAGCCAGCCGCCGTCCTTCGGTGCCCTGAAACGGGCCATGAGCAGCCACTGCTTATTGTCTGGATGGAACCACCAGCCGGTGTAAATTGTGTGGCTGCCATCCGGCTTTGCGGTGACGACAAAACGCTGTGCCTGCCCGGTTTTCCAAGGATATACGAAGTGCGAGTGCCCGCCGGTGCCCTCGTTGCCAAAGACGGAGGCTTCCACCCCCTGGCCCTTGGCCAGCAGCTGTGTCTGGTCGTCCTTTGACACCGAGCGGCGATCCTTGGCCGACTGGCCGGAGGCCGCATCCCATACGGAAAAAATGATGCGCCGTTCCGTGGCCGAATTCACCTGCATGCCGAAGTAGCCACGCGCGAAGCCGCACGCCATGTAATAGGTGGCCACGGGATCTTCCACGGCCGCGACCTCATTATAGAAAATCGCGATTTCCGCCCCCTTCGGCGTGGGATAATTCAGATGCACCGAGGCGGCATTGCGCCGTGGCTCCAGGTTGAAATGGGCGTCCGCAGCGGCCGGGCCGTCCAGAATCAGGGCCTGGACATCGCCCGGGTCACGACCGCCGTTTAGCGAGGACAACTCAAAGCGCACGTAGCCGGCCTGTTCGATCACGTAGTCCCCAAACGTCACCGTCTGCGCTCCATGCTCCACTGCTTCGTGCTTCTGATTGCCGATGGACAATTGCAGCTTGGACGACTCGCCTTTCTGCAGCCGCATTTCCACCGCCACCGCAAGCTTGCCCGTGGTTTTGAACTCACCAAACCAGAGCACCTGCTGATGTGCTTGCGCCCAGCCGCTGATGCCGTCTTCGTTGGAAACCTTGGCCGCATGCGGATCAGGATGAAGGTACGCGGTGAACGCAGGAACGCGCAGTTCGGCGGCCGGGGCCAAGGTGCTGCAAACACAGGCAGCCAGGATGAGGTGATAGGATGTCATGACGGGATTCAAGCCTTAAGTCCGGACAAATCTGGTGCCACTGCTTTGGCAGCCTTGATCAGTTCATCAAACGTCACCGTGCGCTTCTCTTCCGCCGCCATCTGGCCCAGCAAGGTTAGGAGCACGGTTTGGATCGCAGGTTCCACCGTTGCATTGCCCTCCGGTTTCCCTGAGGTCACCTGCCCGTGGAACTGCCGCACATTGTTCACGGAACCCTCGCGGTACAAATCCTTGGTCACGCCGCCCGCCCAGTAACCTTCCTTGCCGGCGCGGATCATCACCCGCCCGCCGAAGTCCGTCATGAACACGCCCTTGCTGCCATAGAACTTGTTGGCACAGGTGAACTGCATGCCGCCCACGGTATACTGGCGCGACATGAAGTTCATGCTGCCGCCCTTGAACTCGAAGTTGAGCGAGTAGTGGTCCGCCGTGTCGCCGGCAAAGGTGATGGCGTTGCGACCGTTCGTCCCGGTGGCGCGCAGCGGCTGGCCCAGCGCCCAGCTCATGATGTCCGCGGCATGGATGTTCTGCTCCGTGATGATGTCACCCCCCAGCGCCTTGTAATGCACCCAGTTGCGCAGCCGTGCTTCCGGCGTGTCGCCGGTGACCTTCAAGGGAATGGTGTCCGCCTCATAGTCACACAGGCCGAACGTGAAGTCGCCGATCGCACCTTCATGCATGCGTTTAATACCTTCCTGGAATAACGCATCGCCCCGGCTCTGCACGTCCACTAACACCACGAGCCCCTTGTCCGCCGCCTTCTTCACCGCCTCGCGAACCCGGTCGCAACTGGGCACGTCGATGGCCACCGGCTTCGCCACAAGAACGTGCTTGCCCGCCTCAATCGCGGCCACCAACTGCTCCGCGTGAAAGCAGGGTGGACTGTGAATGGCCACGGCATCCACATTTGGGTCCGCCAGCAACTTCTTGTAACCATCCAAGCCGCTGAAACGCATTTGTTCGGCGATTCCAAAGGTGTCGCCGAACTTGTCGCCGTTGTCCTTGAAGTAATCCGCCAGCGCGGTGAACTCATATCCGCCATCGTCCTTGAGAATACCGGCCACAAAAGTGCCGCGATTGCCGCACCCGATGCAGCCGATGCGGATTTTCTTTATTCCATTCTGGGCCAATCCCAGGGAAGCTAGCGAGGTGGCGAAGGCAGCGCCTGTGCTGGCGCTGAGGAAGTGGCGGCGGGAGACTGGCAGCGTTGTCATCATATTGGGTGTCAGGTAAATGGGAGGCTCACGAAAAGACCGACCAGTCGAGCACGACCTTGCCGCTCTGGCCGGTCTTCATGACTTCGAAACCTTTTTCAAATTCATCCGCGCCAAAGCGGTGCGTGATCACCGGCTTGATGTCCAGGCCGCTCTCCAGCATGACGGACATCTTGTACCAGGTCTCGTACATCTCGCGCCCGTAGATGCCTTTGATGGTCAGCATGTTGAAGATGACCTTGTTCCAGTCGATGGCCATCGGCTCGGAGGGAATGCCGAGCATGGCGATCTTGCCGCCATGGCACATCGCGTCGATCATGCCGCTGAAGGCCTCCGGATTGCCTGACATCTCCAGGCCCACATCAAATCCTTCCTTCATGTGCAGCTGCTTCTGAGTCTCCGCGAGGCTGCCCTGGGTGATGTTGAGCGCCACATCCGCGCCGAGCTTCCTGGCCAGCTCAAGGCGGTAGTCGTTCACGTCCGTGATCACCACGTGCCGGGCGCCTGCATGCTTCGCAATCGCCACCGCCATCACCCCGATGGGGCCTGCGCCGGTGATCAGCACATCCTCGCCTAACAAGTCGAAGGAAAGGGCGGTGTGCATGGCGTTGCCGAAGGGGTCGAAGATCGCCGCCACGTCCTCGTCAATCCCCGGCGTGTGATGCCACACGTTGGTCATCGGCACGCTGATATACTCGGCAAACGCTCCGGTGCGGTTCACGCCGATGCCCACGGTGTCCTTGCACAGATGACGGCGGCCCGCGAGGCAGTTTCGGCAGCGACCGCACACCACGTGCCCTTCCGCGCTGACGGTCTCCCCCGGATGGAAGTCGGTGACGTTGGACCCCACGTCCACGACCCGGCCGACGAACTCATGGCCCACCACCATGGGCACCGGGATGGTTTTGCGCGCCCATGCGTCCCATTTGTAGATGTGCATATCCGTGCCGCAGATGCCCGTCTTGCTTACCTTGATGAGCACATCGTTGATGCCGATGGCGGGTTCAGGCACATCCTGCAACCACAGTCCGGCTTCCGATCTGGCTTTAACGAGTGCTTTCATAGTGGGAAAAGATTCCTCTATAATGGAACCCGGCCCTGTGAAATGGCAAGCACAATTTCCGGTTTATCAGATGTCTTGTCCAGGATATCGGATACTCTAGCCGCCATTCTCGCGCACCCACTGGCCTGCGCGCAGATACAGGTCCGCAGAGCTGCGCAGGCCGAGCTTTTCCTTGATTCTCGCGCGGTAGGTTTCCACCGTGGATTCACCCAGGTGCAGCATTTGCGCGATTTCACGGGTGTTCTTGCCGCGGCCCAGCATTTGAAATACCTCGAGCTCCCGGTCGGCCAGCGCCGAGACGCCGCCGAAGTCGGAATCGGTGCGCTTGTGGGTCATGCGGTGCAACAGCTTGGAGGTCACGCGCTTGCTCACATACATCTCCCCGGCCATCACCTGGCGCACGGCGTTGATCACCTCGGAGGAAGCCTCATTTTTGGTGATGTAGCCACGTGCGCCGGCGCGCAGAGCGCGTTCAGCGTACAGCTCTTCATCGTGCATGGAGAGCACCAGCACGTTGAGCTCAAGGCCCTCCGCCTTGAGGTCTTTGAGCAGTTCCAGCCCGCTGGAGCCGCGCAAGGTGATGTCCACGATGGCGATATCCGGCCGGGTCTCCTTGATGAGCTTCATGGCATCGCGGTTGTTGTCCGCCTCGCCACAGATTTCCATGCCCAGGTCGCGGTTGATCAGCTGGCCCAGATGTTCGCGGAACATGGGGTGGTCTTCGACAAGCATCACCTTGCAGCGGGCTGCGGGTTTGGATTCAATTCGTGGCATAATTGTCAGCGGGGTAGTTGGTTCGGACCTTGATACGGCACCAGAGCGAGGTGCCGCCGCCGGCACGGGGCTCAATCGCCAGTTCAGCGCCCAAGGCATGGGCACGGTAGCGCATGGTTCTGAGGCCCATGCCGGTGGAAACGTCCTGGGTGCGCGCGGGCAGCCCCCGGCCATTGTCATCCACCCGCAGTTCCAGGTAATCTTCGTCAGGCAGGAGTGACAGCACAATTTCTCGTGCACCGCTGTGCTTCAACGCGTTGGCCACCGCCTCCTGGGCGATGCGGAACAGGTGCATGGCCACCTCCGGATCGTCCACCTGCACCTCGGCGGAATCGGTGACGTGAATAGGCACTCCGGTGAGACGCTGGGCGGCCTGCGCCATCTCGGCAAGCGCGGCGGAGAGACCGATGCGGTCCACATGAACAGGGAAAATACCCCTGGCCAGGCCGCGCGCCTCCTGCACGGTTTCCTGCAGTGCTCGCTCGATGTTCGCCGCGTCCAAGGCCTCCGGCCGGTCGCCGGCCTGCAAATCATCGGCCAGCGCTCTGGCAGCACAGCCGATGGCGGCGAGTTGCTGGCAAAGCCCGTCATGCAGATCCTGGCCGATGCGCTGCTGTTCATGTTCGCTGACACTTATGATTTCCAGCTCGAGCAGGCGCATTTCCTCGAGAATCTGAATGCGCTCCGCATCGGCGTCCTGGCGCCTGCGGATAAGAGCGGCACCAACGGCCATCGCCGTCCAAAAGGCAACCCGGTTGAAATTGGCCAAGGCGTAGCCAAAGGAAGATTTATAGGGTTGCGATGACCAGTTGGCCAGCGCCGAGATCACTGCGTTCGTGAGCGCCACACAGAGCCCGACATTGCGCCCACCCACCCATGCGGAGAATACCACGATCACCCCGTAGACCAGAGACAGATTGATTTCATAGCCGGTCAACCAATCGATCCAGCCGACCAGCAAGCTCACCGCTGTCACCATCAGATACAGAGCCCACTTCGGTTTCGCCTGCAACCACGCCTCCAGAAGCTCCCAGCCGTCGGCAATCTCCGCGCGCAGGGTCCTGGAGCCTGATCCATCTGCCACTGGCACCAGGGATGGCTGGTCAGCGTTTGCGGTGGAGGCTTTCATAATTTTGCGGTGGACAGGGAGCATCCGTGCGTTTTAGCGGCCTTGGCGAGAGCCTGAAACACTCCGTAGTCCTGAACATAGTCCTCAGGTTCATAGGGGCGCGAGGCAAAAATCAATAATGCGGCATCAGCACTGTGATTGAATTCCGTCGCCCATACCATCGGCGGAATATAAACACCCACATTGGGGTGGTTCAGCCGGACCACAGCGTTGTTCGTTCCGTCATCCACCGCCAGACTGCAGCGCCCGCACACGCATAGGATAAACTGCCCGCACTCCTTGTGGGCGTGAGCGCCCCGCGTCTGCCCGGACGGAATGCCATAGGTGATAAAGTACCTCTCCGGTTTGAAGGGCAGGTCCCGGCCAAATTCTCCCACCGTGAGGTTGCCCCGGTCGGCATCCTCAATATGGCGCATCTGGTAAAGGCGCACGCCCCGCACGGAATGTGGCTGAAAGGTGGTGTCCGTGATCGTCATGGTACAGGTTGATGAACAGTTACGCTTCTCACCAGGGATTGGGGTTTGCCGGAAGCGGTCATGAAGGCGCGCCCCACATACTCGCCGATGAGGCCCAGCATCAGGAGCTGCGCGCCCGAGAACACGGTGATGACGGCCATCAGCGATGCCCATCCGGCTTGAATTCTGCCGACCAACAGGGTCTCCAGCACGACATCGCCAAGCATTACCAGCCCCACCAGGCACAGCAGGGTGCCCAGCAGCGTGGCCAGCCGCAGGGGCATGATGCTGAAGTCGAACAGCAGGTTCAAGGTCAGTCGCACCAGTTTGCGCAGCGTATAGGTGCTGCTGCCCAGCGCGCGCTCATCATGCCGCACCTCCAAGCGGTCGATCCGGTTCGTGGCCCCCATGATCAGGCCGTCGATGTAAGGATAGGGACCGCGATACGCCACGATGCGCGCGACCAGCTCGCGGCGCATGGCCCGGAAGCTGGACAGATAGAGATCGCGCGGCTTGTCCAGCAGCAGCGTCGCAATGGCATTGACAAGCCGGCTGGCGCAGTTGCGCATCCAGTGATGCCCCTTCTTTTCATACTGGGAATAGACCACCTCCGCATCGGTGCCCTGCAAGTGCGCGAGCAGTCTCAGCGCCTCGCTCAGGGGGTTCTGCAAATCGTCGTCCATGTTCAGAATGAACTGCCCCTGGGCATGGCGGCAGCCTTCCAAAACAGCTGCGTGCTCGCCGAAATTGCGCGCCAGCTCCACCAGTGTCACTTTCGCCGGAAGGTCCTGGAGGAGCAAACCCGCGCGGTTGCCCGTGCCATCGGTGCTGCCATCATCGACCAGCACCAGCTCCCAGCCGCCGGCGAGATGCAAGCCTCGGAAAGCGTCCAACAATCGCGGCAGCGAACCACCCGTGTTAAACAAGGGGACCACAAAGCTGGCGAGCGGTAGTTCAGTCTTCATGGCGGCTCCTGGGGTTTGCCTTCTCGATGGGTCGCTGAGGCCATCGGGGAGGGTGGGGCTCCCGGCAGTCATGGCGGTGCCTGGGGTTTGCCTTCTCGACGGCAGACTGAGGCCATTCGGGAGAGTGGGGCTCCCGGCTGTCACGGCCACTTCCGAAACTCACCACGCGAATGGGGGGCTTGCAGGCGACCGCAAAAAGCGACGTCCTGAACGGCATGACCAGCCACCGGCAACCCTGTGCATACACCCTTCCAAACATTGTCATAAGCGCATTCAACCAGCGTGGTGGCAGGGATGGATCGGAGGTGCCAGCCCCCCTGTGAGTGAGGGCAGCCACCGGCTCCGTCGTCGCGGTGCCAGCATCGGTAGAAACAGCCACACTTTAAAGTAGTGAATCATTTGTGGGCGCAGTCTATGGCGTCCTGGCAACGGCCGCACCTTACACGCCTCGTAGCGGCGCACGCCACATGCCGCCCCGTCCGGTGAGCCGCACCGCCCGTCGATTGCTGGCAAGTTGAGCACCGGCCAGCCGCTTGGCGGCAGGACGCGTGTGCTTTCTCGCATCTTTTTTCCCTCGTTCACGCCTGTATGACAGATCATGCGGCCCCAAATTGTTCGATCGCCGAGCAAACCGCCTCCACTGCCTCCAGCGTCAGGTAAGGATGGAGGGGCAAAGAGAGGATCTCCGCCACCGCCCGCTCGGTCTCTGGCAATGGCAGGGGCGAGAATTCCCGGCACGCGTAGGCTGGCTGCTGATGAATTGCCAGCCGGTAATGCCGTGCCACCGGCACCCCGGCTGATTGCAGCCAGTTCTGCAGTTCGTCGCGCCGGGAGCTGCGCACCACATACTGGTGCCAGGCGGGCTCGCAGGCCGCGCGCACCATGGGAGGCCGCACCACGCCGCCGGCTCCCAGCCGCTGCGAGTACCTGGCCGCCAGTTCGCGGCGTGTCTGCAACCGCACCGGCAATGTGGTCAGCTTGACCCGCAGGATCTCAGCCTGCACTTCGTCCAAGCGGCTGTTCACACCCTCCACCTCGCTGATGTGGGGCTGCCGCCAGCCATACTGCCGGATCATCCGCATGCACTCCGCAAGCTCGTCATCCGCCGTGGCCACCGCCCCCGCATCCCCCATCGCCGCGAGGTTCTTGGTGGGATAGAAACTGAAGGCCGCCGCTCGGCCAAGCGTGCCGGCAGAGCGGCCGTTCCAAGTCGCGCCGTGCGCCTGGGCTCCGTCCTCCAGCAGGAGAATGCCATACTCACGCGCCACGCGCTGCAAGCCCTCCCAGTCCGCAATCTGGCCGTATAGATGCACGACAAGAGCCGCTTTCACGTCGCGGCCCGCCTGCGACTTCAGTACGGCCTCCAGGGCTCGCGGGCAAAGCGTGAGCGTCTCCGGCTCGCAATCCGCCAGAAGCACTCCCGCTCCTGCGCGTGCCACCCCGGCAGCCACCGCGACCGCCGCCAGCGAAGGCACGACAACCTTGCTGCCCGGCCCGATTTCCAGCGCCCGCAGCATCACCTCAATCGCATCCGTTCCGCTCGCCACGCCCACAGCCTGCCGGGTTCCGAGAGCCGCCGCGAACTCCATCTCGAAAGCTTTCCCCGCCGCACCCAAAAGGTACTGACCGCTGTTGAACACCCGCATCACCGCCGCATCTACTGCCTGACGGTGATGCAGATAGTCCTGATGCGGAAACGGAGGAAACATCTTATATTTCAAATCTTCCATCCCCTAATTGTGAAGGAGGACGAATCGTGCCGCCATAAGCCATTTGTCACAGAGGCTGTCACTGATTGTAGCGCCTGGCGCGACAGGCCGGTGATTTTGCTCACCCCTCAATGAAGGGCCCGGCTGGCCTGGAGATTGCCCAACTCCCCTCTCTTCAGCTCATCCTGCACATTTTGCATGGCCTGTCTAAGGGCTGGGCTGGCAGGCTCAAGCGCCGCCGCCTTTTGCCACTGATCAAGGGCTTTGCGCGGCTGGTGGGTCTGGCTGTAGACAAGTCCCAGCATGATTTTGGACGGGCGATGGGTGGGAGCCAGGGTCACCATTTCTTTCAGCAACGCGATGCCTTTGTCCACACTTCCCAGTCCCAGATAAGACACACCCACATTATACCGCACATCCACGGATTTCTCCGTCATCGGGTTGGCCTTCAGCAATGCCATGCTCACGTTGTAGGATTCCCGATAGCGGGCGAGTCCATTGAGAGCACCCGCAAGGTTCATATGAGCGGCCCAGCAGAGGGGTTCCAGCGCGATTGTCTTTTTGAAGCAGCGCACGGCTTCTTCGCAGTTTCCACTTTTGGCATAGGCGTCGCCCAGATTGTTCCAGACCCGGAACTTGCCAGGGCTCTTCTCGATGGTGTCCTTCCACAGGGAAACATTGCTGCGCCACACCTCGTTGCGCTGCCAGGTGGCCGCGCCGAATGCCACGGCACATGCAATGACCACAGCGGGGCAAAGCCACCGTCCGCGGCGGCCCACCCGGAACCTGTCCAGCACACAAGCGAGCGCCGCGAATATCCCCACCGAGGGAAGGTAGCTCCGGTGCTCGGCCATCAAATCAGGCAGCGTCACCAGTCCGGATGAGATGACGATGGTGGCGAAAAACCAGATCGTGAAGGCAAACGCGCCGACCACTCGCGCATCCTGCCGGTGCCGGCGAAGCCACCCCCAAGAGCCGGCGATGAGCGCCCCGAACAGGATCAGCGAGCGCACCACGGGGCCTTCCAGCAGGGACCGGTGGGTGGGCCACTCCGGATCGATATTCAGCCCGCTGGGCCAGACCAGCCGCCGCAGATAGCCGGCCACCACCGTGAATTGCGTGACGAGGTAATGCCAGTGATTGAGGGGACGGTCCATGGAATTGGTCAGATTGGCCGCGATGCTCAAATGCAATACTCCGTTGCCGCGCCCCCAGGAGACGAGCAGTACCAGCAAGGGAATGAGCGGAACACATAGCAGCAGGGGGATGGCCCGCGTGAGCGCCCTCCGGGTCGGCGTGCCAATCATGAGCCGGTCCAGGAACACTGCCAGAAAGGGGGCGGTGATGGTGCACTCCTTGGTGAGCATGCCCAGCAACAGCGTCATGACTGCCGCGCCCGTGAGCAGCCAGCGCCAGATGCGGTGCTTCCTCGCGCCAGCGACAAAGTAAAGCCACAGGGTGAGCAGATAGAACAGAGCGCCGAGTGAAGTGAACCGTTGCACGATGTAAGTCACCGATTCCGTAGCCAGGGGATGCACGGCAAACAGCAGCGCGGCGGAGGCCGCAATGAAGAGCACTGAGTTGCGGGACAATTCGCGCCCCCGCAGCCTGCCTCCCAGCAGGGTGGTGAGCAGGGCATAAACCAGGATGGAGTTCCCGGCATGAACCGCAATATTCACCGCGCGGTACCATCGGGGGGTGAAACCACCCAGCAAGTAATTCAGGTGGAACGTCAGGTAGGCCGCCGGGCGCAGGATGAAGTTGGTCGCCAAGTCGGGGTCCAGCCCCATCTTGAGAGGTCTGGCGACGAATTCGCGAATGTCAGTCAAGCTGCCGAAACTGCCCGCATCGCGCACCAGCGGATTGTTTTGCAGGTAAACGACATCATCGAATACCAACGGAAAATCCGCCGTCCACGCATAAAGCAGCGCGCAGACGCCAGCCAGGATCAGGGCCACCAGCCCGTGCAGCCAATGACGCTGGCGAAAACGAGCGAGCGTGCTGGAGTCAGGGTTGCCGACGTGTTGCGCCGCCAGGGGAGCGACGGGGCGGGCGCTGTGACTGAGAGTATGCTCTGAACGCTTTGAATACTTTGCCATGGTGGAATTATGGTTAAATCGCAACGGATTGTGCCTCGGCGGCGTTCCTTTTGGCAAAAGACAAGACCTGTAGTGTGGAGCGCTACTGCGTCACGGCGGGTCACTACGTATGGCGGTGGGTTCCAAATGAATGCCCTGCCCACGACCTTCCTTGAACTGGTATCGATCTCCAAAAGTCCGAACCCTCACCGCATGCACCGCCAACTGCCGGAATGATCCCGCCCGCAGCGCTCGTTGTGCTACGCTCGTACGCCATGCATACTCTCCGCGCCCTCACCCTTCTTGCCCTGCTCGGCCTGCCATCGCTGGCGGATGACGCGCCGGGCCATTCCCTGCATGGCGAGGCCTTCGATGAAGGGCCGCGCCAGGCAGCGGTGCTCATGGCAGGCATGCCCAAGATCGACTTTCCGATCACGACCCGCAGCCCCGAGGCGCAGCAGTTTTTCACACAAGGCGTGGCGCAGCAGCACGGATTCTGGTACTTCGAAGCCGAACGCTCGCATCGCCAGGCCAGTGCGCTCGACCCCGATGCCGCCATGCCATACTGGGGCATGGCCATGGCCAACGTGAACAATGACAAACGCGCCAAGGGCTTCCTGGCCAAGGCAAGCGAACGCAAGGCCAAGGCCAGCAAACGGGAGCAGATGTGGATCAGCTCCCTTGAGAATTATTACAAGGACGACAAACGCGACAAGAAACAGCGCCAGCTCGGCTACATCAAGGACCTGGAAGCCATCGTCCAGGACTTCCCCAAGGACATCGAAGCCAAGGCCTTCCTGGTGTGGAAGATCTGGGATGCAAACGGCACCGTGCCCATCTCCAGCAACCAGGCCGTCGATGCTCTGATCGATCAGATTTTCGCGGTCAATCCCATGCATCCCGCCCATCATTACCGCATTCATTTGTGGGATGATGACAAGCCCATTCGCGCCCTGGGCTCCGATTCCAAATGCGGCCAGACTTCCCCCGGCATCGCCCACATGTGGCACATGCCCGGCCACACCTTCTCCAAGCTGGGTCGTTATGACGATGCCGCCTGGCAGCAGGAAGCCGCCACCCGCGTGGATCACGCCTACATGATCAAGACCCTGGTGCTGCCCGACCAGATCCACAACTACGCCCACAACGAGGAGTGGCTCACCCGCACGTATGGCGAACTCGGCCGCGTGCATGACGCCATCAGCCTGGCCACCACCCTCATCGAGAACCCCCGTCACCCCGTTTACAACACGCTCGACAAGTCGGGTGACAGCGCCAGCTATGGCCGCACCCGCCTGCTCGAAACCCTCACGGAATGGGAACTGTGGCCGCGCATCCTGCAAATCAACGGCGGGCCGCTCATGCCGCCCGCCACGCAAAACAATCACGAGCTCAACCGCCTGCGCGCGGTCGGACTGGCCCAGTTCAACAGCGGCAGCAGCAAGGAACTCGCCGCCACGATCGCGTCGCTCGAAGCGCTCGAAGTGAGGATCAAAGAACCGAAGGCTAAAGATGCGAAGGTCGAAGACAAAAAAGCTGAAGCGAAAGCAGTCGTAAAGGAAGAAGTCCGCAAGGACCTGCCAACCAAAGATGGGACGTCCGACCCGCCGAAGACCGCATCGCTCCCCGCCAAACCTTCCGCATCACCTGCTGCCGACAAAGCTCCACCCGCTGCCAAACCTGCCCCATCGCCGGTCGCCAACAAATCCGCACCAGCCGCCGACAAGCCCGACTTGGTCCACAAAGCCCTCCCCTCCGTGCTGGCGGAGCTGCGGGCTGCGCAGCTCATCCTCGACAAAGCCGGCGCCGACCAGGTGCGCGAGGCCCTGGACAAGTCCAAGGACATCCCCACGGAGCGCCTGGTGCGTTACCACCTGCGCATTGACGACAAAAAGAAGGCGGGCGAACTCGCCGCGAAGCTAGGCCAGAACCTTTCTGGCTGGGCCGCCCAGGCCGAAGTGTATCTGGCGATGGGCCGTACGGAGGACGCGAAGAAGGCCTTCGACAAGGTGCGGGAACGGGGCTTCTCCATGGATCACGATCTGCCCCTTGCGCAGCGTCTGGACGCGCTTGCCGCCACCCTCGGCATCAAAGGCGAGTGGCGCAAACCCGCCCCCGTGCGCACCGACAGCGGCGACCGGCCCTCCCTCGAATCGCTCGGCCCCGTGCACTGGAGCCCGCCCCATGCCCCCGCCTGGTCCGGCACCGGCCTCGATGGCAAGTCCGTGAGCAATGACACCTATGCCGGCAAGCCCACCCTGCTGCTGTTCTACGTCGGCTCAAACTGCAGCCACTGCATGGAGCAGTTGAAGACGTTCGAAGGCGTCGCCAGTGACTTCAAATCCATGGGCATCAACATCGTGGCCATCTCGCCAGAAACGAGCAAGGAGCTGCCCCTGGCCCAGAAGTATGCCAAGACCAAGGCTGGGTTCCCCTTCCCTCTCGTTTCCGCCAAGGACATCGAAGTCTTCCGCGCCTACCGCGCCTATGACGACTTCGAGAAGTTCCCCCTGCACGTCGTCGCCCTCGTCGATGAACACCAGCGGCTGCGCTGGCTTGACGTCGGTTACAAACCCTTCATGGACGCCAAGTTCCTCATCGAAGAAGCCAGACGCCTGCTGGCCCTGCCTGCCGACGCCGTGGCGCAGAAATGAGCCCGGGCCTTCAAGCCGGGATGGAAGAACAAACCCAACCCTTTGTACTCCCCGGCAGGCTCGTAAGATCGCCCCGGCTGCTGACGAAGACTTCCCGAGTGAAGACGAAAAAATTGGAGGACAAAAAAATGTATGATTATCCTCAGGATCCTGTGTCACTGGCACGACAACAAACCTTCTCACGACAGGAAATAGGATGCCCTAAACTGAATCCCAATTTTTTGCTCCTCCAATCTTTTTGTCCATTCCCTAACCCATGAACTTCACCCGCGACCTCGCAACCGAATACAGCCGCTACCTGACCCGACGCTGGTTCTTCAAGGACTGCGGCGTGGGTCTGGCCAGCATCGCGGCCATGGATCTGCTGGCGCGCAATGCTTCCGCCGCACCGGCTGCCGCACCTGAAAGCCCGCTCGCCATCAAGAAGCCCCACTACCCGGCCAAGGCCAAGCGGGTGATCTACCTGTTCATGGGCGGTGCGCCCAGCCACCTGGAGCTTTTCGACAACAAACCCGAACTCGCCAAGTGGGACGGCAAGCTGCCGCCCGCCAGCCTGCTCGACGGCTACCGCGCCGCCTTCATCAACCCCAACAGCAAGCTGCTCGGCCCCAGGTTCAAATTCGCCCGGCACGGCCAGTCCGGCATGGAGATGAGCGAACTGCTGCCGCATCTCGCAAACATGGCGGACGACCTCACCGTCGTACGTTCGATGAAAACGGATGCCTTCAATCACGCCCCGGCGCAGATCCTCATGAGCACCGGCGCAACCCAGTTTGGCCGCCCCAGCTTTGGCGCGTGGACCCTCTATGGCCTGGGCAGCGAGAACCAGGACCTGCCCGGCTACGTTGTCATGCAGTCCGGCGCGAAGGGCCCCAGCGGCGGGCTGTCGAATTTCGGCTGCGGCTTCCTGCCCACCGTGTACCAGGGCGTGCCCTTCCGCAGCGCCGGCGATCCCGTGCTCTTCCTGTCCAACCCCAAAGGCATCAACCAGGCCACCCAGCGCGACACGCTCGATGTCTTGAAGCAGCTCAACGAAGAGCGCCTCGGAGTCACCGGCGACCCTGAAATCGCCACCCGTATCAACAGCTTCGAGCTCGCCTACCGCATGCAGCGCACCGCGCCCGAAGTGATGGACCTGAGCACCGAGCCCCAGCACATCCTCGACATGTATGGTGCCAAGCCTGGTGAGCCCTCCTTTGCCAACAATTGCCTGCTGGCCAGGCGCCTCATCGAAAGCGGTGTGCGCTTTGTCCAGCTCTTCCACGAAGCCTGGGACCACCATGGCGGCCTCACCAACGGACTCAAAACGCAGTGTGGTCTCACTGACAAACCCTGCGCCGCTTTGGTGGCCGATCTCAAGCAACGCGGCCTGCTCGAGGACACCATCGTCATCTGGGGCGGCGAGTTCGGCCGTACCCCCATGGTGCAAGGCGGCAGCGACGGGCGTGATCATCACCCTAACTGCTTCAGCATGTGGTTCGCCGGCGGCGGCATGAAACCCGGCCTCACCCTGGGCAGCAGCGACGACTTCGGCTTCAACACCACCGAGGACCCCGTGCATGTGCATGACTTGCATGCCACGCTATTGCATTTGTTAGGCTTCGACCACACCCGGTTGAACATGAAGTTCCAGGGGCTGAACATGCGGCTCACGGGAGTGGCCGGGGAGCTGGTGCCGAAGCTGGTGGCGTAGGGACGCGCCGGTGGACGGAGTGGACAAAGTGGACTTTGTGGACGAAATTCTGGTTGTTTACTTCCTTCAGTAAGATGCCTTGGCGGGCTGGTATTTCACTTCTGTCGCATCATAGAGCACCGTCGCAGGCTTCAGGCCTTTGCGTCCCAGTTTAGCCCCATATAGGACGTTGTCGCTTGTCCATACAACCCTCCCCTTCACGGCGTCGTAGTCAGCCGAGCACCAGCCCTCGCAGCCCTCCACCGTCCCTTCAATCGATACCAGTGCGAAGGTGTCGAACGAAGTGCCCCGATTCTCGTCTTCATTGATACCGACCCAGCGAGTCAACTGCAGTTTCCAGCGGTGGTTGTTAGCAAGCTGCTTCTGGAAAATGATTCGACGAACGTCCATCTGGTAACTCCACTTGGCCACTCCGGCAGCCTCCTCGGCTGTAAAGGTCTCCCAGGGTGTTACCGGCTTCCAGCCATCTCGCTGAAGTTGGAAACCAGCGCCTTTAACAAAGGATTGCCATGCCACGGGAGAATCCGGTGTGATCGCAATTCCAATGTCATCCCACTCGGGCTTCACTTGATCGTTTGCCCACATCTCATGGCCATTTCCCGTAAACAGTCCTCGGCCAGGACCGTGGACCCAGCCTGACGCGCTCCAGAACGCCAGGGCCTTCAGCCAGGGCCAGCGTGAAACGACGAGGCGAACGCTCTTGTCCTTTCCAGAGTGGGTGTTCACGTAGTACGCCAGGTATCGACCATCTGGAGAGATGTCCGGGCACTCAAGCTTCGACCTGAGGCACTGGCTTCTCACAAATGTATCCGTCGTTCGATCCCATCCGATGACGGATGAAACCCTTCCTGGTCCGTACTTGATCAGAATCGCCGATGCCGACTTGGCGGAAAGGTGGAGATGAGTGTGCGCCATCGCGGAAGTTTCGGTATATTTATTAAAGACATCCAGGTTTGCAACTCCTGCGTGAGGGTTGTGCATGCAGGTCTCGCCGGAGCGCTGGTGGCGTAGGGGGGAGGGTGCGCCGGTGGACGGGAATGGACAAAGTGGACTTGGTGGACGGAGTGGACGAAAGCCCGGTCCACTGAGTCCACCAAGTCCACTTTGTCCAGATTGCCTCTGCGGATAGAGTAGACAACGCGCTCGCTTTCGCCTAGAGCTGATCCCATGGAACCTCTAATCCCGAAGCATGGTGGCTACCGTAGGCTGAAGAGCTTCCAAATCGCCCAGCTTTGCTACGATGTAACCGTCAGGTTCTGTGATCGCTACATCGACAAGCGCAGCCGCACTCACGACCAGATGGTGCAGGCGGCACGCAGCGGGGTCCAAAACATCGCGGAAGGCAGTGCGGCCAGCGGTACATCGAAGAAGACGGAACTGAAACTCACGAGCGTGGCCCGCGCCAGCCTTGAGGAACTGCTGCTGGACTACGAGGACTTTCTGCGCCAGCACGGCCTGCCACAGTGGCCCAAGGAAGATCCCCGCCGGGCGGCACTGGTGGCACGGCGCTGCACCACGGCCGACGCGGTGGCGGAATGGGTGAGCGAGATCCGCTTGACTGCACCGCAGCCGCCCGGAATCCCGTCCACAAAGTCCACTTCGTCCACAAAGTCCACCTTCCCTGAGATCGCTGCCAATGCCGCGCACATCCTCATCACGGTGGCCTGCGCCCTTCTAGACCGCCAGATTGAATCTCTGGCCGCCGCCTTCACCAATGAGGGCGGCTTCACTGAACGCCTGTACCGCGTCCGCAGCGAGCACAGAAGTCGTGCGCCTACGCCTCCTCCAGCGCCACGGCCAGCACTTCATCGACGGTCTCCACGGGGATGATTTTGAGGCGCTGCCTCACCTCGTCAGGCAGATCGGGCACGTCCCTTTCATTCAGTTTCGGGATGATGATGGTCTTGATGCCGGCACGCAGCGCCGCGATGGACTTTTCCTTGAGGCCGCCAATCGGCAGCACCAAACCGCGCAGGGTCACCTCGCCGGTCATGGCGACGTCCTTGTTGACGCGGCGGTTGGAGAAGAGCGAGGCCAGGGCGGTGAACATCGCGATGCCCGCTGACGGGCCGTCCTTGGGCACGGCGCCGGCGGGCACGTGCACATGCACCTCGTTCTCCTCGAAAAGCTTGGGATCGATGCCGAGCTGGGCGGCGCGGCTGCGCACGAGGCTGAGCGCGGCGCGCACAGACTCCTTCATCACATCGCCTAACTGGCCAGTGAGCGTAAACCCGCCCTTGCCTGGAAAACGAATGGCTTCAATGTGCAGCACCTCGCCGCCGGCGGTGGTGTAGGCCAGGCCGGTGACGACACCGGGGGCGCTGCTTTGCAGCTTGCTCTCGCGCACGAAGAACGCGGGGCCGAGGGCTTCACGAACGACACTCGGGGTGACTGTGGCCTCCGTGATCTCGCCCTTGGCGATGCTGGCGGCAATATGCCGGGTTACGGAGGCGACCTGGCGCTCAAGATTGCGCACTCCGGCTTCACGGGTGTAGTCCTCGATCACGCGCTCGATGGCCTCCTCGCTCCAGGTGCATTGCGCTTCGGTCAGGCCATGCTCAGTGGTCTGGCGTTTGACGATGTAATTTCGGGCGATCTTCAACTTCTCGCCTTCGGTATAGCCGGGAAGTTCGACCACCTCCATGCGGTCGCGCAACGGGCCTGGAATGGTGTCCAGTGTGTTGCAGGTGGCGATGAAGATGACCTGCGACAGGTCAAACGGCACATCCACATAGCGATCGGTGAACTCATGGTTCTGGCGCGGGTCGAGCACTTCCAGCAAAGCGCTGGCGGGATCGCCCCGGAAGTCCGCGCCGAGCTTGTCGATTTCATCGAGCATGAGCACCGGATTGCGGGTTCCGAGCCGACGCAGTTCCTGAATCAAGCGCCCCGGCATCGCGCCGATGTAAGTGCGCCGATGGCCGCGTATCTCCGCCTCATCGCGCAGGCCGCCCAGGCTGATGCGCGCGAACTTGCGCCCCAATGCTTCGGCAATGGACTGCCCGAGACTGGTCTTGCCGACGCCCGGGGGGCCGAGAAAGCACAAGATCGGCCCGCGCCCGGCGGGGTTGAGCTTGCGCACCGCGAGGTATTCGATCAGCCGCTTCTTGACCTTCACCAGACCGTAGTGGTCGCGGTCGAGAATCTCCTGGGCCTTGTGCAAATCCACCGCCTCATCGCTGAGTACGTTCCAAGGCAGTTCCGCCAGGGTTTCGAGATAGCTGACAATGACGGAGTGATCCGGGCTGGCGGGCGGAATGATTTCCAGGCGCTTCAATTCCCGCGTGGCATGCGTCTTCGCCTTCTCCGGCAGCCCCGCCTTGTCCAGGCGCTGCCGGATGTCCTCCACCTGCTCTTCCGCGCTGCCTTCTTCGCCGAGCTCCTTTTGAATGGCCCTGAGCTGCTCGCGCAGATACGCGCGCTTCTGCGCCTCGGAGAATTCGCTGTGAACATTCTCGCGCAGCTTGGTTTGCAGCTCGGTGATGTGGAGCTGGTTGTCCACATGCTGCTGCAGCGCGGCCACGCGCCGGGCCACATCGGGCTCCTCCAGGAGCCTCTGCTTTTCAGCGGACTCGATGCTGAGATTGCCCGCCAAAAAATCGGTCAGCACGCCGGCATCTTCCATTGAGGCGAACACCTCCTTGAGTTCCGGTGCCACTTCAGGACGCAGGTCGAGCAGCTTCTGCGTGGATTCGCGCAGGTTGCGCACCGCCGCCTGGGAGTAGTCGTCCTTGGCCGGCACCTGGCCGGGGAGCTTTTCGATCTCCGCCTTCATGTATGGCTCCTGCTGAACCAGATGCTTCAGGCGCATGCGGGTCTCGCCATGCACGAGAATGACCACGCCGCTTTCGCCCTGGCGCATCATGCGCACCACGCGCCCGACGACGCCATGGTCGTGGAGTTGCTCCAGCGAAGGGTTCTCAATGTCCTTGTCCTTCTGCAGGACCAGGGCCAGCAGCTTGCTCTGGGACAGGCTCTCCTCGAGCATGCGCAGGCTGGAAGGCCGGCCGATGCTCAATGCCTGGACGGTGCCGGGAAACAACACCGTATCACGCAAGGGCAGCACGGGCAGCACCTCGGCAGCAGCAGACGGCACCGGCGGGGGCCCGGTCACCTCCGGACCGGCGGCTCCGGCCTGATCCAATGACAAATCCGCAATCATTGCTCGTCCTCCTTCCGCACCCGCGGCAAGACAATCCAAAGCCAACCATTCTCCTGCCGTGCCTCCACACGCCCGGTGTCGACCTCCACAGGAAACTCGAGGATGCGCTCGAACCGGCCGTCCGCGATCTCCATTACCAATATACGACCGCAGGACTGGCGCTGGCTGCCGCAGTCGGGCGGCTCGCGATAGCCACGAATCACCAGCCGTCGTGGTTCCACGTCCACCGTGATGTCCTGCTTGCGCACGCCCGCCAGATCCACGCACACCTCAAGACGGTCCGGGTGGGCATAGACGTTCACAGCGGGCCGCCATGTCGTTTCCGCAGGTTGCAGGCTCCCGAAGTGAAGTCCCTGGAGTTGCGCCGCCAGTTGGTCCGTCCTGGAGATGATGCGGGTGAATCGAATGCTTGGGCTCATGACACAGTCATAGATAATCGCACAGCGCCGGCCCGGTGGTCGGATTGAGCGTTGGTTGGAGCGTGGTTTCCTTCCGGCAGTCTGCTGCAAGGACCTTGGCGGGATGGCGTCACCGGTACCGCTTCACCGCGGTTTTCATCTGCCGGATGCCCCGGTCCTCACGCAGATCTTTTGACTGCTTGAAGTTATTGTCGTGCTTCCTTGGATGAGGGGCTGTCTCGTTGTGGTTGGCCCCCAACTTGTAGGGAAGCAGCGGCTCCGTTGCCTCAGGAGTGGGGGCCGGTTCAATCGAAGGTATAGTTTTCGTTTTCATGGCATCTCCATTCTAGCCCAGGACCGGTCGCGGTCTTCTCGCCCCTTGCGCTGCACTGAGCGAATCATGCGCCCGGCCTGCGGGCGTTTTGCGGCCTTTGCCTGAGGCGTCGTTTCTATTCACACTCACCGCTTGCTACGTGCCCCGGGCTCCGCTATCTGAACAGTCCATGAATTCGGAGCTGCAGAAACTCGTTACCGCCGGCAAGATCACCCAAGTAGAAGGCAACAAGCTTGACAAGCTGGAGCCAGGCACCGCCTGCCAGCATAAGAGCTGGGGTGTAGGCCGCATCGCTGAATGGGACCTGCTGGGCGACCGCATCCTCATTGATTTCGAAGGCAAGCCCGGCCACCCGATGAAGCTGGCTTTCGCCGCAGACTCGCTTACCGCCCTTGCCCCGGATCACATCCTGGCACGCCGGGTCACCGATCTGCCGACGCTCCAAGCGCTGGCCAAGGACAAGCCAGCCGAGCTGGTCGAGCTTGCGCTGAAGAGCAGCAACGGCAGCATCAGCCTGGATGATCTGGAGCGCATCATCGCCCCACGGATCGTCGGCGCCGCCGAGTACAAAAAGTGGTGGGACAATGCCAAGAAGGAACTCAAGAGCTCCCGCCACATCGTCGTGCCGGCCAAGCGTACGGAAAAGCTCACCCTGCGCTCCACCACTGAGAAGCCGGGCCAGGTCATGGTCAACGCCTTCCTCAATGTGCGCGACCTCAAGAGCAAGCTCGCCGCCATGGCTGCTATCATCAAGGACACCGACCTGTTCGAAGAACCCGCCACCGAACTGGCCCCCGTGTTCAAGGACATTTCCGACGTGGTGCGCAAGACCTGGAAGCTTCAGCTCAAGGAAAGCCTGCACCTGCTGCTGCAGCGCGATGAACTGGTGGACGTCCTGAAGACGACGGTGCCAGCCGATGCCGCCCAGGCCCATGAACTGGTCCGCGAAGGCCGTGCACAGCTTACCGAAGCCGTCAACAGCCTGCCGGTGGGCCTGCTGGGCCGCCTTTATGGTGCCTTCCCCATCGCCTTCCCCGAAGGGGCGTGGGTCAAGGAATGTCTCGCCCACCTCACCCGCACCGGCGGCCGCGCCGTGTCCGAAATCACCACGGTGATGGATGCCAACGACGAACTGGACGTGCTGGCCGAGTTCCTGCGCAAGGCCGTGCGCAACCGCACCCTGAGCACCGACCTCTTGATTTGGATTTGCAAGGAACGCAAGGGCCTGAGCGAAGCCGTGTTCAGCATCGACCTGGGCAACGCCATCATCAGCGCCCTGGAAGACGACCATGTGGCCGGCGGTCCCAAGAAGACCGGCCGCCTGCACGACACCATCGCCGATGACCGCTCCCTGGTGGGTGAAATGGTCTCCGACGCGGATGAAGCCGACCTCAAGCTGTTCGCCAAGCGCATCCTGTCCACCTCCGTCTTCGACGAACTGACCCGCCGCTCGCTGATGGGCAAGATCATCAAGGCTCGCCCAGAAATGGAGCGCATGATGGAAAACGCCGCCACGATCAAGGACGAAGGGCTGATCGTTTCCTGGGACAGCCTGCAACGCAAAAAAGCCGAACTGGACGATATCGTCAACAACCAGATCCCCGCCAACAAATTGGAGATCCAGATCGCACGGGCAGAAGGCGACTTGCGCGAAAACGGCGGCTACAAGGCGGCACGTGAGCAGCAGTCAGTGCTCCTGCGCTTGCAGTCCAAGTATGAGCGTGAACTGCGTCATGCCCAAGGCACCGACTTTGCTGGCGTGAAGAGCGACCGCGCGGGCATCGGCACGATCGTGGAAGTCATCGACCTGGCCAGCGGCAACACCGAGATCTTCACCATCCTCGGTGCCTGGGACAGCGATCCCGACAAGAACCACCTTTCCTACATGTCCGAAACAGCGAAAGCGCTGATCGGCAAGGCCCCTGGCCACGAGCTTGAGCTGCCCATGGACGGCGTCGGCACTCAGAAGGTGAAAGTGCACGCAGTGAAGTCGTTCAAAGCGTAGGACCCCAGTGAAGCGGGAGGGGCAAGGCGCCCTTCCCTGGATGGCAACCCGGCAATGCGGGTGCCGTGGGGAGGTAGTCGAGTGCGAAGGGAAATGGGTGGACCTCTATGCGAGGCTTCACCGGCACCAATGGCAAGCCCTAGTCCGAGCCATCTTGAGCGGGCAGTAACTTGGCCCGATGCTCGCCTATCAGTTGCACCCATAAATGGGTCAAATGACGCATCCATCATGCCGGGGGGCGGCACTTGTGGTGGAAGCGTACGCAGTGCTTTGGAATGCGGCAGCCTGCTGCGGGGGCGGCGGAGAGTTCGCAGTGATGGGCGTGAACCAACCGAGTGCCGGCAGCAGGCTGCCATGACCGAAAGCGGCAGCAGGCTGCACGCAGTCCAAGGCACCGCGCGCTTGTGATGAGAAGACGTAACGTTGTTCCCAAGGTTTGGCACAGGGTAGCCGTCGTGTGCAAGGTGTGGAGGCACGCCGAGAGTTCGCAGCGAACAGTCCGGGGCGTGAAGGAGCCGAGTGACGGCGTCAAGCCGCCATGACCGAAAGCGATGTCAAGCCATCGCACTCCAAGGTGCTTTGCACGCCTCCACACCAAACGTTTGACCCATTAACAACCTCACTCGGAATCACATGCCCTACTTTTTAAACATCACGTCATCTGGATTGCCTTTGCTCAGCAGGTAGGCAAGCAGGTCCAGGATGTCGTCTTCCTTGAGCATGTAGAGCAGGCCAACGGGCATCATGCTGACTTTGCTTTCCTCCATCTTGACGACCTGCTTGCGCGAGACGTTGGTGAAGTTGTTGGGGTCCATCATGTTGGTGCAGACCATCATGGTGTCGCCGTTCATGTTGGCGATGCGGCCGGTGATTTGTTTGCCGTCCGCCAGGGTGAAGACGGTGCTGCCGTACTGGTCACTGATCTCCTTGCTTGGGAAGATGATCGACTCCAGCAGATCGCGCGGGCTGAACTTGCCGCTGACGCTGCTGAGATCGGGCCCCACGGAGCCGCCTTCACCGTTGAAGCGATGGCAGGCAAAGCAGGTCGCCGCGCCGAACATGTTGCGGCCGTTCTGATAGTTGCGGTTGCCTTCCAGACCCACACCTAAAGACTTGCTGAGCTCTTCCATGGTCCAGGCCTTGACGAACTGCATGGGCTTGACCGTGAAGCTTGCGGGTTTCACCTCGGGCTTGGCGTCAAGGATGGGCTTCAGCTCGTTCTTTTCGGCATCGCTCAGGGTCTTGAGCGCATCCTCCTTGATCTGCTGGAGGAACAGATCAAACGAAGCGCCGCCCTTGTAGTTCGCGGCGTGCAGGAACCACCTGAAATAGCTTTCGCGCGTGGCCTTGGTCCAGCCGGTCTTTGCGAAACGCAGGATGCGTGCGTAGTCCATCTGTTCTTCCTGCGTGGGCGCGCTGTCCACGAAGGGTTCGGCCTTCGCTGTCACGCGGGCATCGCCCAGATAGACGAGCAGCTCGCAGAGATCGCGGTTCAGGGCCGGATCATTCTGCGGGAACAGCGGGCTGAGGCGCTGGACCAGCGCAGCCTTCACCGGTGCAGCCGGCTCGCCCATGCGGGTGAAGGCCAGCATGTAATTGCGAACAAGAGTGACCTTGTCGAGACCCTTCAGGCTCTTCATGTCCAGCCTGTTGAGGGCGTCCAGCAGCTTGGGTTGCAAGGTCTTGTCACCACCGCTGCTGCGTGCCAGGGCCATGAGCGCGGTGAGGGCGGCGCGCGGGTTGCTTTCGGTGAGCGCCTTGTCCTGCCAGCCTGCCAGCGGTTGATGCTCGATGGCGATGCGCGCGGCGAAGCGAATGCTGCGGTCGCGGTGGCCGAGCTGGGGCCAGGCGGCCTCGATGGCTTTCGGGTCCTGCCTGCCGTGGAATACTTCCAGGCTGCGACGCAGCGCGTGGAGCTTGGCGCTGGCTTCATCCATCTGGGTAGGCGCGGGTGCAGTGCTTTCCTTGCCGGCATAAGTGACGCGATAGAGGCCGGACTGAGTCTTGCGCCCGCCGACGGTGACGTACAGTGCCTTGTCAGTGGGCGACACCGCCAGGTCGGTGAGGGGCAGCGGCGAGGCGCTCATGAACTCCTCCAAATCCGCCGTATAAGCCGCGCCATCGGGCTTCAGATGCACGGAGTATAGCTTGCCGTAGCTCCAGTCGCAGATGAACAACGATTCGCTGTACTTCGCCGGGAACTTCGTGCCGTAGCCGAACACCACGCCCGTGGGCGAGCCAAGGCCCACATCGATCACCGGTGGCAGGCTGTCCTCCCAGCGCACCGGCCATTTTTTCGAGCAGGTGCGCCAGCCGAATTCGCCGCCGCTCTGGGCGAAGCACACGCGGATCGGGCGGTACCAGGGGGTGTTCGTATCCCACTCCATGTCCGCGTCGAAGGTGAACAGGTCGCCCTCGTGATTGAAATCGGCGTCATAGATGTTGCGGAAGCCGGTGGTGAGAAGTTCCCACTTTTTGCCGTCGAGATCGGTCTTGGCAATCCACCCGCCCGGGGCGTTCACTTCGCGCATGAAGCCGCGGCCCGCCAGCATGGGGAAGAGCTGGTCTTCATCCCAGTGGGTGGGCACGCGCGACACGTCGATCTTGGTGATGGGGGTCTGGTCGCCGACGATGCAGTAAATGGACTTTTTGTCCGGTCCCAGGACCAGGGCGTGGGGGCCGTGCTCGCCGCCTTGATTGGGGAAGGCGCGCAGCAGTTCCACCTTGTCGAACTGGTCATCGCCCTTGGTACTCGTGACCCGGTACAGGCCGCGGCCCTGGTAAGCGTCATCATTGACCGAGACGTAGAGCGCGCCGGCGGTGTAGAGGATGCCCTGCGCATGGCCCATCTCCACATGGATTTTTTCCACTTTGGTATCGACTGGGCTGGCGCCCAGCGCCGGAGGCGTGATCCGGTACATGCTGCCGTATTGATCGCTCACGATGGGCCGCCCCTTGTCATCCATCGTCATGCACACCCACGAGCCCTGGAGGTCCTTCGGCACGGAATACAACAGTTCCACCTTGAAGCCGTCCTTGATTTTGATGGCGGAAGCTGGTGTGGCCTGGTTGGCGTTTTGGGCGATGGCACAGAGGGAAACTGCGAACAGAGCGAGCGGGAGAAGGCGTTTCATGCGTTGCCACAGGGAAACAAGGAATGCCCTGCGCGCAAGCGGCTTGCGCGCAGGTGTTTTCCCCACTGTCAGTGAGGGGAGCACCGATGGGCAGGGGCTGCCACGGCCCATCACCGGCCATTCAATACATGTTCGCCATCACCTCGCGGTAGTTCTGCGCCCAGAGGAAATCGGCGCGTCGTTGCCTGGGGTGATGCTGGAGCCGTTCGGGATCGTCCGTCACCGGCTCATGCCTGGACATCTCTCCCAGGCTGGACTGCTCAATTCTGACCCCCAGTGACCCATCATCATATCGGAACGCCTTCAAACGGCCATGCTCGGTGGCGTACCCTTGAATCTCAAATTCGACGGTTTTCCCATCGAGTTCCTGCCAAGAAAAATTCGGCGAGTTCATGCCAGGCTTTTATCATGATCGCCGCGCGGCTGCCAAGCTAAATCCCGAGACTGGCCAGGGCGGCCCGCATGAATGGGTGCGGGCCTGGCATCGGCCTGGCTGCACATTTTTACCGAGGCCCCTTCGCATAGCGCATGACTTCTGTGTCATAAACGACGGAAAGCTTCCAATCAGCGGCCGAACATGCGTAATATTGGCAATCGACTGGTTGTTACTGAATCCATCTTGCTCTGCAACGCCCAGCCTAGATACCTTTGCCAATGCCACCCGCTGATCGCACCAAACATCCAATGACCAGACTTCTGGTGAGCCTCCGGCCGTTTATTTTGGCCGTATTGCTGCTGATGCTGCCGGTGCGCCGCAGCATGGCGGAGGACCGGGTGGATTTCACCCTAGGCTATTATCTGGAAGACCATCACCGGGTGGAGGTGTACAGTCCCTCGCTGCTGTTGGAGACGGATGTGAATCCCACTACGGTGATGCGCCTGCAAAGCACCTATGATGTGGTGTCCGGAGCCTCGCCCACGGGTGCTCCATTGACCCGCCTGACCAGGGCGGAGCAACGGCAAGTGACCTCCACCCAAAGCGGTATCGGCATCATCGGTTACCATGCGACCGCCGGCCCTACGCCGCATACACCCGGTCCCACGGTGCCGATCTATGGCCCCGTGAGCTCGGCCACCAAGATAATGCAGACCGTGCAGGTCCCCTTCGGCAAGTCGTTTCTACCCATGCAGACTTTCACTGATCAGCGCCTGGGGCTGGACCTCGAGTTTGACCACCATGACGGCGACTGGATCTACTCGGGCGGCGTGGCCTATGGCCACGAGAGAGACTATGAGTCGGTGGCGGGGACGGCGAAAATTTCGCGTGAGTTCAACCACAAGGCCACCGTGCTGAGCCTGGGAACTGCGCTGGGCCATGACTGGGTGCTCGACCCGACCGTGCACAAGTATGTGGGCAAGGACACGTTTGACAACATCCTGAGCGTCTCCCAGGTGATCAACACCAAGACGCTGCTCACGCTCAGCGGCACGCTGGGCACGGCCTGGGGGTATCTCGACGACCAGTACAAATACGCCAGCGTGAACGACATCATCGTTCATGAAAACCGCCCGGATGCCAGAGACCGGCGCATCGCGATGGCCGTGCTCAATCACGCTTTTGATTCGGTGCACGGCAGCCTGGAGGGGTCCTACCGTTTCTACAACGACAGCTACGGCATCGACGCCCACACCTTTGGTCTCACTTGGTACCAGCATCTGGGCCGCTACCTCATCCTCGCGCCCGACGTCCGCTATTACGAGCAGTCGGCGGCGGACTTCTATGCGGTGAAATTCACCGGCAACCCCACGCTCTTTTCCTCGGACTACCGCCTGTCAAACATGGCCACCGTCACTTACGGGCTGAAGATGATCGTGAAGTTCAGCGAAAAATTCAACTTCAGCGTCGGTTACGATCGTTATTCGATGTGGGGTCTTGATGGTCAGACTCCACAAGCGGCCTATCCGAAGGCAAACATCATCACGGCGGGATTCAAACTATGGTATTGAGCGAGCCCATCAGCACCCTCGCTCCCGTGCAATGGGGCAAGGACGAGTGGGGCAAGGTGCAATTCCGCGCCATGGGCACCGGCTGCCAGCTCATCTATCGGGCGCCTTCGCGCAAGCAGGGTGTCGCCTTCCGTGATGCCGCCGTCGAATGGGTCGCCGACTTCGAGCGAAAGTATTCCCGTTATCGTGCGGACAGCCTGATCACCGCCATCAACCTCGCCGCTGGGGAGGCATGGGTGGAAACTGATGCCGAACTCGACGGCATTTTCGCCCTCTGCGATCACTACCACTGGAGCACCGGCGGTGTATTCGAACCCACGGCCCTGCCGCTGCAGCGGCTATGGGACTATCAGGTCGAGCAGCCCGTCGCACCTTCCGATCAGGCCATCAAAACGGCACTTGCGTTGGTGGGCTGGAACAAGGTGCAGCGACGACCAGGAAGCGTGCATCTGCCGGAGCCGGGCATGGCCGTTGATCTCGGTGGCATCGGCAAGGAGTATGCGGTCGATCGTGTGATCGAGCAGTCCAGGCCTTTTGGCATCATCGACATCCTGGTCGATTTCGGCCGAGATGTGCGAGCCGCAGGCCAGTCGCCCGACGGCGGGCCATGGCGCGTGGGCCTGGAACATCCCATGGACCAGGGGCGCTGCTGGGGTGGAGTCCGGGCTTCCAATCGCGCCGTCACCACCTCCGGCGATTACCTGCGGGGCTTTGATTTTGAAGGCCGCCGATACAGCCATATCATCGACCCGCGCACCGGCCGCCCCATCGACAACAGCTGCCGATCGGCCTCGGTCATCGCCCCGACCTGCACGGAAGCAGGCGTGCTCTCCACCGCCGCGTTGATTCTGGGTCATGAGCAAGGTGTGCGGCTCATCGAGCAAACCGGCTTCGCCCAGGGCTGCCTCTGGCAGGGCGGCACGCGTTACGAAAGCCATCGCTTTGCCTCCTGCCTTATCTGAACTTACGCCATGAAATCGCGCTCTATTCTGCTTCTCGCCCTCTGCTTGCTCCTTTGCCAGTGTACGGAAGTACTCCCCTGGCAGCGCGGCAAGCTCGCGGACTACACCATGCGCCCGGATCGTGATCCGCTGGGCGTCACATTCAGCGAGCATATTTGTTTTTCGCGTGAAGCCGCCTCGGGCGGGCGCGGCATCGGCGGCGGCGGTTGCGGCTGCAATTGATGGGGCACATCACCAGTGACGTTCAACGCCAAACTCTGTTCAACACCATCCAGGTCCTGACTCCCCCGCCCCGCTGTTCCAGTCCCCATGAATACGATCCCGCTCACTTACCTTTTCCGCAGGCTCTCGATGCTTCTGTGGCTGACGGTGCTGGCATCTCCGGCAGGCAGGCTGGCGGCGACGGGCGTTGATTTTGCCAACGATATTCAGCCTATTTTCAACCACTATTGCATTGCCTGCCATGACGGAATGTTCCAGTACGATCTAACCACCGGGTTCAGCTATGCGGACATCGTCAATAATCCCGGCACGAGGAAGTATGCCAGCTACCGGGTGCTGCCGGACTTTGCGGACACCACGCATAGCGCCGTTTACTATGTGTTGGTGGCCCTGGGCAGCGGCAACAATCACCAGGGTAACAACTGGGTGTCGACGACAGCGGACAAAACCACGCTCACTAACTGGATCAACCAGGGCGCGCTACCCGATCTCAGCCCACCCACGCTCACCAGCGTTTCACCCGCCAGCGGCTCTCCCGCCGGCGGCACGACTGTCACGCTTACGGGCACGGCTTTTGGAGGCACGGGCACTTTTGTTCCAGTGGTCACATTCGGCGGAGTGCCAGCCACCAATGTGGTGGTGACCACCGGCAGCTTTACCCAGATCACCTGCAAAACCCCCGCCGGTGCCGCGGGCACGGTCGATGTCGTGGTCAGCACCACGGCGGGCGGATCGTCTGCTGCTTTGACCAATGCCTTCACCTACGCCTCCGGGCCACCCAGCAAACTTGCCTTTGGCGTACAGCCGTCGAGTGCAACCTCGGCCACAGCTATCGCGCCGGCCATCACCGTTCAGATCCAGGATGCGCAGGGCAACCTGACTACCAGCACCGCCAATGTGGTGCTGGCCATGGGTGCCAATCCCAGCGGCAGCACGCTCTCCGGCACCACCACTGTCGCGGCGGTGGCGGGAACCGCGACTTTTTCAAACCTCAGCCTCAACAGGGCGGGCATAGGCTATACGCTGAGCGCAAGTTCCACCACACTGACTGGCACGACGAGCACCGCCTTCGACATCAACGCCACCAGACCCACGGTCACTTCGGCCACCAGCAGCGCCATCACTTCATCCGCTGCCACTCTCGGCGGCAATGTGACGGGCGATGGCGGCGGCACCCTCACGAACCAAGGGGTGGTGTTCGCGCCCACGAGCGTGAACAGCGGCCCGCAAATCGGCGGCACTGGCGTGACCAACACGGCGGCGGGCACCGGCGGCATAGGCATTTTCACCACTGGAGTCACGGGACTGACGCCCTCCACGAACTACAGCTTTGCGGCCTATGCCAGCAACAGCGCAGGCACCAGCTACAGCAGCACGGGAACCTTCAAAACGCTGAGCAACAACGCGGCCCTCTCCGGCCTGGCGCTGAGCACGGGCACACTGAACCCGGTATTCAACAGCGCCACCACGGCCTACTCGATGTATGTGCCTAACACCACTCTCTCGCTCACGGTGACACCCACCGTGGCCGACAGCGCAGCCACGGTGCAGGTCAATGGTACTCCAGTTGGGTCCGGCACGGCCAGCGGCGCAGTCAGCCTTAACGTGGGCAGCAACCCGGTCACCATTATTGTGACGGCGCAGGACGGCACCACGAAGACGTACATGGTCACAGTCATACGTGCCTCCACCGCCTCTGCCACCCTGGCCACTCTGGTGCTGGACAGCGCCAGCCTGTCACCCAGCTTTGACAGTGCTACGGCGGCCTACACGGCCAGTGTTTCCAATGCCACCACTTCGATCACGTTCACCCCCACACTCACGGACCCCGCCGCGAGCGTGACCATCAACAGCGTGCCGGTGACCTCTGGCAGCACCAGTGCTGCGATCCCTCTAAGTTCCGGCAGCAACGTCATCACCCTTACTGTCACATCTTCGGATGCCACTTCATTCATGACGTACACCGTGACGGTTACGCGAGCGTCCAGTTCGAACGCCGCTCTCACCAGCCTCGCACCGGACACAGGAACCTTGTCGCCTGCCTTTGACGGCTCGGTGACGAGCTATTCGATGAGCGTCCCCCAGACCACGAAGACGATCAGTTTCACGCCTGTGGTGGCAGAGATGCATGCCACCATCACGGTCAATGGCACGGCCGCAGTCTCCAACAGCGCCAGCAGCCCGGTATCGCTCATCGAAGGCGACAATGCGCTGCACATAAGCGTGACCGCCCAGGACGGCATCACGGTGATCACCTACACCGTCACCGTGCACCGCGCCATTGGTGGGGCACCGCGCATCGTCAGCCAGCCGGCGCCACAGTTTGTCGCACCCGGTTCGGCGGTGACCTTCAGTATCTCCGCCGTGGGAGCGGACACGCTTACCTATCAATGGAGGAAGAATGGCATCAACATCGCACTCGCGACTGCCAGCAGCTATTCCATCACCACCGTGCAAACCACTGATGTAGCAGCCTACAGCGTGAAGGTGACGAACTCGCTGGGCACCGCGACCAGCGATGGCGCCGCGCTGACGGTGGCAAAGCCGGGCAACGTGGGCCTGCCGCATATCGACACCCAGCCACTCTCCGCTCTGGTCGCCCTGGGCCAGACCGCCAGCTTTACCGCCTCTGCCAGTGGAGCCGCCACGCTGAGCTATCAGTGGCGCAAAACTGCCACGGCAATTGCCGGGGCCACCAGCACCAGCTACACCACCCTGCCAGCCGCGCTCACCAGCGCGGGCAACTACAACCTGATGGTGAAAAACTCGCTGGGCCCCGTGGTCAGTGCCAGCGCCCGCCTGGGAGTGGTGAGCCTGGCGACCAAGACAGTGCCGGCGAAGACCGGCACCATCGTCACCCTCACCGTTCCCGCCGCCGGCGACAGTTTGTTCTACCAATGGCGCAAGGATGGCGCTGAGATCAGCGACAGCACAAGCGGCACGCACAGCATTTCCGGCACCAATGCAGCCAGCCTGGTAATCAAGACTGCCAGCACTGCGGACAGCGGCAGCTACACCTGCGTGGTGCGCATGGGCGCGCTCAGCCTCGAGAGCGGAGCCAGCAAGGTGGAAGTGTATGACACTGTGCCCGCCATCAATCTTGCCACCAACAGCGCCATGTCCGCAGGCATCGTCAGCGGCACCTACCTTTACCAGGTGCCGGTGGACCCTGGCAGCACCCGCGCCGTCGTCACCTTCGCCGCCACACCTTTGCCCGCCGGACTCAGGATCGATCCCGCCACAGGCCTGATCAGCGGCAGACCGACGGTGGCCTCGCCTGTCGGCAAGCCCTTCAGCATTACACTCTCCGCCACCAATGCGATCGGCAAAGCAAGCGTGGTCGTGCTGCTGACCATCTCACCATTGCCTGCGGCGGCGGTAGGCACCTTCAACGGCCTGGTGGATCGCGATGCGGATCCCTCCAACGGATTGAGCGCGAACGCGGGCAAGAACATCAGCTTTGGCGGCAGCCTGAACCTCACCACTCTGCCTACGGGCGTATTCTCGGGCAAGCTGACGCTGGGCACGCTGAGTTACAGCTTCGTCAATCAGTTCATGGCGGCCGTGATCGGCGCGAACCCGACGGCGACAGTCGCCATCCCACGCACGCTGCCGTTGCATAACTTGACGCTCGCTTTCACCATCGACAAGGACACTGGCGAGCTCACTGGCTCGGTCACAGATGGTGTCATCGCCACACCCGTGAATGTTCACGCCTGGCGCGGCACAGCCCCCCTTGCAGCACTGGTGGGGAGCTACACCTCCGTGCTCGACTTTACGCCCGGCCAGACGCCTGATCCCACTGGTAACCTCGCCTACCCCCAGGGTTATGGATTCGGCACCCTCACTGTCTATGCGACAGGCTCTGCGACATGGACCGGCAAACTCTCCGATGGCTCTACCACGACGGCGAACACCACCGTGGGCAGCACCGGCCAGATTCCCCTGCACTCCATGCTCTATACTACCCCGGGTTCCGCCCATGGCTGGGTGCAGGTGAGCCAGGACAGCACCTCCAAGCCAACCAATGGAGGACAGCCACTGCTCGACGGCGCGCTCGACTGGGTGAAAGATGCGCAAGCACCAAGCTCCACCAACCACAATTACAAGGCTGGATTCCCGCTGCATCAGCTCACTGCCGCAGGTGGCAAGTATGTGAAGCCCACGACCACGGTGCTCGGCATCATCGACAACGGCCTGACCACCACAGATGCGCGCCTTGCCTTTACGGATGGCGGGCTGCTGGCTGGCCTCTCGCCCATCGTGGGTGCCGCGCAGCTCAACAACACGCCCTTCCGCATCACCACTACAAACACCTTGGTCATGCCTGCCGGAGCGGTGGCCAATCCCGCCACACTGACCTTGGCCCTCACCGCCAGCAGCGGGGCGTTCAGCGGCAGCTTCGTGCTGAAGGACCCCGATCCCACCGGGACAGCCCTGCTGTCGCGAACGGTTTACTATTACGGCCTTATCGTTCAACGCGTGAGCGTGAACAAGGCCCTGGGCTTCTTCCTGCTTTCAGAACTGCCCAGCGACGGCCCGCCCAAGACCACTCTCGCCACTTCGGACATCTTGTCCGGCCAGGTTGTGCTGGAGGCGAAGTAGCCGCGAGCAGAGCCAGGAGATTCGCCGACCGCTCAGAAGTGGTGTGCCTATATAGCAGCGGCGGGTGAGCTGCTGCAAAGGATCCAATGCGACATGTGTCCCCAAGGCACCTATGGTGCCTTTTCGATCAGCACTTGTCCTGAGAGTATCGGCGAGGTGAGCAGCGTGGTTATTGGCGGACCGTCTGCGGGCAGCTCGGGGAGCAGGAAATAACCGAGCCCCTGGTTGACGCTCAGGCGCGGAATCACGAGGCCATGGTAATACACCTTGCGCGACAGCAATGTCAGCTGGGTGGCCGTGGGGTCCGGGTCCTTGCCCAGCACGAAGCTGCCGCTGAATGCTCCGGTGGCGGCATTTAGAGTCAAAGACAGCGCGCCGGGATTGCTCGCAGGGATGGGCATGACCAGGGCGTTGGTCGGGGTGATTCGGAAGCTTACGTCAGGGGCGGCAGCCATCACGGCGTGCATGATGGGAGCGGGACCATGCAGCCCGCCTTCGCTGAAGACCAGCTTGGCGTCCACGGTACCCACACCAAGATCCTTGAGACCGAGCACGGTGGTCGTGGGTTTCACGTACTCGCCCCCGATGACGGTGAGTATATTGAAGGGGATGCCTGCCCTGTAGGTGCGGTCGGCGCTGGTGGTGGCCCTGTACTTCATCCAGTCCACGCTGCCGTCGAGCAGGCGCAGGCCGCGGTTCGCCGGGGTGACGGTGCTGTCGGCGCTGGCGATGACCCAGCCGTGGGCGGAGCCGGTGCCCGTGTACAGCATGGAATGCAAAGGCACGGCACCATTGGCAGCCATGGTGCAGGAGCAGGTGGTGACGGCGCCATCAGCCATCTTGCCGCTCCAGGTGGCGACTCCGGCGGTGGTGATGGTGAGCGTGCCATAGCCGGTGCCTTGGGGATAGGCGACATTGCTGGGGGTGCTGCCGGTGCCGGTCAGCGATTGATCAAGGAACAGCGCGGCGCAGTAAGTGGCAGCCAGCGGAGCCTTGTGGCTGGTGGTGTTCCAGGGGTTGCGCCAGGCGTTAATGACCACTGGCGAGGCAATGACACCATCGGTCACGGCACCCGTAAGCTCGCCAGTGCCTTGGTTGAGAGCGAAAGTCAGCGTCAAGTTGTGCAGCGGCAGCCTGCGGACAATGGTTACGGTGGCAGAGGGGCTGGCACCAATGACGGCATCCAGGTGCAGGGAGGTGAAGCTGTAGCTCAATGGACCAAGCGTGAGTTTGCCGGTGAACACGCCGCTGTTGAGGCTGGTGATGCTGAGCGTTCCGCCATGGCCGCTGCTCAGTGTGTCATCACGATCCACCAGGCCATTGAAAGTGCCAACGGCGTTGCCTGGCAAAGGTTCCACCGTGACAGCCACTCTTGAGGCGGCGCTGGCCCCTGCGGCGTTACTTGCCGTGATGATGAGGTTATAGGTCGTCGCCTGGGTGATGGCCACCGTGGGCTTGCCGCCGAGCTGCCCGGTCCTGGCATTGACGGTCATGCCTGCGGGCAGTCCCTTCACGGTAAAGGTGGTGGCAGTGTTCATCGCAGTGACGCCATCGGTGACCGTGCCGCTGACGATCCAAGGGCCGGGAGCCAAAGCATTCAGCACCGGCTTGATCGTGATGGTGACGGTGAACACTCCGCTGGTAAGGGTCAAGGGCGAGCCAGGATTCTGCGGGTTGGGCATGGTAATGAGACAGGTGTAATCGGCAGCATCGGTGAGGCTGGGCTTGGTGATGATGAGCTTTGCCGTGTTGACTCCCGATATCGTACTCAGACTGTTGGGCGAGTTCTGGCCGTTGGCCATGGGCACCCCGTTCTTCTGCCAATGGTAAGAGAGGCCCGGACCGGCCGCGGAGGCGGTCAATGACAGGGTGTTGCCGATGACAACTGCAACCGCAGCGGGTGTGACATTCACCACGCCCAGGTTCGCCACGAGGCTGGTGACGGGCCCGGCCGCATTCGTATTGGTGACTTTGACTTTGTAGCTTCCGGCGTTGCTGGTCGCAGCCGCCGCCAGGCTGTAGATGGCCTGGGTCGCGCCCGAGACCGCCACATTGTTCTTCAACCACTGGTAGCCCAAGGCATCGCCGATGGCGATCACAAAGATGGAGGCAGACTGGCCTGTGGCCGCCAGAACGGAAACAGGCTGAGTGGCGATGGCGGGAAGTGTCGTGAACGTCATGTCATTGCCGTTCGCCGGACCGCCATTGACGCGGAAGTGATAGGTGGTCCCTGGGGCCAGTCCCGTCAGGGCAACGCTCACAGTCGCGGCACCGCTGCCAGCGACGGGAGAATTTGGATAGACCATGTGGGTGCCGTAAGAGAGGGAGATACCATAATCAAAGGACACGGGCAGGCTGCCGCCATTTGCATTTACCGTGCCATTCAAAGTCGACGAGGTGCTGGTGACTGCCGTCGCCGCCGCCGTCATCACGGAACGCTCGGAGACGATGGCCAGCGCATGATGGGAACCCGCTGAACCGCAGGTGATGCCGGTAAATTTCTCGCCCGGTGCCAGCGAGGCGGTGTGCACCGCCACCGGCACAGAGCTGTCCACCGTGGTGGTGTTGCCCAAGTCGCCATAGTAGTTCCTTCCCCAGGCGGCCAGCGTGCCGTCGGAGCACAGGGCCATGTTGTGGAATTCCCCTGAGCTCACGGCGATAACTTTTTTGCCAGTGAGAGCGCCTGTCATGGTTACCGGTACTGGTATATAGCTCTTCCAAGAAAGTGGGTAGATTCTATTGCCCAGTTCGCCATAGGCATTGTCTCCCCATGCCGCCGGCGTGCCATCCGAGCACAGCACCAGGCTGGTCCCATATCCAGCGGCAACGGCGGTGACTGTTTTGCTGAAAATTCCGGTAGGCCCCATACCCGGCTCGTAAGTTGCCACCGCCACCGGCACCGTGCTGTAGCGTTCCATTGACGTGGGCATGAGGTTGCCCAGCTGGTTCTTGGCATTGGAGCCCCAGGTCGCCAGTTTTCCGTCCGCGCAGAGCGCCAGGCTGTGCGCATCTCCTGCGGTCACGGCGATTACGATCTTATTATGGAGCACGCCCGCCGTATTCACCTGCACCGGCACATCGCGCGTTGTCGTGCTGCCGTCGCCCAACTGGCCGGATGTGTTGTAGCCCCAGGCAACGGCTGTGCCATCCGAGCACAAGGCGAGGCTATGATAGCTCCCTGCGGCCACTGCGACGACCATCTTGCCGGAGAGCACGCCCGCCATGCTCACCGCTACCGGCACACGGCTGTCTGTCGTGCTGTTGTTTCCGAGCTCGCCATCCCCATTGTAACCCCAGGCGGCCAGCGTGCCATCCGAGCATAGCACCAGGCTGAAATAATCTCCCGCGGCCACGGCAATCACGGTCTTGCCAGCGAGCACGCCGGTCTGGTCCACCGCCACCACCCCGTTAGCCGCGCCGGTGGTGCCCAGCTGGCCGTAGGTGTTGTTTCCCCAGGCGGCCAGGGTGCCATCCGAGCACAGTACCAGGCTGTGAGCTCTCCCTGCCGCCACGGCAATCACGGTCTTGCCGGCGAGCAGGCCGGCTTGGTCCACCGCCAGCGGCACAGTGCTGTACGTCGTGCCGCTGTTGTTCAACTGGCCCCAGCGGTTGTCGCCCCAGTTGACCAGTCTGTTATTGGCCCACTGGAGCACGAGATCATTGCCGTTGCCGCCATAGTAGTTGGCCACGAAGTTGTAGGTCACCCCGACGAAACTGAGCACCACGGCCTGCCCCTGCGCCAGATTGTCGAAGGTGCCCTGGATGAACGGCAGGCCGGTGTTGTTGACCACCATCAAGTTCGTGCCTGTGGCGGGGGCATAGTTCAGGCTGAAGCTCACCGTGTTGCCGGTGGCCGCATAGCTGCTGGCGGTGACGGGCACATTCCCAGCCGCATTGTAGGTTGCCGCCACCGTACCTGCCATCGCGGTTGCCGTACCGAGGAAAAGCAGCGGCAAGACGACTCGAGTCAAAAGGACGACCAACGTCAGACAATGGAACTGGTGCTTCAAGGGGAAGATGGGAAGGATATACGATTGGCAAGGGTTGCGCCAGCAAACAGCGAGCCTACCCGGCGATCACTATCAGTGGCCGCCTGCCTGCTGGTGCTGGGCAAGGTCGAGCAGTACGCGAGCGAAGGGGGCGGCCAGGTACCAGTTCACGTTCTGCCGGGTTCTGCCTGGGAGGACGGTGTGGATCAGAGTGACTCCTCGGCCGGCAGGAAGGATCTCATAAGGGATGTGCCGGCCGGCCTGGGCGTTGTTCTTCATGTTGATGAAATCGTAGTATGGATCTTGGGTGCCCTGCGGGTGGCCATCTCGCCAAACAATCGTCTTCGCTGAGAGGGCCACCAGTTCCACGCCCACCAGCCGGCGCTGCTTGTCCACCACCAGGTAAATCCAGTCAAATTGCTGACCACGGTCAACAAAGCTGGATCCGCTTACATGGACGCCGGCCACGATAAGTGAGCTCTGAGGGAAGCAATCAAACATCATCGGTTGCTCAACCACGCGATCATGATTGGCGGGCAAGGTTTTGATCGCCTCATCGAGCGGCATCAGCCAGGTCAGCGGGCCACACAGGGACCCCGGAGAGGGTTCGTGGTGAGGTTCAGCCTTGCCTACCGCCGCACTGGCATACATCACCAGGGCGTCCTGCAGCAGGCTTTTCATGCCGGTACGCGAGGGCTTCCAGTAGTTGGCGAAGGTCATGCCGCCCACGTTGACGGGTGCCAGAGGCCCCAGGCCTGGCGTGGGGTACTCGGCCTGCAAGACCTGCGGACCGGCCACAGCGCAGCAGAGGGAGGCGATGAGCGAGAGCCGTTGGATGGCTGACTTTGAAGCGTTGGTGGCAGAGAGAAAGGAGGGGTGAGTCTTCATAAGGAGGCGATGGAGAGGAAATTGCAAAAAGGAGGAGGAAGTCTTTAGCGGGCTGAGTTCATCTACTTCTTCGGAAAGCGGGACTGGCAGTTGCAAAGGGGAGGGAAAAACTTTGTCAAAAAACACGGAGGTGGGCTCACTGCGCGTGCAGGAACACCAGCCAGGTTTGTGCGGCCTCGCCCTTGGGTTCGAGAGTGCCCAGAAACGTGGTCTTTCCGCGCTCAATTTCTGTGTTGGTGTTGAAATACGTCTTCTGCTGGCCATCGCCCTGCTCGATCAAGGCGTGAATCTTCAATCGGCCCGTCTCGGAGGCAGCCACCTCCATGTCGAGGCCGACGAGGCCCTTAACCGTCGCACGTCCTGGCACCGGGGTCCGGGTCGTGGGATTGGCGACCACTTCCGCCTGGCCGCTGGTCGCCATCTGCTGGAGTTTGGCCAGAGCAGCGCTCGCGTCGCCACCAAGTTTGGGATCGTCCAGCAGAGATGCGGCGATCTCCTTGGACACGGCAAACACGCGGGCGCGGCAGACAAGGTCTCCGCCCTTGGCGATGGCGACACCGGTGGATAAACAGACAAGAGCAAAGGTGAAAACGAAACTCAGGCGCATAAAAGGCAAGATCAGAAGGTTGAGAAGTAGAGAGAGTTTACTGGAGGGTGACGAAGACGATCCAAGTCGGTGCATTGGGGTCGGACGAGGGATCATCGCACGACCCGAGGAACTGGGTGTCGCCGCGCTTCAGGGTCAAGGTCGCGAGTATCTGGGGCGTGGGTGCCTTCATCCGTTTCTCAAGGGCGGCCACCAGTTTGATCGCCCCGCCCTCGGCCTCCGTGACTTCAAATTGCAACATAAAGTCTGACTGGATGTTCGTTCGCGTCCCCAGAAGAGCGCTAACGCAGAGATTCGACGCCACACTGGCCTTCTTTTCGGCCACCATGCCGCGCAATGCATGAATGGAGGCTTGGGGATCGCTGGTGAAGGCGGGCGCATCCATCAAGGCGAGCGCCGCCTTCTTGGGCACGGCGTAGATGCAGGCGCGCACCAGGACGGATTTGTCCGCGGCGGCGGCGTTCACAAGGCTTAGCAGCGTGAGGACGATGGGAAGGAGAAGCCGTGAATTCATGGTGGCGGATGGATTGGGTGTCGATGATCAAGGGACAGGGGAGCTTGCGGCGCGCGGGCGATGCGGTGCAGGGAGAGACGGATGCCGATAAGAAGGCAATTGATAGGGAGGAGGTGATGAGAGGAGAGCACTTAAAGTAAGCCACCACATGTCCATTCGCAAAACAAGATGCGGCAGATGCAGACGTAGTTCATTTTTCTTCGCGCAAACGGCGATCATCGTTTGTTTGAAATCTGGCAGCTCAGTGCCCATGCTGGCTGAGCTGGGTCTTTAACTCCGCCATCGCTGCCTCCTGGGCCTCAAGGCGGTGCTGCAAGTCGGCGAAGCGCCGCTGTTGATCGGGATCGGCTGCGGAGACCTTGACCCCGCAGGCAGCCGCTCTGGCGGCGTCATCGCGGCTGGCGCTGGTATAGATGACGGCAAACGGACCCTGGTCGCGTTTCGCAATGCCAGCCAGAAGCAGGCAGACGAGGATCAGGCCGATGAAGATGAACGGCTGCCAGACGGCTGGAGCGGCCTCCTTACGAGTGCCCGCAGGGTGCTCAGGGCGCACTTCCTCGGCCACATAACCCTCCGGCGCGGGCACGACGAATTTCTGTGAGCACGCCGGGCAGGACCGCGTCGCGCCGAAAAGATCCGGCGTGGCGGAGATGCGTTGAGCACAGTGCGGGCATTCAAACTTGTGTTTCATGGCGGGACAGGGTTGCCGAGGCGAGGCTGGCGGCTCTCAACAGCTACTTCGCAAAGCGGCGCGGGCGGTTGCAAAGAATCATTCGGAGATGCCCTGATGCGCCATGAAGAAGAGCTGGCTGGAGCGGTGCGGGCTACGCCGAGCCGGACATCTCCATTACCACCCGGAACCCAAGATCGTTATTGCGAAAGGTGGGACGGAGTCTGAGGCGAAACGATGACAGCAGTCTGGCCTCATCGCCGATGTACCAAGACCCGCCGCGCAAGACACGGTCTTTTCCCTGGCTGTCGTACTTGTCCTCACACCACTGCCACACGTTCCCGCCCATGTCATACAACCCGTGCCGGTTCGCCTTGAAGCTGCCTACGGGGGATGTGCGCGCAAAGCCATCGTTGAAGCCGTTGATAACCGCCGCACGTTTCGGCCAGTTGCTGGTCTGCGCCTCACTCCCTGCGTAGTTTCCTGCGTCATTTGGCGGAGGGTAGGCTCCACCCCAGGGGTACACCGCTGCAATCTTGCCGCTCTTTCTCCCCGGGGTGGCCGCTTCATCTTCCTGGCTGCCGATGCCCACCGCCACGCTCCATTCGTGGTCCGTAGGCAAGCGATAGATTTTGCCTTCCTTCTTGCCTAGCCACGCACAGAAGGCGCGTGCATCGTCCCAACTTACGCACAGGACCGGGTGGTCGTCCTTCTGCGCGAAGCCCGGATTTTTCCAGGAGTGGCCGCTGCGGTTTTGGTCATCGTCGGTACCCATCAGGAAAGTCAGCTCTCCGCGGTTGTAGTCGTACCCGCTGTCCGCCATGAAGGCGGCAAAATCAGCCACCCGCGTCTCATAAATGCAGAACATCACCTTCGTTCCCGGCACCGGGACGAACCTCATGCCCAGGCTGTTGGCGAGGCCTTTGCTGGCGGCAGGTTTGGCCATGGTTGTCGCGGGTTTGGGGTTGCTGCCAGGAGTTACGGCGGGTGTCGCGGACGATTGCGCCCCACCCACCTGCAAAACCACCCGAAAGCTGGCGCCCCCGAAACGACGCGAGGGAAGATCGAAGTCGCGAAATGAGGACAACATGCGGCGGGTGGAATTGTCGCTGCCCCAAGACCCGCCGCGCATCACCCGGTATCTTCTTTCGTTGCTGTACCAATCTTCACACCACTGCCACGCATTGCCTCCCATGTCGTATAGGCCGAAGGGATTGGGCTTGAACTTCATGACGGGCGCAAGGCCGGCATAGCCATCGTTCACCCCGTTAATGCTGTAGTTTCCATCCTTGGGTCCAGGCGGGTAGGCTCCGCCCCAGGGGTATATGCCGAAAATCCTGCCGCTTTTGGTTTCCGGGGTGTCCGATTCATTTTCCTGGCCGCCAATGCCCGCCGCAACGCTCCATTCGTGATCCGTGGGCAGGCGGTAGATTTTGCCTTCCTTCCTGCCCAGCCAGGCACAGAAGGTTTTTGCGTCGTCCCAGCTCACGTTCACCACCGGATGCTGGTCTGTGGCTCCGGTTTTCCAGGCGGCATCCACGCCGCTGTTCGCCTGGGCGTAGATGGCGTAATCAGCATTGCGGGTGTCATGGATGCAAAACAGCACCTTGGTACCCGGCACCGGGACGAATTTCATGTCCAGGCTGTTGGTGAATGCTGCGATGGCCGGGGCTTCACTGGGGGTGGGC
>Ga0118677_10000402_pt2 | contig 49637 bp, 44 predicted proteins | sample AliMusrvi5mmetaG_FD_86154 | JGI IMG/M metagenome (GOLD analysis project Ga0118677, IMG submission 86154) | reverse complement strand
GGCCCGGCGGGGGAGGGGCGTGGGATTCCTGTTGCCCGCGCCAGGCAATTCGCCGCCCAGGATGTCCACCGGCCGGTGAAAGCGTTCCTGGACGAATACAGCGCGTTGTTCGATCACGATTCCAAAGCCCTGGATGCGGCGCGTGTGAAGAAGGAGTTCGTTGGCGCCCACAATGGCCTGCGTACGGTCGTGTGGGAGCAGCAACTGGACGGCGTGCCGGTGACAGACGTGGTGATGCCTGAGCTGTACCATCTGACTCCGGATTACGCCGCGGCCCTGGCACGCTCGGCGGCTGACTCTGACATTCTAGTCGCCTGCCATCCGTTCCTGCTGCCGGCAGTCGAAGCGGTGCGCACAAACCACCATCTTGTCTACGAAGCACACGATGTCGAGGTGGTATTGAAGGATTCGATTCTTCCTGGCCACGAGTTGGGCAGGCACTATCTCAGGCTGACAGAGGCGATTGAGCGCCGCGCCTGCGAGTCGAGCGATTTCATCATGGCTCGCCTGGAAGACGACGCGGAGGCGTTCAACCGGATTTACGGCACGGCGCTGGAGGATGTTTCGGTGGTCCCCAATGGCGTGGATCTGGAGTCGGTGACATTTCGCTCCCTGGCCGAGCGCCAGAAACTGAAGCAGACCATGGGGCACAACGGCGCGTTTACAGTGCTCTTTATGGGCAGCTGGCATGGCCCCAACATCGAAGCGGCATTCTGTCTCATGGAGATCGCGCGGCAGTTGCCTCATATCAAGTTCCTGATGGTTGGCAGTGTCGGCAGCTACATGGATCACTTTGGATTTGCCCTGCCTGAGAACATGGAAGCAGCCGGAGTGGTGGACGATCAGCTGAAGGATACGATTCTTGGAACAGTGGATCTGGCGGTGAATCCGATGGAGACGGGCTCAGGCACGAACCTGAAGATGCTCGACTACATGGCAGCCGGGATTCCGACCCTGACCACCCCGTTCGGCGCCCGCGGCCTGAACCTTCAGGATGGCGTCAACACGAACATCGCAGCGATGACTGCCTTCCCGGAAGTGATTGAACGGATCCGCCAGACACCGCCGGCCCAGACCGTGGACCTGATCGCCAGGGCCCGCAAACACGTGGAGCAGGAGTTTTCGTGGCGCGTTATCGCGGACCGTTTCGCTGAGACGTTGCGGAACAGGTGCACGGCCCAAGAGCACACAGACGCGGACCTAACCACCATCTGTTGATCCTAATAGTGGGCTCTGCGGCCCAAATATAAGCAATCAACACAGGCGCCCTGAGGGGATATTAATTTCCCTTTAGGGCGTGGGCCTGTGTCTCGATTGCAGCGCCGGAAAGAGCGCCCTCGGAAATCCGGAGTTCGCTGATCAGTCCGCTAAACCGGCGAGTCTTCCCGATCCAATCTCCAACGACGATGGGATAATCACTTGGAGCGATTTCGCCTTCGAGTGATCGTTCCGCAACCTGACGGCCATCTACAAATACTCTGACCATACGCTTGTCTTTTATGAGGGCCATATAGTGCTGTGATCCAGGAGAAAGATAGAAGTCATTTGACGACATCCACGTTTTGCCATTCCCGCCCCCGAAATGATACCAGTTTGTCTTGTCATTCGGCTGCTCAAGTGTCCACCCTTGAAAACCCTTAGTTCCGGGATGGTTACTGATGAGTGTGGCATTAGCGGTCTGATAGGCATCGGGGCGTAGAACCATCTCAATGGTGAAACTATCAGGCATTGAGATTCCCGCGGGCAGGTCGCCAGGTTTTGCTCCATCTGCTGGTGCTACTTCCTGGGCCAGGACTTGGGATTTGATCTCCAAGAGCAATGTGGAACCAGCTTTCCCGATTCTGTTACGTGTTCTCAGGGACATGCCCGTCTGGGCCACAATCGCCCCGGACTTGGATGGAGTAGAAATCAAGAGTTCCTCTATCCAGCCATTGAACTGGCGGCCACCGCCAACCCAGTTTCCGATTTCGAACGGTAGCGGACTCTCTGCAAAGGCATCGGGAAGCACTTTGCTTGCCGCCTGAACACCATTGATGTACAGCTTAATCTCCGTGTCCCTCTTTTGAATCGAGATATAACTTCTCTTGCCGGGCTGTAAAGAGAATGTTCCGGCGACCATCCAACCCTTTCCGGAACCAAACGCTAAGCTGTACTCATTTGTCCTGGTTTCTACTTGCTCGAGACAGAAACCCTTCATGTCTGGACTATGATTGCCGAAAATGTTCGCATACACGACTTGAGAGGCATCGGGAGTGACCAACAGTTCGATGGATACATCCCTACCCAGTGTTAATGGAGGAAATTTTACGCCACTTCCAAGATCCTGGGTGTTGTAGCCAACATGAAATAGCTCCGGGCCATCTCCATGGAGTTCAAAGGAATCTCGAGACTTTGCACTAAGGAGAGCCGATCCTGCCCGCTCCACGGAAATCTCTCCCCTGAGCGATAGCGCATCAAAAAGGCTGTCTCGGCGCAAGCGTAGAAGCTTCCAAGTGGGGCCACTGCGAACGGTTTGAAGCCCGCCCTGGTCGGCAATTCGAAAAGAGACGACGCTACCATCTTTCCATGACCTTTGCATCGCCCTACCGGCTATTGCGGCCACCAGTGGCGCAGCAGAAGGAGGCATTTGGAAGTATGCCAAGACCTCATCCGAAAACACACCCTGAATCGTGCCAGCCTTCTGCACTGACCTGCGCAAGCGTGACAGCAGCACAGCTCCCTTACCGTCGCTCAAATGCCGGATTTCGAGACTATAGGCCGGAGTGTCCTGCATGAAGTTACAGACAGCCTCATCCGAGACAGTTTCACAGGTGGCCCCGAGAGACTTGAATTGCGGGGTCAGATCAGGCACCGCATTCAACGGATATACGTGAATCTTCTCTTTCGCATAGACCGAATACTCGTCCGCGTTGTCCCACGGATCCGTTCCCCTCACCAAAATGATCGCATTTTTCCCAACGCCGTCTAACAAGCCGTCCCGCAGTGCATCTTCAACTAGTTTTCGAGGCTCCCAAAATGTCTGATTAGCAGCTTGCACCACAAGTGCATTGTGATGCAGATTCACACTGAACAGGATGATCCAAATGGCCAACCCGCCATACACCCAGATCGGGCTCTTCCATCTGCCGGAGCCCCACAGGTGAAGACGTTCCAACACAATTGAGGCCAGGAAGCAGGCCCCAAACATTCCAATATATACCGGCAGATAAGCGTCCCCGAGCGGTTGTTCCTGGTACTTCGGTGATGTAGAAATCAGGATGGGAGGCAACGTCAACAACAGGACGGCTGTGGCAATCTCAATCCATGCCCAGGCACGTCCGTTTTCAGGCTTGGGAAGCAGATTCCAGGCAGCCCAGGCAGAGCATGCGGCAAACAAGCCAAGCAGTGCAACCAGCGCTCCCCATTGAGTACTTCTTCCTTGGAAAATATTTTGAGGATCGATCAGGGAGTAGCTAAACGGAACCGTACCGAAAAGCTGGGAACCATACGACGCAATTACGCGCATCACTCGCAAATCAGGCTTGTAGGCACCGCTTGGCGCTACCTGAAAACGTAGTCCCACACTAATCAACGTCAACAATAAAGTGACGGCAAGAAAAGGCCCTGATACGCGCAGTGCCAATCTTAGGTCGCTCAGCCGCAATACGGCAAGAACAAGATAAAGCACACACAGCAGGTAGGATATTTCAAAGACCAGACAGCAACACGCGAACAGAACGACACTCATAACAGGAAAGCCTGGTTGGGAAGTATCAAGCCACTCCAGGAAGAGGTTTAAGGATGCAAATAGCGCAAAGGCGAGCATGGGATATTGCGCACAAAAGGAGAGTACGGGATCCCAAACTATCCGGAACTGCAAGAAGAGCGGCAGAATCAGCAAGCAAATCGCGGCAAGCGATGTTCGTCCTGAAAGCCTGCGAACGAATAGAAAGAACGCGGCGATGCTGGCCAAGATAGTGGCAAAAACAAACAGTTTATAAAGGACAATACTGTTTAACACGTAGAACACGGCATAGCCATAAAGGGCCAAAGGAAAGAAGCGGCCTTGGGTCTTGATCCAAAACGTCGCGTTTTGTGCCATCACCTCCCAAAGGCTGTGACCGGAATTGAGCATGGCCCCGCGAATTTGCGAGTTGTAAATGTCGTCCGAGAGATAGCCACTGAAAAGCAGAGGAACGAGCCCGATTGCATTAATGAGTAGAAGAATTATCAGTAGATTTCTATCGTTACGGAGCAGGGGTTCTTTCATACGATACCTTCGTGTTTGGAAATGTCCTTTGGCAACAGAGGCAACTCCATTGCGCCCGCGAAGCGAGCAATCCAATGGGCGATCAGACAATCTACGAGCGCGGCGGTGAACATGGTCACGGAGTCTGGAGGGTAGCCGGTTTCGATGCGCCTTGAATTGGTTTGGCGCCAGAAACGTCTATGATAGCCAATGAAAACGTGATGGTCCGGGTGTCACCATCGCCAGCTGGAACGGCAGGCTTGTCCGTTTCAAATTTGACTGTAGTAGGTCCCGGAGCTAGCCTCAGATCAATCGGGGCAAGTTCAACCGGATGCTGGGGTGTTAGCTCGACAACTCGGGTTAAGGATGGCGCAACGACAGTCACTTTACGCTTTGACAGCGAATTCAGCCTGAAGATATAGCTTTTCGTTACGGCCGCCGTTGCAGGATTACGAAAGGTCACTGTCGAGGACCCTTTACTCCAGGAGTGGGCACCCTTCTTCCAATCCCCTTCCCATCCGTAAAAATCAGTGCTTAATTCAGGCGAAGGTTCAGGCAGTGCAGCCGGAAGGATCGACAACCGGAACGCGAGTTGCCGGGCATCGCCGGGAACGGGCAAATCTGGAGGAGCGTCCGTTGCAAATCTCAGTTTCGTCTCGCCGGGCGGAAGCCTTAATGTCAGAGGGCCGATTATTCCCGCTTTGCCAGGAAGAACCTCCACATTGTAAGTGGTTTCGGAGGTAGTAAGAGTGACATTACGCTTTGAGTTGGTGCCTAAAGCAAAGGTATATTGCCGTTCAACTTGCTTCGGTTCTGTATTTGTTAGAGTAAGTGTGCCATCGCCCCGGCTCCAGGTGTGAGCCCCCTGGCGCCAATCGCCCTCCCACCCATAGAAGCCGGCATCCGGGAACGGAGGAACTTCAGGCAATTCGGCTTGATTTGCAGGAACCGGGTTCAATGCTACGGCAACAAACTCGCCACCACGATCCTGAGCGATCACCTTCCGGCCACTGACATCAAGATCGTTGAGAATCTTATCGCCATGATCCGTATAGCCGTTCCGGGCGATCAGGATCACATGAAAGCCATACCGCTCCAGCGACTTTGCCATCTCGACAGGTGGTGAATTCTCGACCGTACGCTGCCAACTCTCCCGGCTCCTGCCCTTGTTCGAGCCGTAAGAGAAGTGCAACGACCTGCTGTACAGATAGGGGCGAAAATGTGTATAGTCAGCAACGCCAAGGTGTGGCGGCACTTCCGGAAAATCCATTACCGGCACCTGGAAGACCCTCGCCCCATTGGGCATCTTCCTCTCAATATCTGAAACAAAATCCGAATCTGAACTGCTCACTTTGCGCAAATTGCGGATTTCATCGTCGCTTCTAAACGGCGGAAGGATATCCCAGAGCCCAATGAGCAGCAACACGGCCGCCAGCGACAAGCGATGGGCCTGAGGACAGAGAGTACTCAGCCGCTCAACCAAAAAGAAAAGTGCAAGACATAGTAAGATCACTGAGTAGCGATCCGTTGCCCGGATGAGCTGCATCCCGATTACGCCGAGAAGCAGATTGATCCCGCCAATGACAGAAAAGAGGATCACCCATATGCTTTGCCAGAACTCAATGCGAAGCCGGTGCGGTTTGCTTTCGAGCAGACGAGCAACATTCCAAACCGCCAGCCAAAGAATGCCCGCTATTCCAATTACTCCAAGGTAAGGGGACCCGGATTCACCGCGGATAGATGCTACCTTGAAGTAGTGTTCCTGCCCAAACTCAAACAAAGCATTCCAGCGGTGCGCAGGGGGAATAAACAACTCGGGAAGTTTGAGTCCTAGGATCTCCAGCCCGGCGAGACTTCTTTCCACTGCAGCAGAGTTCACGCCATGGACCATCCGATAGTAGACAGTTGGCAGTGCCATGAGAACAGTGCTACCCACGCTCGCAACAAGTATCAGCGCGACAGACAAGGCCTTTACCCTGTTTCGGCGTAGAAGCTGAGCAAGCAGAGCGAAACCAAGAAACTGCCAAAATAAGAATGCGTAATATACAGCGAACAGGCCAGTTACGGCTCCAATCGCAGCACAACCCCACCACGTAGCACTGCCGATTCTGAGGGGCGAAGGGCTAAAACACAGGAGCGTCACAAAAAGGAAGAAAGGTATATGCCAATAGTATTCAAGAATGAGATGCGAAACGCCAAGACGAGCGAACATGTAATGCGACAAGGCAAACATCACGGCGCCCATGAAGCTGAACGCCCACTGGAAGTTGCGGAGCCTGCATACAGTATAAAACCCAATCGCCGCTAAGACAGGAGCAAATAAAAAAGCCAGGTTAAAAGCAGGAAACAGCCCAATGAAACGGGCGAGAATGCCGAGAAAGTAGGGAAGCATTTTCTCGCTGTTGGGATAGTCGTTCCAATTTGCTCCGAAAGGCGCATTCAGCGACGCCACATATTGGGTCAGGAGCGGAGAAATCTCACCAGTCTGGTAGGCTTTGATAATGGCAGTCGCCCACCAACCGTCAGCGCCGTACACGACCGGTGTAGACCAATTGCCAGGAGTCGTCAAGTTATAGACGTTACACCAAATAGAAGCAACAAGGAGGGACAGACAAACTACAACAATCACCTCGCGACGAGGGATCTTACTTGCGTGTTTTAGAACCTGCAGCATGCGAAATTTTAGATCAACAGATTGGCCATGACCAGTTTAAAACGGGTTTTTCGAGTGGCCTGGCCTCCCAAAGTTCACCAAGGGAGAAAGCTGTTTTGATGAATGGAATCGATTCGCAAGAAAAACGTCAATAACCCTGTTTCAATACGGTTAGCCAATACACGAGAGCTCGACTGAACCGCTATTGAGTTCCTCATTTTCACACTTCAAAGACCGGCTTGTCAAGCTGCTGAAACGCCCAAGGTAGGAGGCACGACCGGCTTGAAGACACCACATAAGAGTGGGGCCAGTCTTCAAAGATACGCATAGTTGCGGTGGGGACTCCCAACGGGTTACATTAGTCAATTACAACCGGAGGGAACCTAGTACGGGAATGGCCAAGAAAAAGGCGCTGATTACTGGCATTACAGGGCAGGATGGTTCATATCTTGCCGAACTGCTTTTGTCGAAAGATTATGAAGTGCACGGCATCGTCCGCCGTATAGCGCTGGAAGACCCGGAGCACCGGTTATCACGCGTCCAACACGTCTTGGATCGCATCCATCTCCACGCCGCCTCGCTGGAGAGCTACGGTAGTATACACAACACCATCTCAATGGTCAAGCCCGATGAGTGCTACCATCTGGCCGCTCAGAGCTTTGTCAGCTACTCCTTTGACGATGAGTTTTCGACCTTCAATACCAACATCAACGGCACCCACCACGTTCTGGGCGCGCTGAAGAGCCTGGCGCCGGAGTGCCGGTTCTACTTCGCTGGAACCAGCGAAATGTTCGGCAAGGTCGCGGAGATCCCGCAGACGGAACTGACGCGCCTGCACCCGCGTTCGGCGTATGGCATCAGCAAGGTCGCCGGCTACGAACTGACCCGGAATTATCGCGAGGCATACGGGATGCATGCCAGCACTGGCATCCTCTTCAACCATGAATCGCCCCGCCGCGGCTATGAGTTCGTCACGCGCAAGATCAGCCTCGGAATCGCCAGAATCCTCGCAGGCAAGGCCGATTCCATTCACCTGGGTAACCTCGACGCAAAGCGCGACTGGGGCCATGCCCGCGAGTATGTGGATGCGATGTGGCGGATGCTGCAACAGGAGACTCCGGACGATTACGTCATCGCCACCGGCGAAACGAACTCAGTGAAGGACTTTGTGGAGCAGGCGTTCGCGATTGTGGGCCTGGATTACTCCAAGTACGTGGTTACGGACAGCGTTCTGTTCCGTCCTGCCGAAGTGGAACTTCTCATCGGCAATCCCGGCAAAGCGAAAAAGCATTTGGGCTGGGAGCCGCAGGTGAAGCTGGCCGAGCTGATCCGCGAAATGGTGACGTCAGATTGCGCCGCCGCCGGCCTGAAGGACGCAGTCAAAGGTTAATTGGCCTCGGCGCAATAGCCTGCAAACATCTTCAACGAGCGTAAATTATGAAAGTAGTTATACTTTGTGGGGGGCAAGGAACTCGTCTTCGGGAAGAGACCGAGTTCCGGCCAAAGCCGATGGTCGAAATCGGTGGCCGCCCGATTCTCTGGCACATCATGAAGCGTTACGCCAGCTACGGATTCAATGAATTCGTGCTTTGCCTGGGCTACTGCGGCAACATGATCAAGGAATACTTTCTGAATTACGAGGCCATGAACAATGACTGCACGGTCAGGCTCGGAACGCAGAATCAAATCACCTACCATGGCGAGCACGGCGAAAGCGGCTTTACTGTCACGCTCGCCGATACGGGCGCGGAATCCATGACCGGAGGACGGCTGAAACGGGTCGAGAAGTACGTCGACGGGGACGAGTTCCTGCTTACGTATGGGGACGGACTTTCAGATGTTGATTTCAAGAGCCTGGTGGACTTCCATAAGTCCCATGGCCGTCTTGCCACTGTTACCGCGGTCCGGCCAAGTTCGCGGTTCGGCCTGATGGACCTTGCTCCGGAAGGCAATGTCACGCAATTCCTGGAGAAGCCGGTCCTGGAGGGCTGGGCCAGTGCAGGATTCTTTGTCCTGAACCGCAAGATCTTCAGCTACCTCACGGGCGACAGCTGCATTCTTGAGCGCGATCCAATGGAACAGCTGACCAGGGAAGGCCAGTTGTCAGCCTATCGCCACGACGGGTTCTTTTTTGCCATGGATACTTACCGCGAGTACAAGTATCTGAATGAGTTGTGGGATTCCGGAGAAGCACCATGGAGCAGAAAGAATGAATAAGGCGTTCTGGAATCATCGTCCGGCACTGGTGACAGGGGCGACGGGCTTGGTTGGCAGTTGGCTGGTAAAGCGGCTTGTGGCGTCCGGCGCGGATGTCGTATGCCTGGTGAGAGACTGGGTTCCACAAAGCGAATTGGTGCGGTCCAAGGACATTGAACGCGTCAAGGTTGTGCGCGGGGACATCTGCGATCAGGCGATCCTGGAACGTACGTTGGGTGAGTTTGAGATCGATACGGTGTTTCACCTTGCCGCGCAGACCATCGTCGGCATCGCCAACCGCAACCCCGTCTCCACTTTCGAATCGAATATCCAAGGCACCTGGGCGGTGCTGGAAGCGGCAAGAAGAAGCCCCAGCGTCAAGCAAATCGTGATGGCCTCGTCGGACAAAGCGTATGGCGACCAGCCGATTCTGCCGTACGACGAAGGCGCTCCACTGGAAGGGCGGCATCCTTACGATGTGAGCAAGTCCTGTGCCGACTTGATCGCCCAGGCCTACGCCAAGACCTATAACACGCCGGTAGGGATTACCCGCTGCGGCAACTTCTATGGCGGCGGCGACCTCAACTGGAGCCGCATTGTTCCGGGCACCATCCGCGCATTGCTCTCCGGCCAGCGTCCGGTGATCCGCTCTGACGGCAGTCTGATCCGCGATTATTTCTATGTGGAAGATGGCGCCGCGGCCTACATGCTGCTGGCGGAGAAACTGGCCGCCGATCCATCCCTGCGCGGACACGCCTTCAACTTCTCCAATGAGATTCAGGTCACGGTGCTGCAGCTTGTGGAAGCGCTGACGAAAGCGGTCGGCTCCGGCCTCAAACCCGACGTCCGCAATGAAGCGCAGAACGAAATCCAGCATCAGTACCTGAGTGCCGCCAAGGCGCGCAAGATGCTCGCGTGGGAACCGCTGTTCACATTGGACTCGGCGCTGGTTCAAACGGTAGATTGGTACAAGGAGTTCTTGAAAAGTGAGTGAACGCGCGGAGCAGCTTCGTGCCCAGATTTTGGAACTTGCGGCGGAGTATCAACGAGAAAAATTCCCTGACAAGCCGTTTGTGCCCGGGCTGTCAAACGTGCCGGTTTCAGGCAAGGTCCTCGACGCAGAGGACATGCAGAACCTGGTTGACGCCTCGCTCGATTTTTGGCTGACCACGGGACGCTTTGCCCAGGATTTCGAGCGCCAGTTCGCGCGGTTTTTTGGAGTGCGGAGTGCCTCGCTGGTCAATTCCGGATCGTCCGCAAATCTGGTGGCCTTATCCTGCCTCACATCGCCCAAACTTGGCGAGCGGCAGTTGAAGCCGGGCGACGAGGTCATCACGGTAGCCGCCGGCTTCCCGACAACGGTAAACCCGATTCTGCAAAACGGCATGGTGCCGGTGTTCCTCGATGTAGCACTGCCGAGCTGCGAGTTGGATGTGACACAGCTGGATGCAGCGCTGAGCAGCAAGACCAAGGCCATTATGATTGCCCATACCCTGGGCAATCCGTTCGATCTGAAAACAGTCAGCGCCTTCGCCAAGAAGCACAAGTTGTGGCTGATTGAAGACTGCTGCGATGCCCTCGGTGCAACCTTCGAGGGCCGCAAAGTCGGCACATTCGGAGATCTGGCGACGTTCAGCTTTTATCCCGCGCACCACATCACGATGGGCGAGGGCGGATGCGTGATCACCGATTCGCCGCTCTTGAAAACCCTGGTCGAATCGTTCCGGGACTGGGGCCGCGACTGCTGGTGCGAACCCGGCAAGGACAATACCTGCGGCAAACGGTTCGATTGGCAGCTGGGCGAATTGCCCTGCGGCTACGATCACAAGTACACGTACTCGCACATTGGCTACAACCTCAAACTCACGGATTGGCAGGCTGCGATTGGAGTCTCCCAACTCAAGAAGCTGCCTCAGTTTATCGAGGCGCGACGCAAGAATTTTGACTATCTTCGAGAAGCGTTGAAGGATCTCGAAACATACCTCATGCTGCCGGAGGCGACACCGGGTTCCGAACCAAGCTGGTTCGGCTTCCCGATAGCAGTGCGCCCCGATGGCCCTCTCACCAGAAATAACCTCGTCGATTTCCTGGAAACCCGCCGCATCGCCACGCGACTGCTGTTCGGCGGCAATTTGATTCGCCAACCAGCCTATTTAGGACGGGAGTTCCGTGTTGTGGGAGACCTCACCCAAACGGATTTCGTCATGAATCAGGTGTTTTGGATTGGCGTCTACCCTGGCTTGGGACAACCTGCATTGGAATACGTCCAGAAGACAATGCATGATGCCTTCGCCAGTAAATAGTGACAAGGAATCCATTCGATGACTAAGGAAAGTACACCATCCATAATTGAAGACAGTTCGTCCGAGACCATTCGCGTTGCGGACTTCATCGCCCGCACTGTCGAGAAACAGGGCAGCGATTCTTTCTTCATGCTGAGCGGCGGCATGATGATGCACCTGATGGACGCATTCGGCAGGACCGGAATGCGCTACTACTGCAATCACCATGAACAGGCCAGCGCGATGGCAGCGGATGCATATGCGCGCCAGAGCGGGAAACTGGGTGTCTGCCTGGCAACCAGCGGTCCCGGCGCCACAAACCTATTGACGGGCTTAGTGGGCGCCTACCAGGATTCGGTTCCCGTACTGTTTCTTACCGGCCAGTGCAAGCGCAAAGAGACCATCCGGTATCGCGGTATCAAAGGACTGCGCCAATGTGGCTTCCTGGAGACCGATATCGTTCCGATCGTTGAATCGGTGACAAAATACGCGGCCTTCGTCGATGAGCCGAAAGATATCCGTTACCATCTCGAAAAAGCGATCCACCTTGCAACCACTGGCAGGCCGGGACCCGTATTGCTCGATATGCCGCTGGATGTCCAGGGTGCTACCGTTAACCTCGCCGACCTGCGCGGCTATGAGCCGGAGGCAAAAGAGACGGCCACTGTTTCGGTCGAAGATTTGCATCGGCTGGTAGAGACAGTGCGCAAGGCGAGCCGACCCGTCATTCTCGCGGGACACGGAGTCCGGGCTGCAGGATTTGTGGAGTTATTCCGGTCCATCATTGAGCGCTGGAAAGTACCGGTGGTTACCAGCATGATGGCCAAGGATCTTCTGCCCGACAACCACCCTCAGCTTGCCGGCCAAATCGGCATGCGCGGGCACCGCGGTTCCAATTTTGTGGTGCAATCCGCGGATCTGATCTTGTCGATGGGTTGCAGTCTGCAGGTCCAGACAGCAGGCTACGAAGGGGAATTGTTCGCGCCTGAAGCCTATAAGATCCAGATCGAACGGGAAGCAGGCCTCCTTTCACGGGAAGACATCCGGGCCGACTGGAAGTTGCACTGGGATTTGAGCGACTATCTGCCGCTGCTGGACAAACAGATTGCATCCTCCTGGACCGGAGCTGATGGGGCGTGGCCTAAGACCTGCCAGGAATGGAAGGACAGGTTTACCAGTCCGAATGAGCCGCATTTGATCGGCGAAGAGACGTCACCGATTAACCTTTATGAGTTCATTCACCTTCTGAATGATGCAACCACGGGAAATGAAACGATCCTCACGGATGCCGGCCAGCCATTCTACATTCTGCCGCAAGCTCTGAGGCTAAAGGAAGGCCAGCGTTATCTTACCCCTGGTTCCCTTGCGGAGATGGGTTGGGCTCTGCCCGCGTCGCTTGGGGTAGCGGCAGCCGCACCTGCGAATCCGGTAATTGCGATTATTGGAGATGGGTCTTTCCAGACAAATATTCAAGAGTTGCAGACGCTCATTCACCACCGGTTCAACATCAAGATCTTCGTCATCAACAATGACGGGTATGCTTCGATCCGCAATACGCAGCGCAGTTTCTTCGCCGGGTTTGTAGTCGGGTCGACGCCGGAAAGCGGAGTCACCCTCCCCTCTCTTCCAGCGATAGCGAAGGCTTATGGAATTCCGTACCTGCACTGCGCGAACCGATCCGAGGCGGCTGTCCGCATTCGGGAAGCGTTAGCCGCACCCGGCCCGATGATCTGCGAAGTGATGAGTCAGGTGGATCAGAAGGTTATGCCCATCGTACCTTCGCATTTGCTGCCGGATGGAACCATGCGATCCAAAGCACTCCATGAAATGGTGCCGGACGTTGGAGTGTATCTGGGCCAGCTTCGAGACATCCTGCCGGTTTAATCGCCACGATGCAGGAACACAACCTCAACGCCGATTTGGATCACATCCTGGATCTGACCCGCGATCTGTGGGAGGACATGCGCGGATCGCGGTTATTCCTCACCGGCGGAACTGGCTTCTTCGGGAACTGGCTGGTGGAGAGTTTCCTTTGGGCCAATGAACGCCTTCACCTTCAGGCGCGCGTTACATTGCTGACCCGCAACGTGGAGGCGTTCCAGGCAAAATCGCCGCATTTGGCGCTGCATCCCGCCGTCGATCTGCTCCATGGTGATATCCGGGACTTTCCCTTTCCTGCTGGAGAGTTTCCGTTCATCATTCATGCGGCGACCGAGGCCAGCGCCAGGATGATCCGGGAGGAGCCGGGGCGAATGCTATCGACGATCGTGGATGGCAATAACCGGGCTCTCGCATTTGCAGCACAGGCCTCTTCCCGCCGCTTTCTGCTCACCAGTTCGGGCGCTGTTTACGGGCGGCAACCGAGTGTGATCTCCCATGTGCCTGAAGACTACGCGGGAGCCCCCAATTCGTGCGACGCCTCATCGGTCTACGGTGAGGGCAAACGCATGGCAGAATTACTTTGTGCAGTGGCCGCACGGGAATCCTCGTTAGAATGCCTCATTGCCAGATGCTTTGCCTTTGTCGGCCCACACCTGCCGATCGACAGCCACTTTGCAATCGGAAATTTCATCCGGGATGGCTTGGCTGGTGGTCCCATTCGGGTCCAGGGCGACGGAACCCCCTACCGGTCTTATTTGTACGCCTCTGATCTGGCAGTCTGGCTGTGGACAATTCTCTTCCGCGGAGTATCGTGCCGGCCATATAATGTTGGTTCAGAAAGTCACCTGGACATTGCCGAGCTCGCAAACAGAGTGGCTGCGCAATTGGATTCCAATATTACGGTTGAGGTGGCAAACCCCAGATCAGAGCCAGTCCTGGCGCCCGAGCGCTACACGCCGAGCACAAGAAGGGCTGCAAACGAATTGGGCTTACAGGAGACAGTGGGGCTGGAAGAGGCAGTGCGGAGAACAGCCAGATGGCATCAGCAAAACAGCTCTGCTATCCGCTCGTAATGAGGCGACAGGATCACGATGAAACTGGTAAGTGTAGTTAGCCCCTGTTATAACGAGGAAGGGAACGTCCGCGAGCTTTACGATCGCGTGCGAATGGTAATGCTCGGATTCCCGGAGTATCGCTACGAACATATCCTCATCGATAATGCCTCGCAGGACTCCACGGTTGCCATTCTGAAAGAGATCGCCAAGCAGGATCCAAATCTCAAGATCATCGTCAACAGCCGCAATTTCGGCCATCTGCGATCTCCTGTGCACGCGATCTATCAGGCATCTGGGGACGCCGTGATCCTGCTGTTGTCAGATCTTCAGGATCCGCCGGAACTGCTGCGTGAAATGATACTGGAGTGGCAGCGCGGGACTCCCATCGTGCTCGGCATCAAGAATACCAGCGACGAGGGCGGCTTGATGTTCAGCATCCGAACGGCGTATTACCGTTTTGTGGCCAGACTCGCCGACATCGAAGTGTTCGAGCATTTTACGGGCTTTGGGCTTTACGACCGGAAAGTGATCGATATTCTGAAGACCCAGTTCCGTGATCCGTATCCAAATTTCCGAGGCATGATTTCGGAAGTTGGCTTCAACAACGTCAAGCTCTTCTACAACCAGAAACGCCGTTCGCGCGGCATCACCAAGAACAACTTCTACACGCTGTACGATCTGGCGATGTTGAGCATCACCAACCTCTCCAAGGTCCCCCTCCGCGTGTTTACCTTCACCGGGTTCGCCCTTTCGTTTGTCAGCCTGTTAACCGCTCTTTTTTACCTCGTCTACAAACTGGTCTTCTGGAACAGCTTCTCGGTTGGCACAGCGCCAATCGTGATCGGAGTCTTCTTCATGATCTCCATCCAACTGATCGGCTTAGGCATTGTCGGGGAATACATCGGATCGATTCACACGATGGTCCAGGACCGGCCCCTGGTGATTGAGAAAGAGCGGATCAACTTCACTCCTCCTCAGTTGGGGGAATAATTTGCCGCATACGATTGTTTGCTCCTTGCATTGCCGTGTAAGATGACTAGATAGCATAAATCTAGTACTACAAAGAGCGAAGTTTGCGCTCAGACGAAATGGAGTAAAACGGCAAAGATGGTGCAGGCGATTCTGGAACGTGCGCGGAAAGGAAAGTATGATTTCCGCACCACCGCGTTTTCGAATGACCCGATGCGGCACCTCTTTGAAGAGTGGGTTCCCTACTATCGAACAAAGTGGGCTATCGCCAGAACCTTGCGGCCAACCAGCATTCTTGAAATCGGCGTGAGGTACGGCTACTCTGCGCTTGCATTTCTAAATGCGCGTCCAACCGCACAATATTTCGGTATCGACATCGACAACTCGGAATTTGGCGGTGAAACAGGGGCCATCCACTGGGCGCGCGAGGCCACAAAGACCTACCGGTCGGATTTCCTGATTGCCGATTCGCAGAAAATGACGTCGTTCCCCGGCGGCATGTACGACCTCATCCACGTCGATGGCCAGCAGGATGGCGACGGCTCAATCCACGATCTCGAACTTGCGCTGCGACAGGGCCGCTATATTCTGGTGGACGGCTATCTATGGACCAAGACAAACTTCCAGGCGGTCTCCGAATTCCTGCACTGTTTTCGCGATCAGATCGAGTATTACAGCGTGATTCCCGGTTATGCCGGGGAATTGTTGATCCGCCCAAAGGAAGAGGCCTTCAGTCCGGCACGGGCCGCCTCCAAGAGCAGTGACATCAAAGACACCTACACCGGCGAGTATTTCCTCTTTGACTGCGGAGGCTACGACTCCTTCAAACAAACAGGCGGATTGAAGTTAACTGACCCGCGGTTGCGCGCCGTCGCCGACTTGGCCTGCACCGCGAACCAGGGCAGAGCGCTGGACCTGGGCTGCGGCAGAGGAGAGTTGAGCATTTTCCTCGCCAGGCAGGGATTCGAAGTCACCGGAGTCGACTATTCGGCAGACGCGATCGGCATCGCAAACAAGGCCGTCGCGGAGGCGGATGACCCCACCATGCGCATTCAATTCGTACAGAGCGATTTGAATGAAGCACCGCTCAGCGGACTCTACGATGTGATTACCGCGGCGGACGTCATCGAGCATCTGTCGCCGGATGAGTTGGACCGGCTCTACGAAAAGCTGTCGGCCCATCTGGCGCCTGGCGGAGTGCTGGTATTGCACACCTACCCGAATGAATGGTGCTACCGCTTCGATTATCCACGGCGCAGGAAGATCGCGGCGTCCGTCGGAGCGTATCTCCCCACCAATCCACGCAGCCGTTTCGAACGGCTCATGCACATCAACGAACAGTCTCCGGCCGTGCTGAGAAAACAGCTGAGGAAGCACTTTCCAGTCGCCGATGTCTGGTTTGCAGGCCACGATTGCCAGGACCCCTTCGACAATCTGAGAAGAAAGTTCACGCGTCAGCAGATGCGCGCGGCGGAGGACCTGTTCGCGGTCGCGTCGCATTCGGCAGTGGCGAAGGAGCGCATTCAGCGGATCGTGCAGATGAACGAGGTGGCAGAGCCGCAGAGCGGCGAAATTTCGATCCGCGCAATCTCTCCGCCTGAGAGTGTGGCGGCAGGAAAGTTGTTCTCGCTGAACGTCCGTGCGGGCCGGACCGGTAGCGGGGACTGGACCAGCCGCAATCCGGCGCCGGTCCATCTGTCCTACCATTGGTTGCGAACCAACGGTGAGTTCGAGTTGTTTGATGGTCGCCGTGCCCTCTTGTTCCCTGCCCTGAGGGAGGGTACAGAGCGGAATTATGAAATGGAGATCCTTGCTCCCGAAACTCCGGGCGAGTACATTCTTCGTGTTGCCTTCGTCCAGGAGGGGGTGCGGTGGATGGATGATCCCGCAACGGGGACGACCGTCGACGTGCCAGTCCTGACTTGTTAACTATTCCATTCATAGGCACTTAGTTAACAGACCGGAGGCATTCCCGGCTCGTTTCGCGGATACTCAGGAAGCATTCCATCAGAGTGGTAGACGCCATAGGCCGGGTCGTCTATAATGAAAAGACTGCCTATCAGCGGTAGTGTGTCAGTACGGTTCCAATCAACATGTTTGAGAACTTATCGGAAAAGCTGCAAAAGGTTTTCAAGAACCTTCGTGGCGAAGGCAAATTAACGGCCGAAAACATGGAAGCTGCCTTGCGGGAGATCCGCATGGCGCTGCTAGAGGCCGACGTGCATTTCCGCGTAGTAAAGCAGTTGATGGAGAACGTAAAGCAAAAAGCCCTTGGGCAAGAAGTACTTGCGAGCTTCTCTCCGGCGCAGCAGGTAATTAAGATCGTCCATGACGAGCTGATTCACATCCTCGGCAGCCACCAGGCGAAACTTCGCTTTGCGAACGAACCGCCGACCGTGATCATGATCGTCGGGTTGCAAGGTTCGGGTAAAACCACCAGCACCGGCAAGCTCAGCCGCTGGCTTTCGAAGAACTCGCACACGCCACTGATGGTCTCGGTGGACGTTTACCGGCCGGCCGCGCGAAAGCAGTTGAGCGTGATCGCGAACGAGATCAAGATTCCGGTCTATGAGGGCGTTGAGGGCGAGACCAAGCCGATGCAGCTCGCAAAGAGCGCACGCCGCGAAGCCATCCAGACCGGACGCGACACGATCCTGATCGATACCGCCGGCCGCCTCCATATCGATGAAGACCTGATGACGGAGTTGCAGGAGCTCAAGACCGAATTCAATCCCACCGAGATCCTGTTCGTGGCCGACGCCATGACCGGACAGGATGCCGTGAAGAGCGCCGAGGAGTTCCACAAGCGCCTGGGCATTACGGGCGTGATCCTCACCAAGATGGACGGCGATGCGCGCGGTGGCGCGGCGCTTTCGATCCGTACGGTGACCGACCAGCCGCTGAAGTTCATCGGTATCGGCGAAAAGTTTGACGCCTTCGAGCCGTTTCATCCCGACCGCGCCGCCAACCGCATTCTGGGCATGGGCGACGTACTCTCCTTTATTGAGAAGGTGGAGCAGTCGGTCGATAAGAAGCAGGCCGAAGAGATGCAGCGCAAGCTCATGGACAATGAGTTTACGCTGGAAGATTTCCGCGATCAGTTGAAGCAGCTGCGCAAGCTCGGTTCATTCGAATCGATTCTGGGAATGATGCCGCAGGTGGGCGCGCTGAAAGAGCTGAAAAATGCGAAAGTGGATGAGAAGGAGTTGACGCGGATTGTGGCGATCATCGATTCGATGACCCCCAGGGAACGCGCCAACCACATGATCATCAATGGCGCGCGCCGCAAGCGCATTGCCATGGGCAGCGGCACCACGCCGCACGATATCAACAACCTGCTGAAGCAATACACGCAGGCGCGTAAGATGATGAAGACTTTTTCGGGCGGCCTTGGCGGCATGCTCGGCAAGAAGATGGGCAGGTTCAAGCTGCCATCGCTTGAAGATTTGAAGTTTTAAGAGATTTGAAACAGGAGTAACAAAGTAAATGTTAATGATTCGGTTGGCGCGCTTTGGCGCCAAGAAAAAACCGACCTACCGTGTGGTAGTCATCGATAAGGAACGTGCCCGGAATTCCAGCAACGTGGAAGTGCTCGGCCACTACAATCCGTTGACCAAGCCGAAGGTTGTTGTTGTGAACCACGAGCGTGTCAACTATTGGATCAAGTGCGGCGCTCAGCCGTCGGCCACCGTGGCGCGCCTGTTGAAGGCGAATCCGGCGCCGCCCCCTGCCCCTGCTGCTGAATAGTCAGTGCCGGGAGCAGTGATAAAATTTCATTGTAAAGGAGGCGAGAGAGGTGACTGGAATAAAGGAACTTGTTGAAGAAATTGCCAAGGCTCTCGTCGATGTCCCGGAAGAAGTGGTGGTTAAGGAAGTAACGGGCGAACAGGTAACGGTGCTTGAGCTGAAGGTCGCGCCCAGTGATTTAGGGAAGGTGATCGGCAAGCAGGGGCGTACGGCGCGGTCAATCCGCACGTTGCTTGGAGCGGCCGGGATGAAGCTGAACCGGCGGTTCACGCTGGAAATATTGGAGTAGTATTGGATTCGAACTGGTCGATTGTAGCCCGGCTCGGCAAGAGCCGCGGCAACCGCGGGGAAGTATTCGCGGAGAGCTTCGTGAACGATCTTCACGAAGCGATCGGCCAAAAGCCGGTGACGCTGTACAAGGCGTCGGGCGAAGTGGCGGGCACATTTGAGGTCGAAGAAATCTGGGACCACAAAGGCCGCTCGATCGTGAAACTGGCGGGTATTGATTCTATCTCCGATTCCGAAGCCCTGGCGGGATGCGAGATCCGTATTCCGAAAGAAGCACGGCCTCCGGCTCCTGACGATGAGTATTATCACGACGACCTGGTAGGTTGCCAGGTTGTGGATGCGGAATCGGGCAAAGAGCTGGGCGTGGTAACAGCGTGGCGCGATTTCGGCGGGACCGGGTTGTTGGAAGTTGGCGACGGCCTGATGATTCCGTTTGCACGTAGCATCTGCGTTGGAATTGATGTAGCGGGAAAGCAGATCCGGGTGAAGTTGCCTGAGGGTCTGCTGGATCTGAATTGATGATGGTTTTCCATGTGCTCACAATTTTCCCCGAGTTTTTCCGGGGGCCTTTTGAGCACGGTGTCGTGGCCAAGGCGAAGGACGCCGGACTGATCGACATCCGGATTCATAACCTGCGGGACTGGACGTATGACCGGCATAAGTCGGTGGACGACAGGCCGTTCGGCGGTGGAGAAGGAATGTTGTTGAAGCCGAAGCCGCTGTTCGAGGCGGTTGAGGCGATCTGGCCGGAGCGGACCTCGCGGCAAAAGGTCGTTCTGCTTTCAGCGCAGGGGCGGATGTTCACGCAGGCTACGGCGCGAAGGCTGAACGAGGAAGCGGATGAGATCCTGTTCATCTGTGGCCGGTATGAAGGGGTGGATGAGCGCGTGGCCGAGCACCTGGCCGACGAGGAGCTCTCCATCGGAGATTACGTTTTGAGTGGCGGCGAGTTGGGCGCCACGGTAATGATCGATAGCATGTCGCGGCTTGTACCGGGCGTGCTGGGTAACGAGGCCTCGGCGGTATTTGAGAGTTTTTCCGGGGCGAGCGGAATTTTGGATTGTCCGCAGTACACACGGCCCGCCGATTTTCGCGGCTGGAAGGTGCCGGAAGTACTGGCCGGAGGCAACCACGAAGAGATCCGTGGATGGCGGCGGAAGGCGGCGTTGGAAAAGACAGCCCGTATGAGGCCGGATCTACTGAAAGACTGTTAGATTGAGGAAAGAGTCATGACAAACGCAGTATTGGCGAAAGTGGTAAACAGGGGCTTGCGGACCGATATTCCCGAGTTCCGGGCCGGTGACACCATCAAGGTTCACGTAAAGATCAAGGAAGGCGACAAGGAACGCATCCAGGTCTTCGAGGGCACTGTGATTGCCCGCAAGAACACCGGCATGGGCGAGACCCTTACCGTTCGCAAGATCAGCTTCGGCACCGGCGTGGAGCGCATCTTCCCGCTGCACGCGCCTGTGGTGGACCACATCGACATGGTCCGCACCGGCCGTGTGCGCCGTTCGAAGCTGTATTACCTCCGCGCCTTGAAGGGCAAGGCTGCCCGCCTGAAGGAACGAGTCTAGCATTCGTTGAGCGGGAGGCAAGTTCTTGCGATGCTCGTCCAGTTTTGAAAACGAAGCCCGGAAACTCGGCTACCTTGCGGTAGCGGGAGTGGATGAAGCGGGTCGCGGCGCGCTCTTTGGGAGCGTGGTGGCGGCGGCGGTGATTCTGAACCCGGAGCGCCTCGTGCGAGGATTGAACGACAGCAAGCAGCTATCGCCGGAAGTCCGGCAGGAGCTTGCCTCCGCGATTAAAGAGAAGTCCGTGGCGTGGTCGACCGGCGCAGCCGATGCGGCGGAGATCGATCGCGTCAATATTTATCAGGCGTCGCGACTGGCCATGAAACGGGCCGTTGAGGCGCTGCCCGTCAAGCCCGATTATCTCCTGATCGACGCGATGCGCATCGACATCCCACTCCCCCAAGAAAGTCTCATCAAAGGCGATGCTAGGAGCCGCGCGATTGCGGCGGCGTCTATCATTGCCAAAGTGCATCGCGACGAATGCATGCGGCAGTGGGATTCCATCTATCCGGAATACGGGTTCGCGCGTCATAAAGGTTATGGAGCACCGGAACATTTGCGGGCGTTAGAGACTCATGGCCCAACGCCGTTGCACCGGTTCAGCTATGAACCCGTACGGCGGCTTGGCCCGCAACAGATGGAACAGCAGACTCTCTCCTTTGAGGAAGCAGGCGCACGCTCGTGACCCCCGAACCGGAAGAAAAAGCCGCCGAAGTCGAGGCACAGGCGGCTCCGCGCCGTCCGGGCTTCTTTCGAAGCCTGCTGGGCTTGGCGTGGGTGATCTTTTGCTTTGAGGTCGGAGTGTTCCTGCTGGTCTATCCGTGGATGAGTGGCTGGGATACGAACTTCTTTGCCTATATAATGCCGGAGATGCATGGCTATTGGGCCAACGCATATCTGCGAGGCGCGATTTCAGGACTGGGCGTGGTGAATATCTATATCGCGCTGGTGGAGTTGTTCCAGTTTCTGAAGGTCACGTTGTTTGGGGCCTGATCGGGACGCCGACTGTTGGGCAAACCGGGACAGACAGCCATAATCCGGCTGAAGCCGGATATTGGTGTCTGTCCCTGGTTTGCGACGTGTAGACGGCTTATCATGGTACTGCATGTCCGCATCCGCGAAATCCATCACCGGTGTCAGCGGCAACATCGGGTACCTGCAGTTCTCACGCGAAGAGTGGGCGCAGTTGCGCGCACTCACACCTCTTCCGCTCACCGAAAGTGACCTTGCCACGCTGCGCGGTATCAACGAAGCGATCTCGCTTGACGAAGTCGCCGACATTTATCTTCCCCTTTCGCGCCTGCTCAATCTCTATGTGAGCGCGGCGCAATCGAGACACAAGGCAACAGATACCTTCCTCGGCAACCTGCCCGCGAAGATTCCTTACATCATCGGCATCGCAGGTTCCGTTGCGGTGGGCAAGAGCACCATCGCGCGCGTGATGCAGGCGCTGCTCTCGCGCTGGCCGGATCACCCCACGGTGGACCTGGTGACAACCGACGGCTTTCTGTTTCCTACCCGGACGCTGGAGGAGCGCGGACTGATGCGCCGCAAAGGGTTTCCAGAGAGCTACGACCGGCGCAGCCTGCTGCGGTTTCTGGCTCGCGTGAAGAGCGCCCAGCCGGAGGTGCATGCGCCGGTTTATTCGCACCTCAGCTACGACATCGTCGATGGCCAACTGAAAACCGTGCGGCAGCCGGACATCCTGATCGTGGAAGGACTGAACGTCCTGCAGACCGGACACTCGCGCCTGGTGGGCGACGAGCCAATGGTCTTCGTCAGCGACTTCTTCGATTTCTCTGTATACATCGACGCCGACGAGAAGTTGATTGAAAGCTGGTACGTTGCGCGGTTCTTAAAGCTGCGCGAGACGGTATTCACCAATCCCGATTCGTACTTCAACCGCTATGCCTCCCTCACCGAACAGGAGGCGACCGACCTGGCTCACACCATATGGCGCGATATCAACGGGCCGAATCTACGCGAAAATATCCGGCCAACGCGCGAACGGGCCAGGCTGGTGCTCCGTAAAAGCTGGAACCACCGGGTGGAAGAGATCCGGCTGCGGAGCATGTAAACGATGACAGCACTGGAAGCGGCGGTCCTACAGCGAATCGAGCAGATGAGCGATGAGATCGTGGCTTTTTTATGCGAGATCACGGCGATCCCAACGATAAATCCCCCTGGCGAAAACTACGTCCCCTGCGCCAACGCGATCGGCAAACGGCTGCACGAGTTTGGCTATGAGGTGACCTACATCGCGGCGGAAGGGATGGCCGGGCATTCCCCGCAACACCCGCGAGTCAATGTCGTAGGCGCGCGGAATGACTCTCCTGCCAGGCCGCTGCTTCACTTCAACGGGCATTTCGATGTCGTCCCGGCGGGTGCAGGGTGGACGGTAGATCCCTTCGGCGGTTTGGTCCGCGATGGCAAGGTCTTCGGGCGCGGCACAGCAGACCAGAAGGCGGGCATTGCCGCCTCAATCTATGCCGTGGAGGCGATCCGCAGGGCTGGCATCACACTCCATGGCCGGGTGGAGCAGAGTGGCACGGTCGATGAAGAGAGCGGCGGGTTCGCGGGCATGGCTTACCTGGCATCGAAGGGCATTGTGCATCGCGACCGTACCGATTTCGTGATCATTACCGAACCTCTGAACGTGGACCGCATTTGCCTTGGACACCGAGGGGTGTATTGGTTCGAGGTGGAGACGCTGGGGCGCATCGCACACGGCAGCATGCCGTTCCTGGGCGTCAATGCGATCAGCAAAATGTCCGATTTTATTTACGAGATCGATCACGCGCTGAAGCCTGTTCTGGCCTCCAGGACCACGGCGATGCCGGTAGAACCGCCTGAGGCGAGGCGGCCCAGCATCAATATCAATTCGATCACGGGCGGCCAGCCGGGCGGCATCCAGACGCCGTGCGTCGCCGATTCTTGCCGCGCGGTCTTTGACAGGCGATTTGTGGTCGAGGAGCCGATCGAAGAAGTGCGGGGCGAAATTACCTCGATTCTGGAACGGATATCGCGGCGCGATCCGGAGTTCCGCTACCGGGTGGAAGATCTGATGACCGTGCTGCCGGTGCAGACCGATTCCCAGGCACCTCTGGTGAAGACCCTGGCAGGTGCGATTCGAGATGTGCTCCACGCCGAACCACCGCTGATCGCAAGCCCCGGAACGTACGATCAGAAGCATGTCATGCGCATGGGGCACGTCGAGCAGTGCATCGCCTATGGACCCGGGTTGCTGCACCTTGCGCACCAGCCTGACGAATACTGCCGCGTGGACCATCTGGTGGACGCCACCAAGACCATGGCCCTGGCGGCGATGCGGCTGCTGGGGGCGTAACCTATCCGAAAAGTTAGAGAGTGTAGCCGTTTGACTACAAACAGCAGCAAGTGGCCGGATTGTTTTCCTTTGTTTGCAAGTCTTAGGTGTTTTCACCTAGTTTGGCATAAGGTTTGCAACTAGGTAGTTGACGACAAGTCGACTTTAAAACCGAGGAAAGGACACCGATGAAAGTCAAAACGAAGCTGAAGGCTGGGGATGATTTCACAGCAATTTGGGGCACTTAGCCAAACGTTGCTCTTAAGGCGGGCATCAAGTCGCCTCAAGAGCTTAGTGGCTCGCCGAAGCAGGAGACGAACAAGGTAGCGGACCGGAACTGGCATTGAATGATGCAGGTTTCCGGTCCGTTTGCTTTTGGGGCAGCCGGTCGCGTTGAATTCGTGTATGCTTAAGGCAAGGAAACGTGAAGATGGCCGATGATGCAAATCTGAACGAGTTTAGGGTTGGATTGCTCGCCGATATCAGGACGATCGTGACAACGGTCGTTGAGGAAGCAGAGAAGCGAATCACTAAAAATGTCGATGAGCGCATTGAAAAGGTGCGGCATTACGTCGACGAGCGCATTGCCACGAGCGAGAAGCGAGTGATGGCGCATGTTGACGAGCGGACGTACGATGTCGAAACGAAGCTCCTTCGCGCGTTTGCCGACTTCAACACCAGCAACAGCATTCGGTTAAGGAAGATAGAGGCTGACGCGTCGAATCTGAACACGTCATCAACCCTTCGTTTCGATATCATCGAATCCAGACTCGCGGCGCTGGAGGCGAAGTTTATTTTGAACCCACCAGAGCCACCGCAACCGCCACTCGCATCGTAGCGCTTCCTAGACGGGGGGCTGGAAGCGGCCATCGATCGCGGTCCAACCACCGTCCACAAACAGCACTGCCCCAGTGACGTAACTGCTGGCGTCTGACGCCAGAAACACCACTGGACCGGCCATTTCGTCGGAGTTGGCCCAGCGCCCGAGAGCATTCTTGGCGGCGTAGGCGTTATACCATTCGGGCTTACTCTTGATCGGCGCGGTCAGCGGGGTTTCGACCACACCGGGCGCGATGCAGTTGACGCGAACGCCGGCGGGTCCGAGTTCAGCGGCTAGGGTGCGGGCCATCTGCACAACTCCCGATTTTGTCGCGGCATAGATTCCCTGCCCCGGCTCCACTGTCAGTGAGCGAATCGACGAGAGCAGAATAATCGAACCGCTCTTCTGGAAGCTCATCACGCGCGCTACGGCCTGCGCGATCAGGAAATTTCCCTTCAAGTTCAGTCGGATGACCCTATCGAATTCGTCGCCGGTATAGCTCAGGATCGGCTTGCGAACATTCACGGCGGGCGTACTGACCAGGATGTCGATGCGGCCGTGCTTTTCCTTGATGCCCGCAACGGCGGCCGTGACCGCGGCCTCGTCGGTGATATCCAATCGCAACGCTTCTCCACCCGTTTCGGCGGCCACTTCGGCAGCATCATTTACATCGGCACAAACGACATGCGCGCCGGCAGCAGCCAAGCCGCGGGCAGCCGAATGGCCGATACCCGAAGCCGCGCCGACAACCAGGGCGATTTTGCCATCGAGTCGAAAAAGTCTGCTCAAGTCAGTCATGGGCTACACCATTTCGTTCAGCAGTTCGGGACGCGGATTAGGGATTACTACTCTGTTGACAAGCAGGCCTTTGGCAGCCACAACTGCGGCGCCCGCCTCGACGGCAGCCCGGACATTCGAGACGCTGCCCGTCATCGTGACAAAAGCCTTGCCTCCGAGCGCCATGGCGAGGCGGATTTCGAGCAGTTGGACGTTTGCCGATTTCACGGCGGCGTCGGCAGCTTCCACCATGGAGGCGACCGAGAACGACTCAATGATTCCGAGGGCATCAAGCTTTTCCACCTTGCTGATGCCGCTGAAGGCCGGGAAGATCGATTCATGGACGTTGGGGATCATGAACGTGTCAATCAGCGAGAAGCCGCTGGCACGCTTACCTACCTCCACCGCCGCCTGCACGGCACCCACATCGCCCCGCACCATCACCATGTACTTGCCGGAGCAGATGCTTCGCGCAAGGACCAGTTCGACATCCGAGGCCTTGAGCATCTCGTCACACACTTCAAATCCGGCAGCCACACTACCGAGTTCAATCAAACCAATGGAATTTTTTGACATGTTTTATCCGGCTATCTCGATGGAATCTTCATTGACAGCGACAACTGTGCCGCTGATGCTGGCATGAATCGCAGCGCCCAAATCCTTGGGGCCGACGTCGGCGATCACTTTGCCTACCTTTACCTTGGCGCCTTTCTGGACCAAGGGCTGGGCAGGTTTGCCTGCATGCTGCTTCAACTTCAGCGTCACTTTGGCAGGTGAAAAGCTAATCTCTTGAAATGGCGTTTCGCGCTCGTACTCTTCCACTTTGAGACGGCGGCGCAGCATCGATAGCGGCACACGGCGGCCTTCCTTCATCGGATGGACAACAACCGGCTTGGACTGTACGAACTTCATGCCCTTGGCGCGCATGTCGCCCTTTGACTGGTCACAGGCCTCTTTGGGGAAGAGATCTTCGGGGCAGGAGTAGAGCGTACACAGGCCGCAGGAGCAGCACAGTTCTGCCCACTGGTTCCAGATGTCGACACCGGTGGTGGTGAATCCAAGACTGCGCATCACCTTATGCGGCTGCACTTCGTAGCCGAGCAGGTAGCGCGGACAGAACTCGGTGCAGTAGCTACACTGGTCGCAGGCCGACTTACCGATCTTCATCATTGTCTTAACCGGTTGCTCGCGGCGGGTGATCAGGTAATGATCGCGAGGCAGCAGGATGATGCCGCCAATGGTCTTCGTCACCACGTCATCCGGGTTGAAGCTGAGGGTTCCCATCATGATGCCGCTGACGAACATGCCGTAGTTTTCCACGGTCGGGCCGCCGGCCAGCGCGATGAGGTCGCGGAAGGAGGTGCCGATCGGCACCCAGAACGACTTCGGCTCCTTGACGGCGCCGCCAACGGAGACGATCTTGCGCGTGACGGGCTGGCCTTTGGCCGCGAAGTGAATGTTGTAGAGCGTCTCCACGTTCGAAACCACGCAGCCAACGTTGAGCGGAATCCCGGCGGCCGGAATGAGACGGCCGGTGGCGGTATACACCAGTTCGTATTCGTCGCCGGACGGGTAGAAATCTCCCAACAGAACTAAATCCATCCTGGGATCGTCTATCTTACTTGTGATGGCCTCCACCGCATGTTTGTTCTTCTCCTTGATGCCGAACCGCCCCCTGGCGGCTCCGGTGGCATCGAGCATCAACTTCATGCCGGAGACGATCTCCGAAGGGAAGTGACACATGAGTTCGAAGTCTTTGTGGAGGAGCGGTTCGCATTCGGCGCCGTTGGCGAGGACGAATTCCACCTGGGATTGCGCTTTGACGGCCGTGGGGAAACCAGCGCCACCGGCGCCCACGACTCCCGCCGCCCGTAGCTGTTCGCTGAGATTATTCATGATGCTCTCTCTATTCTAGTAAAATAAATAGAGCCGCCCCTGATGAGGATTGCCCGAAAGAGGATTTAGTGGAAGAAACCAACGTAGCTGCGACAGAGCAGACAGAGTTTGTCGATTCGAAGGCCGAGCCGCCCAGGAACACCATCGCCGAGTGGACGGTCACGATCCTGCTGCTTTTGTTCGGCACTACGACGCTGGTACAGGCATTTGTGATCCCCACCGGGTCAATGGAAGATACGCTGTTGATCGGCGATCACCTGCTGGTGGATAAACTGGCCTACGCGCCGGAAGGAGCGATCAGCAAGTATTTCATGCCGTACACGCCGCTCAAGACCGGCGACGTGATTGTGTTCCGCTACCCGGTGGATATCCGGCTGACCTTTGTGAAGCGGGTGATCGGAGCCCCGGGCGACCGCATTCGCATCGAGAACAAGCAGGTCTACCGCAATGGCAAGAAGCTCGACGAACCGTGCAAATTCCACAAGTCCGACTTCATGGACTCCTACCGCGACAACTTCCCCAGCGAGCCCAATACGCGGCTGTACGAGCCGGCGCAGGAGATGCTCTCGAAGAATGTCGTGAATGGAGAAGTCGTCGTGCCACCCGGCCACTATTTTGCAATGGGCGATAATCGCGACTACTCGCTCGACAGCCGCTACTGGGGCTTTGTGCCGCGCGAAAACATCATCGGCAAACCGCTGATCATCTATTGGTCATACGACGCGCCGACCGAGCGGCTTTCGAACCCGACCATCGGCTGGGACCATGTCCTTGACCTGGCACAGAATTTCTTCACCAAGACACGCTGGAAACGATCTCTTAACTTAATCCATGGCTGCCCAAGCAAAGACTGATAAGAAACTCGATAAGAACACGCCGGCCGAGAAGCCGAAAGTGGAAGAACCCATTCGCGGATGGGTTGCCGACTGGGCGTACAACATCCTGATCCTGCTGTTCGGGACAACGCTGCTGATCCAGGCGTTTGTGGTGCCATCGTCGTCGATGGAAGGCACCATCCTGATCGGCGACCACCTGTTTGTAGATAAACTGGCCTATTCGCCCTCCGGCCCCATCAGCCGCTACCTGCTTCCATACACGGAGCCCAAACGCGGCGATATTATCGTATTCCGCTACCCGATGGACATCCGCTTCAACTATGTGAAGCGCCTGATCGGCCTGCCCGGCGATCACATCAAGATCGTGAGCCGTCAGCTCTACATCAACGGCAAGCCGGTCAATGAATACTATAAGCAGCACATTCGCAACGGCAACGACAGTTACCTCGACAACTTCCCCAGCCAGCCCGGCTTCCCGGTCTATCCTCCGGCTTTGGAGATGCTCGAAAAGAACGTGGTGAATGGCGAGTTAGTGGTGCCGCCCGGCAGCTATTTCGCGATGGGCGATAACCGCGACAACTCGGCGGACAGCCGTTTCTGGGGCTTTGTGCCGCGCGAAAACATCGTCGGCAAGCCGCTGTTCATCTTCTGGTCGTTCGATGCGCCGACGGACCAATGGACGGATATGAGCATCGGGCATATTTTCGACGTCGCCATCAATTTCTTCGGCAAGACACGCTGGAACCGGACCTTCATGTTTGTGCGGTCCGTACCCATCGGATACTAACAACGGACTCACGAGCAACCATGGCAACCAATTCACATTACTACGGCCTTGTTCTGGCCGGCGGGCGCGGCACACGCTTCTGGCCGAAGAGCCGCAAGAAGCGCGCCAAGCAGGTCCTGAACTTCTTTGGCGAGCGGACGCTGATCCAGCTGACGGTAGACCGGCTGAAGCCGATGTTGCCGCCGGAGCGGATCTGGGTGATCACCAATGATCTGCTGCGCGATGAGATCATCCGCCAGTTGCCGGAAGTTCCCAAGCACCAGATTATCGCCGAACCCGCGGCCCGCAATACGGCGCCCGCGATCGGCCTGGTGGCGCAGATCCTCCAGCGAATTGACCCGGAAGCGGTGATGGGCGTATTCCCTGCAGATCAACTGATCGAAAAGCCGGCGCGCTTTCTGCGGCTTCTGAAGCCCGCGTTCAAGAAGGCCGCGGCGGGCGAGATCTCCGTGATGGGCATCCAGCCGCGCTGGGCCGAGACCGGCTTCGGGTATATCGAATTCCCGAAAGACGCCAAGCCCGGCGAGTTGGAGGCCTATCAACTGAACTGCTTCCGCGAGAAACCGAATCAGGTGACAGCGGAAGAATTCGTGAAGGCTGGCAACTTCTATTGGAATGCCGGCATGTTCTTCTGGCGCGCGGATGTTGTGATGAAGATGATGGCAGAGCATATGCCGGTGACGGCGGCTGCTTTGGCGGCGATTCCGCAACCTTCGAGCAAGAAGTTCAAGGCGGTGCTGGCCGAGAAGTTTCCGCAGTGCGAAAACATCTCGGTGGATTTCGGCATCATGGAGAAGGCCGCCAGGGTGTTCGGTGTGGCGGCGGATAACATCGGATGGAATGACGTTGGCAGCTGGAACGCGGTGTACGAACTACAGGCCAAGGGTGCCGGGGCGAATGTGTTCCGCGGCGACGTGATCGCTGAGAAATCGGCAGGCAACTACGTGGATGCGCCGAAGAAGCTCGTCGCGCTGCTCGGCGTCGACAATCTGGTGATCGTGGAGACCGATGATGCGCTGCTCATCGCCGACCGCAGCCGGTCGCAGCAGGTGGGCGACATCGTGAAGCTGCTCGAAAAGCACAAGCGCGACGAACTGCTCTAGGTCGAATTAATTCAGTTCCAATTCCAGAGTCACATTTGCAGTGACCTGAACAAGGCCGGGCTCCACCGGAGTCGTGGTGGCAGCCGAGGAAGGCGTGGCGCCAAGCGTGGCGGTGGGTGTCAGCGAAGAGGTGTAGCCTTCCTGGATGGAAACAACCGCACCGATGTGCAGACTCACGCCGGTAGCCATGGCATCTGCTTTGGTGCGCGCATTGGCGGTGGCGTTGATCAGCGCCTGCGTGCGCAGCGGAGTGTCATCCTTCACCGAAAACCGGAGCGACTGGACGTTGTTGGCGCCGGCATTGGTGGCGGCGTCAATCACTTTGCCGATGCCTGCGATGTCGCCGCTGGTGACATCGAGCGTGTTGCTGGCGGTATAACCGTTCAGCACAGGATTGCCACTGGGCGGATAGGTGTAGTTGGGGGAGACCGAGTAGCTGATCGTCTTGATGTCGGCTTTCGGCCCCAGCACCTGCTGCACGGCAGCGATAACGGCCGTGACGATCGTCGCGTTTTGTCCCGCGGCATCCTGGGCCGTGGTGCCTTTCGTAGTTACTCCGACGGAGACCTTGACCTGGTCCGGATTCGAACTAACCGTAGCCGAGCCATAGCTGACCACTACGGGACGGCGCGACTGAGCCTGGGCCGAAGCACCTAGTAAAAGCAAGGTGCACAGAGACAGTATTGTTGTTTTCATCGTGGACTCCTCTTCCCTATCATCGCGCGTTAGGCGACGCGCCGCATGTCGCAGGTGTAAAATCGGTTGGTGCGCTCCCTCACATTGATTTTGTTCGTGTCGGCGGCCATGGGCCAGCCATGCACCACGCCGTCCGGCGCCTGCGTGGAGACGATCCGGGTTGGCGTCAACACCCTCTCGGTTTACCGCACGCACTCGATCGCGGATGGCTCGCCGGACGTCGTGCGAGCCTTCCTCATGGTGCACGGGGTGCAGCGCAATGCAAATACGTATTTCCGCACGGCATTGAATTCGACGGCCCTCGCCGGGCAATTGGCTTCGACATTGGTGATCGCGCCTGGGTTTAAGGGTAACGATGGCAGCGGCTGTTATGACCGTCTGGCGGAAAACGAGCTCAACTTCCCCTGCGACGGCTGGACCGACGGACAGGCAGCGACAAATGCAAAGACGACGTCGTTCGAGGCGATTGATGTCCTGCTTGGCCTGCTGGCCGACCAAAAGAAATTTCCCAAATTGAAAGAGATTGTAGTTGCCGGACACTCATCCGGCGCCCAGTTCACGCAGCGGTATGCGGCGGCGAACCGCGTCGATCCCAAGCTTCGCGTACCGGTGCGGTATGTGGTCGCCAATCCGTCGACCTACGTTTATCTCGATTCGTGGAGGCCAGAGGCGGAGCGGTGCGCCGAGTACGACGATTACCGCTACGGGCTGAAGAAGCTGACAGGGTACATCGCGGAGACGGGCGTGGATGCGGTGCGCAAGAACTATCCGGTACGGAACGTCACCTACCTATTGGGAGAGTTGGATACGCGCGACGCAGCACACATGGATACCTCGTGCAGTGCGATGGCCCAGGGCCCACATCGCTTCGCGCGCGGACAGGCGTTTTTCAAACGGTTGAACGAGACTTATCCTTCGCAGCATAAACTGCTGGTGGTGCCGGCGTGTCATCACAACGCGGATTGCATGTACCGGTCGGAGTTTGCAAGGAGGGTCGTGTTCGGAGGTGAACAATGAAGCGCTACATATTGTTGACCGCGATAGCTGTGGTCTGGTTGCCGGGATGTTCGCAGGCGCCGAAGCCGACGGACGCCGCAACACTGGATGAGGCGTATCGCTCGGGCGTATTGAGCAGAGAAGAGTACGAGGCGAAGAAGGCACGGCTGACGGCAAATGCGGAGAAACTGGACGCGCTGGAGAAGGCGCGGTCAGCGGGAGTGCTGACTGCCGATGAGTATCAGGTGAAGAAGTCCCAGTTGTTGGGAGGCACACTAGCGGCGGCGACGGCACCGCAAACTCCGCAACAGGCTCCTGAGCCTATAGCGGCATCGCCGCAGTTGCAGCAACAGGCGCCCGCCGCGCAACAACTGGCCGCGCAACAGCCGGCGACAATGGTTCAGAATTCGCAACCGGCCCAGCCAGCACCACTAGTCCAGCAGACCGCGGCGGCGGCGCCGCAAATTACCCCGGCTGCTCCGGTTCCCAGGCAGCAGGATGCAGGCCACACCTTCCGCATGAAGAAGGTGGCGGCGATCGATCAGTCCGGCTTCGAGCGGCCAATGCCGTCACTGACGATGCTGGTACCTGTCGACTGGCAGCCGCAGGGCGGGACAAATTGGAACATCAAAGATAAGTGCAACACGCTGCAGACGAACTTCCGCGCCACCGCGCCCGACGGGCGGTCAATTGAATTCTTTCCGGTGTTTAACTGGATGTGGGCCGACGATCCACAGCCACTGAAGATGACCGCTGCCCAGACAGCTCAGTATGGGCAGCGCCCGTGCGACGTCATGCCGCCAATGAGCGCCGCGGATTTTGCGCGCAACAATTTGAGGCGCTACCGGCCCAATGCCCAGTTGATGGGAATCGAGCCGGCGCCCAAGGTTCTGGCCAGCTTCCAGGAACAGGCACGACAAGGCGAACGGGCGGCCCAGCAGTACAACTTGAAGCAGCGGATCAAGCCCGATGCGGTGAGGGCGCGCGTGCGCTACAACGTCAACGGGCAGCCGATGGAAGAGTGGATCGTGGTCGCGACCGTGATCACCGGCACTCTCGGTCCCAGCTACAACATGCGGACCATGCAGATGGGACAGGCTTACACTTACAACTGCGCCGCGTATGTGACCGGCCTGAGGACACCCCAGGGACAACTGGAAGCGTCAGAGAAGCTGTTCGAGCTGATTATCAGCACATCGCGGGTCAATCCCCAATGGCAGGCAAAGGTGAATGGAAACGCACAAGCGATCCAGGCCATCGAATTGAAGGGTGTGCGCGACCGCTCGGCGATCATCTCCAAGAACGCCGACGACATCAGCAAGATCCGCCGCGAGACCTATGAGAATCAGCAGCGCAGCCAGGACCGTATCTCCCTGCAGCGCAGCCAGGCAACGCTGGGCATTGAGACCTATCGCAATCCGGCGACTGGCGAGACGGTGGACCTCAGCAACCAATATGGACAGGCGTGGGTGAATAATCGGGGCGAGTATCTGCTGAGCGACCAGCCGGGCTTCGACCCCAGCGTGACGTTCAAGGAAGACTGGAAGCGCCTGGAAAGAGTGAAACCGTAAACCGATGTATCGAACTGGAACAATTTTTATCGTGGCGGCGCTGCTGATGTCGGCTGGCTGCAATCGCGAAACCAAACAGAGTGACCCCTCGGCGGCGCTGGAAAATGCCTACAAATCAGGCCTGTTGACCAAGGAAGAGTACGAGGCAAAGAAGCTGGCAATGGCGGGCAAGACGCTGGAATCGCTGCCCGCACCTGCACCTGCAGCTGAACCCACCCCCGCACAGCCGGTCGAAACGAAGCCCGAAGTGAAGACTGCTGTGACCAGGCCTGCGGTTGCCAAGCCTGAGCCGAAGCCCCGTCAGGCAGCAGCGCAGAAGCAAGCAGGCCCGTTCGAGCAGGCAGTGGCAAATCCCAACTCGACACCTGCAGCATCGGCATTACCAGCGCCACCACCGCCCGTGGAACCACCACCAGCAGCAGCACCGCCCCCTCCGCCTGCACCCGCGGAGAAACCGGCACCCTCCGTAGCAAAAGCCGTGGCGCCAGCGAAGACGCATGGCTGCGACGATGCCGATGCAAAGCCGGATTCCGATAACGACACCAAGGAACGCACCTTCGCCGCATCTCAGGAGACAGTGCGCCGCGCTGCGCTGGAGGCGTTCGCAGCGCTCGACTTCCAGATTCAGAAGAACACCAGTGCCGTGCTTGATGCCAAGAAGAAGCGGCATCTTGGTGCAATCGTCGGTGCAGGTGGAGAGCACGTCGTGTTGTCGATGGAGAAATCCGGACAGGGCACCAAAGTCACGGCAAAGACGGTGAAGTCGATTGCGGGACGGCTGGCGCAGAAGAACTGGACCAATGCAGTGCTGGCGCAACTGGCCTGCCGGCTGAGCCGCTAGCCGCGAGGCGTGTAACTGGCATATCATATGAGCGATGAAACCAGTACCCATCAAAGAACAAAAATCGTTAGTCGATAGACTGATGTCGGCCTGCGGCGGTTCTTACTCGCCGGAAGTGCGCCGCAAGTATTTCATTACCGGCCCGCAGTGGGCGGGCGCCTATGAAGGCCATGCCCTCTTCCACGCCACCACGCGCAAGCCGGTAACGTTTGAAGAAGTGATCCGCCACTATGGCGAACTCGGGATCGGTCACTGGTGCACGCATGATACGGACGTGATGCCAGCGGCGGCGATCGGCACCGCGGAACAGGACAAGATTGTCACACGCATCCAGAAGGCACTGAAGAAGAACGATGTCGCCTGCTCCATGGTGACCACCGAAACCTTCCATCATGCGGTGTTTGCGGGCGGCCCGGCAGCGGAAGCGCCGCAGGTGCGCGAGTACGCGGCGTGGCGGCTGTGCAATACAGTCAACATCGGCCACCAGTTGGGCGCGAGCTATGCGGTCTATTGGCCCGGTTCGCTCGGCTACTATGTGCAGGGCGCGATCGAAGAGACGCAGACGCTGAAGTGGTACGCCGAAGGCCTCAACGCAGCATGCGAAGAGGACATCAAAGTCGCGGCAAAATTCGGCCGCCCGACCCTGAAGCATTGCCTGGAAGCCAAGCCGTTCGAACCACAGGCTGAAATCCTGCTGCCGACCAGCGACGCCATGCTCGGCTTCATCAGTTCCGGCTTGCTCACGCATCCGGAGATGGTGGGCTTGAATCCGGAATACCTGCACGAACTGATGTGGGGCGCGGCTCCGCGTGCGGCGCTGGCGCGGGCGTTGCTGTGCGGCAAGCTGTTCCACTTCGACATCAACGATGGCTACCGCTTGAAGCATGACGTGGATATCGCGGTCGGCCTGGTGAATCCGCTGGACTGGCTCAATGTGCTGGTGCTGCTGCGCAGCCACGGCTACAACGGCCCATTCAATTTGGATTACAAGCCGCCAAGAACCACCAGCAACTACGGCGTGTTCAAGGTAAGCTTCCCGACGGCGGTGGACCGCTTCATCACGTTGTGGGAGATGGCCGGCGACGTGTTGAGCGATCCGATCATCAACGAAGCAACGGAAGCGCTGAAGGCCGGCGGACCGCGCGTGAAAGATCTGCACGATGTGGAAGGGATCACCAACAGCCAGAAGGAACTGCTCACGTTGCACGAATTGATCGCGCATCGCCTGGTGCAGATTCTGATTGGCGCGCATCGCGGCCGCCATTACGCACTGTAGTCCGCTATGAATCTGGGAAAGACGCTCGTCACGCTTGGTGCGATTCTGGTTGTGCTGGGAATCGTAGTGATGCTGGGCGAGCGTCTTCCTGTTCGATTAGGCCGTCTGCCGGGCGATATTGTGGTGCGCGGCAAGAATTCGGTTTTCTACTTTCCTGTTGTAACCTGCCTGCTTTTGAGCGCTGTCCTCTCCGCGGTGATGTGGCTGTTCGGCAGGCGCTAACTGGATTTCAGCCAGTGTGCACGACATAATAGACACATGGCGAGTGTTCCGTTATCACCACTTACCGAGGAAGAGTATCTGCGCATTGAGCGACTGGCTGAGACCAAGAGCGAGTTTAACGATGGCCAGATGTTTGCGATGTCGGGCGGCTCGCCTAATCATGCACTTCTCGGCATGGGCATCGGCGTTCTCCTGACACGGGGACTCCCGAAAGGATGCCGCGTATTCAACTCTGAATTGCGCATCCTGATTGCAGCCGCCAAGACATATGCCTACCCCGACTGCAGCGTTGTGTGCGGCGAACTGCAATTGGCCTCGGACCAGAAAGACAACCTCCTCAATCCGTTGCTCATTGTCGAGGTGCTATCGCCATCCACTGAAGGCTACGACCGGGGCAAGAAGTTTGAAATGTACCGCACGATCGAGAGCTTTCGCGAATACCTGCTGGTTCATCAGGACCGTCGATTGGTGGAGCACTACTCCAGACAAGATGATGGCAGTTGGTTGCTTCGCGAGCATGCCGGTGCAGAAGCAACGGTGACAATTTCCCGATTGAATATTCAGATTCTGCTAGCGGAGCTGTACGAATCGGCCTTGGGATTGGATTGATGATGGCAAGTCTTCCGCTATCGCCACTTACCGAAGATGAGTACCTGCGCATTGAGCGCCTGGCCGAGTCCAGGAGTGAGTTTCACGATGGCCAGATGTTCGCGATGTCGGGCGGCTCATTGAATCACTCCTTCATCGCGATCCGCGCGTTGTCTCTGCTTGATCGTCACCTGGCCGGTGGGTGCCGTGCATTCAACTCTGATCTCCGCATTCAAGGTTGCGGCGTCAGGCACCTACACCTACGCCGATTGTGGCATTCTATGCGGCGATCCAAAGATGGCCTCTGACCAAAAAGACAATCTGCTCAATCCCGTGCTAATCGTAGAGGTGCTGTCACCCTCCACCGAAGCCTACGATCGAGGCAAGAAGTTTGAAATGTACCGCACCATCGAAAGTTTTCGCGAATACCTGCTTGTACATCAGGACCGCCGACTGGTGGAGCACTACTCTAAACAAGAGGACGGGAGCTGGGTCCTTCGCGACCTCGCCGGCGCGGAGAGCAATGCTAGTATTCCAAGAGTAGGAGTTCAGTTTTCCCTCGCAGAACTCTATGCGACCGCGTTGAACCTGGACTAAGCGCTACCGCAGCACGCCGAGCTTTTCAATGGGCCAATAGACAAACACAGCCTTGCCATAGATCAGCGGCCTCGGCACTGTTCCCCAAGAGCGGCTGTCATTGGACGAGCTGCGATGGTCGCCCAGCACGAAGTAGTTATCGCCGGGCACCTTCATCGCCGCCGAAGAGATATGATCCCGGTATTCATCGGGTACGTAGCTCTCCTGGATCTTCTTGCCATTGACGAAAACCACGCCGTCATCCACTTCCACGGTATCACCGGGCAGGCCAATCACCCGTTTGATGTACGACTTGGTTTGATCGTTCGGAAACCAGAACACCACCATGTCGCCGCGCTCAATCGTGCCGATTCCTACGCGGTAAACGAACTTGTTGATGAAGATCCGTTCCTGATCCTGCAGCGCCGGCATCATGCTGGTGCCTTCCACCTTCACGGGCTGGTAGAGGAACAGGATGACCACGATCGCGATGACCACGGAGAGGAGCAGATCCCTCATCCAGTAAAGCGCGGACGCAAGCTGGCGGCGCGTGTGCTCCGCGTTAGGCATGGGCTGTGGCTTCAGCTGTTCCAGATCTTCGCTCATATTACCGATCTTACTATTATGGCACTGCGGTGAAGCGCCGTCGTTGCCGGGGACAGCCCGCACTGTCCGCGCGCTTCGCTTGGGACAGCGTGGGCAGCCTCCGGCCTCCCTTACGGCCGAGGCTCCGCAAGGCGGGCGAACCAGCCTCCGGCGGCGAGGAGTTCGGCGGGCGTACCCTGTTCGCGGATGTTCCCGTGATCGAGGACGATGACGTGGTCAGCGTCTTTCACCATTGAATAGCGATGGGCGATCAACAGCGTCGTGGGCTTGTACTGCAGCGCGCCCAACGCATTCTTCACCTCTCTTTCAGTGGCGTAGTCGAGGTTCGCTGTCGCCTCGTCGAGCACCAGAATGCGCGGGCGGTCCACCAGAATCCGGGCGATCTGCAAGCGCTGGCGTTCGCCCACCGAAAGACCTGCGCCGCGCTCGCCAACCTCCGTTGCCAGTCCATCTTCCAATCGCTCCAGCGTCGTGCCCAGACCGGCAGCAATGGCCGCGGCCTGCACCTCTTCGTCTGTCGCGCCGGGGCGCTTGTAGCGGATGTTGCCGGCCAGCGATCCGCGGAAGATCGCACCATCGGCCGCGACCATGCCCAGGGCGCGGCGGACCGCGGAGGGATCGGCCGTCGAAAGTGACTGCCCGTCGATGAGGATCTCGCCTGCCTGTGGCTCGTAGAGCTTCAGCAGCAGATCGGCCGCCGTGGTCTTGCCTGCCCCGGAGGGTCCGATCAACGCCGTGACACTGCCCGGCTCCACGGTGAACGATATCCCCTTCAGCACCTCACGCTGCGGCGAATAGCCAAAATGCACATCGCGGAATTCAATGCGGCCCGGGCCGTCCTGCAACTGCTCCCCGCCCGACTCCTCGGTTCCAGTCTGCATCAGCCGAATGGCGCGATTGAGGCTTGCCAGATGCTGCTGCAGGTTGACGGCGATGCTGCTCAAGGCGTCGATGGGATCATAGAGGCGATCGAGATAGGCCACGAACATGACGACATCGCCGGGTGTGAGGCGGCGGTCCAGCACCATGTAGCCACCGTAGCCCAACACCATCGCCTTGCTCAAATGACTCAGCGTGGTTTGCAGAAACAGATAGCGGTTGCCGGTGCCGGTGCGGACCAGATAATCGTCGTAGGCATCCTGCGCGGCACTGTGCTGGTTGCGCACTTCGCGCTCTTCGGCGCCGGAGAGCTTTACGGTCTTGATGGCGGAGAGCGCATCTTGAATGCGCACGGAGACGCCTTCCCACATGGCGTAGTATTCGGCCATGCCTGACTCAAGCCTGCGCGCGGCGCTGCGGGTCACCAAAAGATATACAGGCAGAATGGCGAGCGCGGCCAGCGTCAGCTGCCAGCTCTGCGTGAGCATGATAGCGATGATGCCGACGATGCGCAGGCCTTCGGGCGCGATCTGTTGCGAAAACGCGGAGACGATGGGCGCCACCTGGTCCGATTGATCGATGCGTTTGGCGAGGCCTCCGCTGGCGCGTTTATTGAAGAACGAAAGCGGCAGTTGCAGCACGTGGCCAAAGGTCGCGCGGATCAGGTTCGCCTCTATCTGGCAGGAGACGGCAGTGCTTTGATAGTCGGCCGCGAGCGACAGCAGATGGCCCGCCACCCCGGTCAGGAACAACAGGCCCACTGCCCAGAGTAAGGTGGAAAGCGTCTGCTCCCTGGTGCGCGGGGCGAGGTAGCCATCGGCGTGCGGCAGTTGCGTACGTCCGAGCCGGTCCGCATTCATACGGCGCTTCTGGCGCAAGCGCGGGACAGGGTCGGCATCGGTTGGCAGCACTTCCGAGGGCCTGTCGACGAACATGCCGGCGACATCGTTGATGGCGATCCGGTACACCAGCGGCTGCAGCAGATCTGCGCCGGTGGCGAGCAGCGCCAGCATCGCGATGGTGATGAACTGTTTTTTGTACGGCAGCGCCAGCTTGATCAGTTCGCGCAGCGTTTTGGCGGAATCGGGAGATGCAGGCTGCGCGATCAGGAGATGATTCCTTTCCGCACCGCATACAGGATCAGCTCAGGCACGCTATGCAGGTTGAGTTTCTGCAGGATGTGGGTGCGATGCGTTTCCACCGTATACAGGCTGAGATTGAGCAGCGCCGCGATCTCCTTGTTGGCCTTGCCTTCGGCGATCAGTTGCAGGATTTCGCGTTCGCGGGAACTGAGCAGTTCATACGAGTCTTCCCCGCCCCGCTGCTGCAGTTGGCGGATGTAGTCTTCGAGCAGCATGCGGCTGATGGCAGGGCTGAAGCTGTTGCGGCCTTCGTGAACGGCCTGGACCGCTTTGATGAGATCGGCTTCGGCGGAGTCTTTCAGCAGGTAGCCGCGGGCTCCGGCTTTGAGGGCGCGCAGTACGTAGCCCTCGTCGGAGTGCATGCTGAGGATGATGACGCTGGTTTTGGGGTTTGCTGTTACGATCTGGCGGGTGGCTTCGATGCCGTTAAGCAGCGGCATGGCGACGTCCATCACTACGACGTCCGGTTCAGTGGAGGCGGCGAGTGCAACGGCTTCGCGCCCGTCGGCGGCTTCGCCTGCAACTTGAAAACCGGGCTGGCGCTCCAGTAAGAGGCGCAGCCCGGTTCGCATCACCGTATGATCGTCTGCTAAGAGGATTCGAATCGCGTCCATGTCCGCCACATTTCAATCTAACTGATTTGTAGCACAAGCATTCTTGCTTGCCGCCTCGACATTCGTGTCGAGGTCTGCCTGTGCGGTGTAAACACAAAGTCTAGAAGAATCTCGACGCGGCTGACATGGATGTCCGCGCTACAATTTGCGGCAATGCTGCAGTACTGTTCTGAAAAAACGATGCAGCACGCACGAAAACGCCTGCCCCACCTTTGCGAACACTGGGTTCACTTGGTGGGACAGGCGGTTTCGCTTGCCGTTTTCAGCGCGTTACTTAGTTTCGACTGCGATGAACACCGAACTGCCGTTGCGGTTCACCCGCAAGAGTACGGTGCCGGCGCCGGCGACCGCCGCTTCGAGGTCCTGAGCACTTGCCACGGGCTTGTGATTGGCTTCCTGAATCACGTCACCCTTGCGGAGACCGGCCACTGCTGCGGGGCTCTCGTTGCTGACGCCAGTCACCACGACTCCCGTTGCACGGCCGCGGAGGTTCAGCTCCTGGCGGAGTTGGGGAGTCAGGGTCTGGACCGAGACACCATCCAGCGCGCCGCTGCCAGTGTGCTCTTCGCCAACTGCTGCGTCCCGCGAACCGTAGTTGGTGGGCATGTCACCGAGTTCGACATTGACGTCACGCGCCGCGTTATCGCGGAAGATCTTCAACGACACGCTGCTGCCCGGAGCGGTCATCGCAACCCGGTTACGGAAGGAACCGACATCGGTGATGGCATCGCCGTTCATGGCGAGGATCACGTCGCCAGCTTTCAAACCGGCACGCGCAGCAGGGGCATCTTTGCTGACTTCGCCGATGAGCACGCCTTTGCCGTCCTTCAAGCCGAAGACCTTAGCCAGCGAAGGAGTAACCGGCTGTAGCGTGACGCCCATGTAGGCGCGGGTCACTTTGCCCTTGGTCACGATCTGGTCCATGATGGAGTGCGCCATGTTTGACGGAATGGCGAAACCAATGCCGTTATTGCCGCCCGAGTTCGGGGAGATGATGGCGGTGTTGATGCCGATCAGGTCGCCCTGCGAGTTGACCAGCGCACCGCCGGAGTTGCCGGGATTGATGGCGGCGTCGGTCTGGATGAAGTCCTCATAGTCTTCGATGCCGAGATTGCCGCGGCCAGTGGCGCTGACAATTCCGAGCGTGACGGTCTGGCCGACACCGAACGGATTGCCGATGGCCAGCGCGTAGTCGCCGATCTGGACGCGGGCGCTGTTGGCGAAGGTGACGGTGGGCAGATTCTCCGCCTCCACTTTCAGCACCGCAATGTCAGTCTTGGCGTCGCCGCCGATGAGCTTGGCTTTCAGTTCGCGCTTATCGAGCATGGTGACGGTGATTTCCGTGGCATGATCCACCACGTGGTTGTTGGTAAGGATGTACCCATCCGGCGAAACGACGACGCCCGAGCCGAGCGCATGCTCTTTGCGGTTGCGCGGCATCTGCGGGCCACCGCCATTACCAAAGAACCGCTCGAAGAACGGATCCATGGCCACTGCTTCCTGCTTCACATTCTTGGAAGTCGAGATGCTGACCACCGCAGGCAGGTCCTTCTTAACTACGGACGCAAAACCCGCCGCCGGCGTGGCGGTGGCGTCCGAACGTACCGAGACGGCGGGCGCCTTATCGTGCCCCGCCACTGCCCTATCGACAGCGGCTCCTACGATTCCGGCAAGCCCGAATACGGCAATGCCACCGGCAATGATCAACTGGCGGCGAAATGGATGATTGAAAGTTCTCATTTGGTTCCCTCGATGGGCGCTCACTAGCCGGAGCGCGATCTATTGCTTTGGACGAAGGAGGCACCCAATCGGGTCATACAGCCGGGACTGTATTTATTGAAGGAGTGAGGCTGTATCGAGGGGCAGGCGGACGCGGAGGGTGGTGCCCTGGCCCGGCTTGGAGTCGATGGAATAGGCGCCGTGCATATTGCGGACACGCTCTCCCATCCCGAGGAGGCCCATGCCGCGAGTGATGGCAGGATCAAAGCCGCAGCCGTTGTCTTCGATCGTCATCGAAATTTCACCGGGCTGTAACTCCAACTTCACAATCACGGCAGTGGCGCCGGCGTGGCGCGCCACATTGTTAAGGGCCTCCTGCACAATCCGATAGACGCAGGTGCGGTGCTCATCGGGTAAGTCCTCCGGTAAATTTTCGGCCAGGACGTCCACGCGCATACCGGTGCGGCGGGAGACTTCGCGGGCCTGCCAGTTCAGGGCTGGGGCGAGGCCGAGATCGTCGAGCATCGACGGGCGCAGCAGCAGCGCGAGGTTGCGGACAGCGGCGACGCTCGATTCGGCGAGCTGTTTGGCCGAGTCCAGACGACCGTTGCTGAGATCGACAAGCAACGCGCTCATCGATTGACCGATCTCGTCGTGCAGTTCGCGGGCGATGGAGCGGCGCTCTTCCTCCTGCGCCTTCACCAGCTTCTCCGAGAGCTGATGCAGTTCGCCTTGTACCACTGAGATTTGTTGATAGCGGTCGCGCAGGCTGCGCTCCAGGCGGAAGATATAGGCCACAACAGAGAATGCCAGCAGCAGACCAAAAGACGCGGTGCCGCCGAGGATAAGAATCACGCGGTTGCGGGTTTCCGACATCAATGCCGACGAGCGCTGGCTGGCGGTGCGCAGCCGGGATTCGCTCATATCGCCGATCTTGTCGGTGATCTCTGCGATGCGCAGACGCTGCACGGCGAGTTCGCGCGGGGAGTTGGCGCGGTCGAGCGAATCGAGGTAGGCGGCAATGCCACGCTGGAGTTCCACCAACGCAGGGCGTTCCTCCACCGAGAGCACCGTGGCATAGCGCATGACGTTTTGCCCGATGAGTTCACGCAACTGCCTGACGGAGTTGGGGTCGAAGCGGCCGTCTGCTCCATATAGATAGAGGGCGGAACGGATGTTTTCCAGAGTGCGGCTCTTTTCGACGAAGATCTGGCCGGAGGCGGCGGACTCTGCGTTGATGGCTTCCAGCACGCGGATGGAATGGGCTCCGATCAAAGCGATCAGTAACAGCATCCCGCCGAAGCCGAGCACCAAAGCGACGCGCAGGCCGCTGCCGGAAAGGGGCGCTTGCTCAGCTGACTGGGAACTCACCATATCTGATAAGAGTGTACCCAAGTTTAAAACCACCACCTTGAAGTAGGGTATTGCCAAAGGTGTATAATTGACTCATTGGGAAGTTAATTCACAAATAGATGTAAGACTTCGGGGAGGTAAAACTATGAAAATTTTTACGGCCGCATTAGCGGCTTTGTTGTTGTTGCCCACAAGCAATTTGTTCTCGCAAACGACAACCGCATCCGTTAACGGTACTGTAACGGATTCCAGCGGCGCTGTCGCGCCCAACGTAAAGGTTACGGCAACCAACGTTGGCACCAATGTGGCTTATTCCGCCAACACCAACGATTCGGGCGTCTACAACCTGCTGTTCCTGCCGGTTGGCCAATACTCGGTATCGACGGAAAAGCAAGGCTTCAAGAAGACGGTTCTCGGGCCGTTTACTTTGGAAGTAAACCAGATCGCTCGTGTCGACATTGCACTCCAGGTCGGCGAAACCACGCAATCCGTTGAAATCACCGGCGTAGCGCCGATTCTGCAGACCGAATCGACGGCCACCGGCGATTCCATCACCGCCAGCCGCCTCAACGCAATTCCGTTGAACGGCCGCAACTTCGCCAGCTTGACGATGCTGATTCCGGGCGCTATCTCCACCAGCCCGAACGCCATGAACACCTCCGGCCGCTACCAGGGTTCCGGCAGCCGTCCGCAGGTAAACGGCAACCGCGAACAGACCAACAACTTTTTGTTGGATGGTATCGACAACAACGACTCGATCGATAACCGCATCGGTTATCAGCCGAACGTTGACGCACTCGAAGAAGTGAAGGTCATCACCGGCAACGGCTCCTCCGAATTCGGCAACGCCGGCGGCGCTATCGTCAACAGCACACTGAAGAGCGGCACTAATGAGATCCATGGCAATGCGTTCGATTATCTTCGCAACGACAAATTGGACTCCAACGGATTTTTCAACAACCGCAACAACATCGCAAAGTCCGCTTTCAAGCGGAACATCTTCGGCGGCACCTTGGGCGGCCCCGTAAAGAAGAACAAGATCTTCTTCTTTATGGACTACGAAGGCACACTGCAGCGCGGCTCCGGCCCCGCCGCGGCGACCGTTGCCCCGGCAGCCTGGAGAACGGGAAACCTGGCTGACCTGCTTAAGACCAACCAGATTGTGAAAGACCCCACCAGCGGTCTGCCTTATGCCAACAACGTCATCCCGACTTCGCGCCTCACTGACCCGGTTGCACAGAAGCTGTTCAGCAGCCCGGATCTCTATCCGCTGCCTAACAACACCGGAACCGGCGCATTGGGAATCACCAACAATTACCTTTCCACCTCCGCCAGCACGCTGAATAACCACCAGGCAGACGTGAAAGGCGATTTCCGCCCGAACGACAAAGACAGCATCATGCTGCGCTGGTCGATCAGCCGCTATGAACAGTTCGGTAGCCTGGCAGCCTTGCCTGTGTTCATGACGACCGGAAACGTAGCGCCGACGATGAGCGCGGTTGCAACCTGGACACGCACCATTTCCCCTTCGCTGGTGAATGAAGTGCGCCTCGGTTATACCCGCGTCGGAATCGATGAAGGACTGCCGGTTGACTGGAGCGGAAAGCTCGGCGCCGATGGCAACTCGAAATTCGGCATCGGTGGCGGACAGCCTTACGCCGGACTCAGCGCCATCACTCTTGGCAACGGCTTGAGCGGCATCGGTCTCGCCGCGACTGTCGGCAACACGGTAGACAACAAACTCGCGTATGGCGACGACCTCACCTGGCAGAAGGGCAAGCACCTTTTGAAGATGGGCGCGCAGTTCATCCGCTTCCGCCAGAACCGCTACTACGCCGGCAACAACGGCGCTCTCGGTTCCTTCGTATTTGACGGCACCATGGGTACCGGCCAGGCATATGGCGACTTCCTCCAGAACCTGCTCTCCACCAAGGGCCGCGGCGCAGTCGTCGGCAAATGGGGCCAGCGCCACTGGGGCGACGGCATCTTTATTCAGGACGACTACAAAGTACGCCGCAACCTTACCGTCAACATCGGTATGCGTTGGGAATACGTGCAGCCCCTGTACGAAGTTGCTGACCGCCAGGCCAACATCAACGTAGCCACCGGCGAAGTTTTACTGGCAGGCAAGAACGGCAACAGCCGCGCGCTGTACAACTCTTACTACAAGCAGTTTGAACCGCGTATCGGTTTCGCCTACAATCCGACCTCAAAGCTGGTCTTCCGCATGGGCTATGCAATGTCGAGCTTCATGGAAGGCACCGGCGCCAACCTCCGCCTGCCGTTGAATCCGCCGTTCTTTGTGGAAACCAACGTCAACTACGATCCGCGTACCCCGGGCAGCATCAACATCGGCTTCGCCGATGCACCGAACTCCGGCGTGCTCACCGGTCCTCGCACCGGCGTAGGCGGCACCCCGTTCTATCAGGCACGCGCCTGGGATCCGAACCTGCGTCCTCAGTTCACGCAGCAGTACAACGCAACCTTGGAATATCAGTTCTCCAAGACCGCGTCGGTCACCACCGCGTATGTCGGCCAGCTCGGCACTCACCTGGTAGTACCGCACGAAGCAAACAACCCGCTTCCTGGTGTGGGAGCTTTCGCCAACTGGGCGCCTTCCAACGATCGCCGTCCGCTGGCTAAGTCGTTGCCGAACGTCGGCAACATCGCCCTCACCGAAGGCAGCGCTCGCATGAGCTACAACTCGTTGCAGTTCAGCGGCCGCAAGCGTCTTTCAAGCGGCCTTGAAATCAACGGCTTCTATGTGTGGAGCAAGAGCATCATGGAAAACCTCGGCTACTACGGCTGCGGTTCGGTGAACGCGGAAGGCGCTTACTGGCAGGATGCTTACAACCGCCGTGCAAACCGCGGTCCGTCCTGCTTCGACGCACAGCACAACTTCAGCTTCGGCGGCGTGTACAACATGCCGTTCGGCAAGGGCCAGAAGTATGGCGCAAGCTGGAACAAAGCAACCGACCTCGTCCTCGGCGGCTGGAACTTGAACTTCTTTGAGAACGCTCACTCCGGCTTCCCCGTCACTGTGTTCGCCTCCACGGCCAACACCGGTGGCATCACCCCCCGCGGCAACGTTCGCGCCATGGCGTATCAGCCGTTCACAATCCCTTCGCAGACGGTGGATCAGTTCTTCGGTCCAGTATCGGCGAACGGTGCGAGCATCTTCTGCGCAGCAGGCGTGAACAATGGATCTTGCGCTTTCGGTGTGCCGGCCAACGGCACGCTGGGTAGCGCAGGTGTAGGAACACTCCGCGCTCCGAGCTTCTTCAACCTCGACTTGTCGATCGGCAAGAAGTTCAACATCAAAGAAAAGCAGTATGTGGATTTCCGTATGGAAATGTTCAATGCTTTCAACCATGCAAGCTGGGGCGCACCGGGCCGCGATATCGGCAACCCGGGCGCATTTGGCCAGATCACCGGCCAGGTCCAGAATCCGCGCAACATCCAGATGGGTCTGAAGTACTTCTTCTAGACTGAACTGGTCTGTTCGTTTGTGAAGAAAGGGGGAGCCTTCGGGCTCCCCTTTTTTATTAGAATCACAGCAAGACCCATGGACACGCTTTTGTGATCGCCGCCATCGTCAACCCCAGCGCCGGTTCCGGATCGGCCCGCCGCCGGTGGCCTCACCTGCTACGGCAGTTGAATACCCGGCTTGGCCCGATCAACGTTCATTTCACTGAAGCCCCCGGCCATGCCACCAGCCTCGCCCGCGACATCACGAAGCAAGGATGTTCGTTACTCATTGTGGCGGGAGGAGATGGCACGCTCAACGAAGTCGTGAACGGCATTCCTCTTGGACCCCAGTCGCCCCGCCTGGGCATCCTGCCGCTGGCCAGCGGCGGCGACTTCGCCCGGATGCTTGGCGTGTCGCGACGGCAAGCGGCAGTGGCCGCCATTTGCCGTGAAGAGTCAACACTGATCGACCTGTTCCGAGCCCGGTTCGTGTGCCAGGCGGGGGAACGGAAAGAACGGTTGTTCGTGAACGCCGCAAGTTTCGGATTAGGCGCGATGGTCGCCGAGCGTGCCCGGCGGTTGCCAAGGTTGGTTCCGGGCAAAGCCCGCTACCTGGCGGCGACCATCCCCGTACTCGCTTCTAGTCCTCACTTCCTTATCTCGATGACGGTGGACGGCCATCAGCTTAGCCCGCTCGACATCACCATCGCGTCCATCGCCAACGGCCAGTTCCTGGGCGGCGGTATCCGCATGGCACCCCGGGCCGCACTGGACGACGGGCTGGCTGACATCACAGTGATCAACCGAGTGGGTCTGGCCGAGCTGGTGCGGCACCTGCCGATCCTCTATTCCGGCGCGGTCTATTCGCACCCAAAAGTGAAACACTGGCGAGTTGCAAAGGTCGTCGTCACGTCGGAAGACGAGGTACCCGTGGAGTTGGACGGGGAACCAGTCGGGAAGCTGCCCCTGGAAGTGGACGTGATTCCGGCCGCGATCCGCATTGCACGGTAATCACCTCAAGCTGCTATATACTGCTTCTATGCTTTCCCGCTCTTTGCTCACCGCCCTGATACTCGCCTGCGCAGCGCGCGCCGATGTTACCCTGCCCTCCGTTCTGGCCAGCCACATGGTGGTACAAAGAGGCAAGCCCGTCCATGTATGGGGCACGGCACAGATGGGAGAGTCTGTAACCGTTTCGTTCCGAGGCAACACCCGCACAGCCGTGGCCAACGATATCGGACGGTGGAGCGTTTCCCTGCCCTCCTCGGAGGCGGGCGGTCCGTTCGAGCTTGTTGTCGAGGGCCGCAATCGGATCGTACTGAACGACATTCTCGTCGGCGACGTATGGATCGCCTCCGGCCAGTCGAACATGGAGTTCACCCTGAAAGAAGCTGTGAACGGAGCGGCCGAAGTGGCCGCCGCAAATCATCCGCGCATGCGACTGTTTCATGTGAAGCGCGTGGTGGCCGATCACCCGATGGACGACGTGGAGGCATCGTGGGTGGCCTGTACACCGGAGGCCGCTGCGAACTTTTCGGCCGTCGCCATCTTCTTTGCACGGCAGCTGCAGGCAAAGCTGAGTGTGCCGGTGGGACTGATCGATAGCTCATGGGGCGGCACGCCGGCCGAAGCGTGGATCAGTCTCGCTTCGCTCTCCGCCGACGCCGCACTGATGCCCGTGTTCTCAGAATGGTCTCGTATGAATTCCGTTTTGTCGGTCACCAGGCCGCGTCGCGATAAACAACTGGCCGAGTGGCGCGACGCCGTTGCCCGCGCCAAAGCGGACGGCAAACCAGGCCCCGGCTTTCCGTGGAAAGCGAACGATAGCGGCGAGTGGGCGCCGGCTTCGCTGTTCAACGCGATGATCGCTCCACTCACCGGATTCCCCATTCGCGGCGCCATCTGGTATCAGGGTGAAAGCAACGCCTCGAAAGAACGGGCTCCGCTCTATAAGCGGCTGTTCGAGACGATGATCCAGGACTGGCGCCGTGCGTGGCAACAGGAAGACCTGCCCTTCTTCTTCGTCCAACTGGCGAACTACAAGACAGGCCCCGATTCGCGCTGGCCCGACCTGCGGGAGGCGCAGCGCCAGACACTGGAGCTGCGGAATACGGGCATGGCCGTCACCATCGATATCGGCACGCCGAACGGCATACATCCGCCGAACAAGCAGGACGTCGGCCTGCGCCTGGCATTGGCGGCGCGTGCCATCGCCTACGGGGAGCATATCGAGTACTCGGGGCCTGCGATGGAACGCGCGAGTTTCGACGGCAGCGCGGTCCGGGTCTCGTTCAAGCATACCGGCAAGGGACTGGTGGCGCATGGCGGCTCTCTGACAGGCTTTGAGATCGCCGGAAAAGACGGCGTTTTCAAGGCAGCCGAGGCGCGCATCGAGGGCAACGAAGTAGTGCTTTCCAATGCCGCAATCGCCGCACCGACTCTGGTGCGCTATGCGTGGTCTGACAACCCACAATGTAATCTTTTCAACGCAGACGGCCTGCCGGCATCGCCCTTCCGAGGCGACCTTGGTGAGCGCTAACGGCACGGACCTTTTGTTGGTGGAGGACTTTGCGAATACCGTTAACGGTTAATATCTGCGCCTCTTCAGCAGAATCTGTGGGGTGATTCCGGTTCCGGCAGTCGTCCCAAGTTGTGATAAAGGGCCATTTCCAT
>Ga0118677_10001475_pt1 | contig 49676 bp, 38 predicted proteins | sample AliMusrvi5mmetaG_FD_86154 | JGI IMG/M metagenome (GOLD analysis project Ga0118677, IMG submission 86154) | reverse complement strand
GTAGCCACTGAAGGGGGTTAATAGATCCTTCGGTGGCTTATTCATTATGCTACGCGTCAAACGCACACACCAGCTGACGCTGGTGGTTTACATAATTAATCGAAAACCCCCTTTCGGAGGTTTTCTCGTAGGCCTAAGCCACTAATATATCTATATTAAACTGTGACTTGAAAATGTCAACAACAATTGACTTTTTTATGCAAATTATTATAATAGAAACACAATGGCTTAAGCCCGACTCTACGCAAGTAGAGGTAGGAAAAAGTTCAAGGCAGTAATGCTTTGAACTTTTTCATTAAATTCTTATATACACTTTCACTTATATATCCAATCATAAAACTCAAAAGAAATAGTAAAGAAAATCTAAAATTTGGAGCCAATGGACGGGATCGAACCGTCGGCCTGCACGTTACGAATGTGCCGCTCTACCAACTGAGCTACATCGGCTTTTAAGAACTATTTCATTCAATAATATAGCACAAAAAGGCTTGGTGGCTAAGTAGTTAAATGGTACGTGGTTAATAGCTAGATGGTACATAACTAAATTGTTTTGATAAACCACAGGTCTAAAACTCCCCAATGAATCCAATCTCTGTTTCAAGTTTATGTCCTGTTTCCGAAAAAACCTTATCTTGTATTAGCTTAATTAAATCACAAACATCTTTTGCGGTGGCCGTGCCTGTATTAATTAAAAAATTTGCATGCTTTGTTGAAACTTCAGCGCCTCCAATTCTATGACCCTTAAGCCCTGCCCCATCAATTAGTCTTCCCGCTCCAATATCGGCAATCTTTTTAAACATTGACCCACATGATGGGAAGGTTTCAACTTGTGGTTGTTTTTCCTTTCTCCATTTTAGATTCTCATCAATTTGTTCTTGAATCAAAATTACGTCTCCTGCTGATAATTGAAACGTAACTTCTGTGACAATTAATTTTCTATCGTGAAGAATGCTGTAATCGTAGGAGAAATTTAGGAAATCTTTATCAACCACGATGAGATTGTTTCCTTCGTCTAAAATTTCAACGCTCTTTATAATTTCTTCAATATAAATCGTTCGCCGCCTATCTGGAGAAAGAAAATGTAAATTTTGCCAAACTGCACCACCAACCGTACTTGGAATTCCTGCAAAGTGTTCAAAGCCAGAAAGGCCACGGAGTTGTGTCATCTCAATTAAACTTTTAATTGTTGCGCCACTTTCAGAAGTTACTATTGCTTGCTCAAAAGTGTCACCCTCCCCCTTAAAACTGACCGTGCTCGCGTCATTTTTTATAACCAACCCTCTAAAGCCTTTGTCCCCCACAAGAATATTTGCGCCAGTTCCTAAAACAAAAAATTCTATATTATTTTTACGAGCTTCAATAATCGCTCCAATCAACTCCGCCTTATTTTTAGCAGCAAAAAAATAATCAGCAGGTCCACCAATTTTATATGTTGTGTAAGGCGCAAGAATCACGTCCTTTTGTAAACCTTGAATATTTAACATGTTTTGAGCCGACAGTGAGAATCGAACTCACGGTCTCTCCCTTACCAAGGGAGTGCTTTGCCACTAAGCTATGACGGCATATATTTTGTAGCCACATGATCTGTAACCTACAGCAAATATATCAATTATTGGACAACTCGTCCACCTCCTATTTATTACCCCTTTATTACAGAGCGCGGCGTAAGTGGGCGCTCTGGAACTACTCGTCCATCTCCTGCTCTAACACCGTTTCTACATGGTGATTGCTGGGGATTATTACATCATCATCACTAAACAAGCGGTCAAGCCACGAGTGCATAATATTTGAGCTAGCAGGAACAAGATTGAATAAAATTCCTAGAATAAAGAAAGCCTTAGCTAGATTTGTACTCCAAATACTTACGATGATTGCAAGGACCGCCATTGCGACTGGAAACAAAATTCTTATATAACCACTTCTTCTATCAATCCTTGTTATGTCCACCGTTTCAATCTCCACATCTTTTTCAATATGTCTTCTCATTAGATACAAACTGAAACCGATCAAAACAACGTTTAATCCGTAAACTGCAATTGAAACTCTATTGTTTGGATACTCGCCCAGGAGCGCCGTTGAAAATGGAATCAAAATAATTAAAAGGAAAAACAATGCGTTATAGCACGCAAGATAAACGGTTAAAGTTTTTGCATAAACTGACGATATATAGTGGTGCGCGCGCCAATAAGTAAACAAAAGTGCAAAGGACATTAGGAAACTTAGAAAAATTGGAAGGAGATCACGGAGAGCCATGAACAAGGTGGCTTCATCGACAAAATCTGGCAAGACTGGCGTCTTGATTTCAAAAGCCAAGAAGGTCATAGCTACAGCAAAAATTCCATCAGCAAGACCGTCAAGTCTTTGCTGTTTCATATGAGTAGGTCTTTTTTTAATCATGTAATTATTATTTCGATGTTAGATAAATTAGCCAATATAGAAAAGAAATACCTTGAACTCAGAGAGCAATCCATGGATCCTGAGATCATTTCTGATCAAAAAAAATCTATACAGATCAATAAGGAGATCTCGAATATGCAGGATCTTTACGATCTTATACAAGAATGTAAAAAATATGAAGAGCAAGTAAAATGAGCGAAAGAAATTATTTGAAGTGAAAGTGATGTTGAGATGCTAGATATGGCTAAGGAAGAATTGAAAGAAGGAGAAAATAAATTGGAAGAACTGGATCAAAAAATAAAGATAGCACTTCTCCCTAGAGATCCAAATGATGATAAGGACGTATTCTTGGAGCTCAGACCAGCAGCAGGCTGAGATGAAGCGTGACTGTTTGGTGCAGAATTGCTCAGGATGTACCTAGGATATGCAGCGAAGAAAGGATGGAAAGCTGAAATCATCGAAGAACAACTCTCCGACATCGGAGGTGTAAAATTCGTGATGCTCAAGATTTCATGAAATAAAGTCTATTCTCTGATGAAATTTGAAAGTGGTGTCCATAGAGTCCAGAGAATCCCTTCTACGGAATCGCAATGAAGAGTCCATACTTCCACCGTCACAGTCGCAATCATGCCAGAGGCCGAAGATGTAGATATCAAACTAGATCCAAAAGATGTAGAGATGGACACCTACGCAGCATCCAGTAGTGGAGGCCAAAATGCGAATAAGAATCAGACGGGAGTCAGACTTCGTCACATCCCAAGTGGATTGATTGTAACGATCTGAGATTCTAAATCACAACTACAAAATAAAGATAAGGCACGATCTGTTTTAAAGGCGAGGTTATATCAAATCGAGATGGACAAGAAGACCGCTGAGACGAAGTCCATCAGAGGCGATCAGATCTGAACCTGAGATAGATCAGAAAAAATTAGAACCTATAACTATCCTCAAGATAGAATTACTGACCATCGTATTCATCAGTCTTGGTCTAATATTCCTGTCTTTATGACGGGAGATATCGATGATATGATCCAAGCATTGGTTTTGGAAAATCAGACCAGGCTATTGGAAGAAAGCATGAAATAGCAGTTTTACTTTTAAAATTCTTGCTATGTTTGGGACCATTATTGAGAAACTGATGAAGAGAAACATCACAGCAATACAAGTAAGCACAAGACAGGAAGCCTGTCAAAAGATACTGGAAATGATCCCCGAGAAATCTAGCATAGGATTTGGATGAAGTCGTACTTTAGAGGAAATAAAAATTCTGGAGATAGTAAAGCAATGAGAGTATCATCTTCTGGACAGAACTATCTTTCCTAGAGGATCTGCAGAAGCTCGTCAAATGATGTTGAAAGGTCAGCATGCGGATATATTTCTTTCCAGTTGTAACGCTATCACTCAAGAAGGACAGCTTATCTTTGGTGAAACTAATGGGAATAGAATTTCTGCAATTATCTATGGACCAAGTAAGGTAATTCTTGTTGTAGGGAAAAATAAGATAGTCGATAATATACAAAAATGAATGGAAAGAACTCAGTATGTAGCTGAGCAAATAGCCAAGAGATTAGAAAAAACTGTAGAAGAAATTCGATGTTATAAAGTAATTATAGAGAAACAACAAAGTGAATGAAGGATGTATGTCATTTTAGTAGATGAAGATCTATGAACCTAATTTTATATCTCACCGTATACTGCCCATGAAAAAAGCTCGGAGATTATTCTTTGCTGACAAAAGGTTACTCAAATCGTCCTTGGTGGCATTGCTGTTGCTTGGAGGAAGTTTTGTAGTGAATTTCATTACCATCACTATTATATTCACGCCAAGTTTCATCACCATTGGAATCTTTGAAGTGAATTACTTTCCCATTACTGTCATATTCATACCACCACTCATAACCATTGGAATTTTTGTAGTGAATTTCATTCCCCTTACTGTCATATTCGTAGAGGTTTCCGTTAATTATTTTAAAGGTTGTTTTCATAATTATAATTATACCTATTTTTAGACCAATGTCAAGCGATACTTCTTACCAGAAATTGTAACAATCTTTCCATCACAACTTGAATTCAATTCATCAAATTCTTTCTTGGTGATGCTATTACCTTTGGAATCATACCAATTTTCAAAACCATTGTAATCTTTGTAGTGAGTTAAATCCCCATTACTATCAAATTCACTCCAAATTTCAAAACCACTGGAATTTTTGTAGTGAATTACTTTCCCATTACTATCAAATTCACGCCAATATTCATCACCATTGGAAGATTTGTAGTGAAGTTCATTACCATCACTATCATATTCACGCCAACTTTCAAAACCATCGGAATCTTTGGAGTGAATCAAATTCCCCTTACTGTCATAGTCATACCAATATTCATCACCATTGGAATCTTTGGAGTGAATTACTTTCCCATTACTATCATATTCGTAGAGGTTTCCGTTAATTATTTTAAAGGTTGTTTTCATAATTATAATTATAATGATTTTATATTATTTGTCAAGTGATACTTCTTACCATCAATTTCAACAACTTTACCAGCACAACCTGATTTCAATTTATCAAATTAGTATCTTTTTTCGATATTTCGTTGAAAAGACAAGATGACATTGGAGTAGATATTTGCTATGCGAAGTAGTGTTGTAATTGGTTGCCATACTAATAAATATTAAACTTTTTAAGGTATTTTCATTATTTTTGCATTTTCGTCTTTTTTGAGTGTATTTATATATGAAGTGATAACCTATAATACTCAACTTTTAATGAAAAGTCAAGAAGATTTTGATTCTTTGAAATCAATTCTTGATATGCACAGTATTGTATTTAATTACGCATCTCCATTACAATTTACAGAGAAGAAGAACTCATTGATGGTTCTCCACTCAAAGGTTTATGGAAACATTAGAAAATTATACCCCGACATTCCATCACAAGTTGTAATCAAGGCAGAGCAAGAATGTCTCGCCAGCTACAAATCTACAAAGTCTAACAAACACAAATTAAAGTCACCAATAGTCAAGAAGAATTTGTCAATGAGATTAGATAAACGACTTTATTCTAAAGACAAAAACGACAAATATTCCATTAAAATTACAACAACAAATGGGAGACAATCTTTCAAATTTGTTGTATATCCACGACTCAAAGAATTAATGGATAAATACCAATATTGTGACCCATTGATTTATGAGAATAATGGGAAATTGTTTATCTCGTTCTGTTTTGAAAATAAACCAAAAGAACAACAAAAACAAAAACTTGCTTTGGGAGTTGACATTGGAATTAGACGTAGTGTTGCATTATCTGATGGTAGAATTGTAATTGACCGCAAATTTAATGGTAATAAACGTAAGTTAAGACATTTAAAGGATTGCCTTAAATCTAAAGGAACGAAGTCTGCAAGAAAGCATCTTAACAAACTGCGACATAAAGAGCATAACCAAAATAAAAATCAAACCCATTTAATTTCCAATGAAGTATTAAAAACCGATGCTGACACTATCGTTTTAGAAAATCTCAAAGGAATCAAGAAAAAGAAAAATAAATATCAAAATAAGAGAAACATTAGTCAAGTGCCAATGTTTGAACTCCGTAGAATAATAACATATAAGGCAGAGAATATGGGTAAAACCATAACTCTTGTTCGCCCATCTTATACTTCTCAAACTGATTCCGTAACTGGAAAGATTGAGGGTGAAAGACGTGGTTGTAGGTTCTATTCTAAAAATGGTCTTATTTATGATGCGGATATTAACGCCAGTATTAACATAGCGAAATTATCCAAACTTCCCGTATCACAGACTCATTATCTGACTTATGGGCAGGTGAAAGTCAACTCACCAATCGTATGTAAACCTTCTGCTAGTAGGGAAGTATTACAAGCACCTATCCCTTTAGGGTAGGTGTTGTTGACTTCAGTTTTTCCTTCAATTCCGTAATCGCAACCAGCGCTTCGACGCCGGTCGCGAGATTTTTTAATTTCACTTGGCCGGCGTTCCATTCCTCCGGTCCGATAACGACGGCATACCGCGCGCCGGAGTTACCGGCGGCTTGAAATTGTTTTCCGACTTTCGCCGGCGTGAGCGAATACTCCACCGCGTGCCCGGCATCGCGCAAATCGTGTGCGAGTTTCAACGCCGGCAGTCGCAAGGCTTCGTCTGCAATAATGAGGTAACAATCGACGCCGGCTTCCGGTTTCGGCAGCAGACCGCGCTCTTTCAATAATTCGCCGAGCACCACGTCGCCCATCCCAAACCCCAGCGCCGGTAAGTCCTCACCGCTGACCAGCTTCAGCAAATTGTCATACCGGCCGCCGCCGGCAATGGCGCGCAGTTCGCCTTTGCGGTCATGAATTTCCCAGACAATACCGGTGTAGTACGCCAAGCCGCGCACGATTTTGAAATCTACCTGACAATAACCGGCTAAATCACCGAGCTTCTCGAAAACAGTTTTCAAATCGCCGACCGGCTCAGTCTGGCCGGCAAAGGCGAGAATCTCGTCCACCTTACCGGTGACAGCAGCGAGTTTTTCGCGAGTCTTTTCCACCGGTTCGCGTTCCATCTTGTCAATCGCTTGGAATGCGGCGTACTGCTGGTCAGCAGCGATACCGGCGTCGGTGAACATTTTCTGCCAAGCACGCCGGTCGGAAACGCGGACGACGAAATCGTTCTCGGTCAGACCGAAGCTCCGGAGGGTGTCGATGGCGAGCGCGATGAGTTCGGCGTCAGCGGCGACATCGGTTTCACCGATGATGTCGGCGTTGAATTGGAAATGTTCGCGGAGCCGGCCACGTTGCTGTTTCTCGTACCGGAAGAGTTGCGGGACGGCGAACCACTTAATTGGTTTTTTGTAATCCCGGTGGTGTGCGCCAACCATCCGGGCGAGCGTCGGCGTCATTTCCGGGCGGAGTGCGACGGCGCGGTCACCTTTGTCCACGAAGTTGAAAAGCTGGCCGACGATTTCGTCGCCGGATTTTTGGGTGAAGAGTTCGAGCGGTTCCAGTGGCGGTCCGTCGTATTCCCGAAAACCGTACCGGCGGGCGACTTCGCGCCATTTGCCGAAGATATACCGGCGCAAGGCGAGCGTCTCAGGATAGAAATCACGGAATCCGGGAAGTGCGTTCATGGTTGAGCCGTTATTTCGGCGTCGCGATTTTTGCAGTGAGCTTCGGTGATGTAGTCGAGGGTTTTTTGGACGACGGCCATCACGTCCTGTTGAATCAGGCCGGTATCATTGCTGATGCGAATGACTAAATCTCGTTTGGTGACTGACATAGTTTATCTCCTGTTTAATTCGGGCGCACTCTATTGACCGGTGGGCAATGCGTCAAGCCAAATGGCTTGCGCCTCAACGACTTTCATACTGCGCCCAACGTACCGGTGGCCGGCCGGTGAAAAATTAGGCCTTGCTAAGCGGGGGAGGAGTTTTCTATATTACCGAGCCTTTTAAAGCAGTGTCTTCATCGTAAGCCCGCCTAAAGGCAGGAGAAATCAAAAGTCGTATGGCAAACCCAATGGAGAAGTATCTCGCGGACGCCGACAAGCAATTCGTCGAAGGAAGTGTTGTCAAGGGCACCGTGATTGATGTGCGTCAGAATGAAGTGTTGGTGGACATCGGTTATAAATCCGAAGGTCTCATCCCGAAGTATGAGTTCATGGAGCCGGAAAGTATCGTGGTCGGCACGGAACTCGAAGTGTTGCTCGAGAAAATCGAGGACGAAAACGGCATGGTCGTGCTTTCATTCGAGAAAGCCGAACAGAAGAAGAACTGGGACAAGATTGTGTTGCTCTGCAATGAAGGCGGCACCATCGAAGGTAAAGTTCGCAGTAAGGTCAAAGGTGGGTTGACGGTCAATATCGGCGTGGAGGCATTCTTGCCATCGTCGCAGATTGATGTGATTCCGCCCCGGAACTTGGATGACTATGTCGGCAAGACTTTCAAATTCAAAGTGGTGAAGATCAACCAGGAACGCAAGAACATCGTCTTGTCGCGCCGGGAATTGATCGAGTTTGAGCGCGACGACCGCCGTCGGGCGTTGCTTGGCGAAATGAAGGTGGGCGAAATCCGGGAAGGCATCGTGAAGAACCTGACCGATTTCGGCGCGTTCATTGATCTCGACGGTTTGGATGGTTTGCTGCACATCACCGATATGAGTTGGGGGCGAATCAATCACCCCAGCGAAATGGTGAAGGTGGGCGCGAAGGTCGAAGTGATGATTTTGGAAATCGACCGGGAGAAGGAACGCGTTTCGCTGGGACTCAAGCAGAAGCAGCGGAATCCGTGGGACGATATTGCGCTGAAGTATCCGATTAACAGCAAGGTGCGCGGCAAGATTGTCAGCGTGGTGCCGTATGGCGCATTTGTGCAATTGGAAGAAGGCATCGAAGGCATGGTGCACGTCAGCGAATTGTCGTGGACGAAACGGATTGCACGCGCTTCCGATGTGCTCAAAGTGGGCGAAGAGATTGACGCAATGGTGTTGGAAATCAAACGCGATGAGCAGAAGATTTCTCTCGGCACTCGCCAACTCGAATCGAATCCATGGTCCGAAGTGGCCAAGAAATATCCCGCCGGTACGAAAGTCACCGGTAAGGTTCGCAACCTCACCAACTTCGGCGCGTTTGTCGAAGTCGAGGAAGGTGTGGACGGCATGGTGCACGTTTCCGATATGTCCTGGACGCGGAAAGTCACCAACCCGACTGAAATTGTCAAAAAAGGTCAGACCGTGGAAGCTGTGGTGCTCGAAGTGGACGCCGCCAACCAGCGGATGTCGCTCGGCATCAAACAGATCACGGAAGATCCGTGGCGCAACATTGACCAGCACTTCCGGATGGGCGATCTCGTCACCGGTAAAGTCGTCAAGCTCGCGTCGTTCGGGGCGTTTGTGGAATTGGCCGGTGGTCTCGAAGGTCTCGTGCACATCAGCCAGATTCGCGAAGAGCGCATCGAGAAAATGAAAGACGTGCTCAAAGCCGGCGACGAAGTGAACGCGCGTGTCATCAAGATTGACAACGCCGAGCGCCGCATCGGTCTCAGCATCAAAGCCGCCAACTATTCCGCCGATCAGCTCGAAGCCGAGAAGCGGATGTTCGAGGACGCACTCAAGCCCGGTGAAGCCATCGTGGACTTGGAACACGCGTTCGATCAGGCGCAGGACGAGAAAAACCAGTAGGCAATCTCAGGTAAATCCTGTAAACATCACCCCACTTGGCTTCGGCTGAGTGGGGTGTTTGTTTTCCGATGAAATCACCACAAGAACAATTGAATCTGTTAGAGCAAGGGGTCGACACACTAGTCTCCCGCGAAGAGCTGCTCAAGAAACTTGAGTCCGGCCGGCAACTGCGCGTCAAACTCGGCTGCGATCCAACCGCACCGGATTTACACATCGGCCACAGTGTCGTACTGCGGAAGCTCCGGCAATTCCAAGACCTCGGGCATAAGGCGATTTTTATCGTCGGCGATTACACCTCCCGGATTGGTGATCCCACCGGACAAAATAAAACGCGTCCGATGTTGACACCGGAAGATATTGATCGTAATGCGCAAACCTATTTTGAGCAAGCCGGCATCATCCTGGATACTGCGCCGGATAAACTTGAAATCCATCGGAACAGCGAATGGCTCGACAAAATGAGTTTTGCCGATGTGATCCGTCTCGCGAGCCAGATGACCGTTGCTCGGATGATGGAACGTGATACCTTTGAAAAACGATTTGCGGCGGATATTCCGATTGGGATTCATGAATTTCTCTATCCGCTTGTGCAAGGTCACGACTCTGTGATGGTTCGCTCGGATGTCGAACTCGGTGCGGATCAACTTTTCAACAATCTTGTTGGTCGTGAGATTCAACGCGCCGCCGGTCAGGAACCACAGGTTGTTATGATTCTGCCGATTCTCGAAGGACTTGATGGCGTGCAAAAAATGTCCAAGAGTAAAGGCAACTACATCGGTCTGACCGAACCGCCGGTCGATATGTTTGGCAAGGCGATGAGCATCAGCGATGAGTTGATGGGGCGGTGGTACAAATTGCTTTTCAATGACCAGCCGACCGGCCACCCGATGGAAGCGAAGAAAGCTCTGGCCCGGCGGATTGTCGCGCAATATCACGGCGCAGTGGCTGGCGGGCAAGCACTGGAAGATTTTGAGAAACGGTTTTCGAAAAAGGATTACAGCGACGCCGGTGAATTAAGCGTGACGGCGGAGATTTGGATTGTGGAACTTGTGGAGAAGACCGGTAAGTTTAAGAGCCGGGGCGACATTCGCCGGATTATTCAGCAAGGTGGCGTCACGATTGATGGCGAAAAAATTACTGACGACAAAGCGCGCGTCACCCTTCGCACCGGTCAAATTCTCAAAGCCGGCAAGCTCGTCGTCGTGAAACTTCTGGTCGGCAATTGAAAATTGTCGCTCTCGTTTTTGGGTTATTGCTCGCCGGCGGTGTGTGGGGCGCGGACGAGATTTACACTGCACCGGATCCGTCGGCGAATGGTGGAATCACCGGTGCGCTGCCGGCGGGTGAATTGACGCTGGCGCTGGCGGTGGATTCAGAATGGACGAGCGTTTACCGGGCGGCCATCGAGGAGAAACGCCAGTTTCGCTTCGAGAATGTGCCGGTGGGTAAATATGATTTGGTGCTGGTCACGAAGTCCCGGCAAGTTTTGGAAGGTTTACAACTCGGTGGCGCCCTTCCGTCGCTACCGCCGATGGCACGGTTGAATTTGGAGATGCGGATTGCAAAGGCGGATGCGGATTTTAACCGGTCGGTGATTCACCGGTCCGGGATGGTGAATGGACGGATTTTGGCGTTGGTGGAGCGAATTTGCGACCGGCCGGGGTTACCGGCGAACATTCGGCAACTGGAAGTGCTGGAATTGCTCCGGGCGGATAATGACTGGAAAATCAGTCGGGTCCGGCGGATTTACCGGCAAGCGGAGCCGACGGAAAAGTCGCCGGTTTTCCTCCGGCACGCGTATGTGCCGGCGTTGGCGGGGATTCGTGTGGTGGCGAATTTGAAAGAGTTAGGGAAAATTCCTGGATCGATTTGGGTTGAATAGAATCGGTGGGATTCGTAGCATTCGGCAGGATTAGGAATTATTTATGAGCAAAGAAACTTCAGTCAGCGGTTTGAAAGGTTGGATTGGTTACCGGCCGGAAATCAAGGTATTGGATTGCACGATTCGCGATGGCGGGTTGATGAATGACCACCGGTTCGAGGACGATTTTGTCCGGGCGGTCTACAATGCGGATTCCGCCGGTGGCGTGGATTTCATGGAGATTGGTTACAAGGCGTCCAAGAAAGCGTTCAAACGGAGCGAGCACGGGACGTGGAAATTTTGTGAGGAAGCCGATATGCGAAAGATTGTCGGCGAGAAGAAGACTGGGGCGAAGATTTCGTTGATGGCGGATGCGGAGCGGACGGATTACCATGAAGATATTCCGGCGCGGGAGAAGAGTGTCGTGGATTTGATTCGCGTCGCGACGTACATCCACCAAATTCCGACGGCGCTGGACATGATTAAAGATGCGCACGCCAAAGGTTATGAGACGACGCTAAATCTGATGGCGCTTTCGACGGTACCGGAGGCGGAACTCGATGGCGCGTTGGAATTGCTGGCGGAGTCGCCGGTGAATGCGGTCTATGTCGTGGATAGTTTCGGCAATATGTACAGCGAACACATCCGGCATTACGTCAAAAAATTCCTACACTTCCTCAAACCGGCCGGCAAAGATGTCGGAATTCACGCACACAACAATCTCCAGCTCGCGTTTGCCAACACCATCGAAGCGGTGATTCTCGGCGCGAATTATGTGGACGCCAGCATTGCCGGTCTCGGCCGGGGCGCCGGTAACTGTCAGATGGAATTGATTCTGAATTTCCTGCACAATCCGAAGTTCAAGATGCGGCCGATTCTGGAATGCATTCAGAACACCGTCGAGCCGATGCGTGAGGAATTGCGCTGGGGGTTTGCGATTCCGTACATGATTACCGGTTGCTTGAACCGGCATCCAAAAGCTGCGATGGATTTCATGGAAGGCGCGAACTACCGGGATGTCGTCAAGTTCTACGACCAAATCGTCGAAGAGCAGTAACCGCCGCGCTGTCGTCTTTTATCCAGCCTGCAAAAGTTTGCGCCGGACGCAAACTACCGGTGTTCTGCCGGTAAACTTCTAACTCATTCTCCAATCGGTTCTTACCGGTAATGGCTCCGGCCGTGGCACGGGCTGTGCAATTAGGTTGGCTGGTTAGTGAAGAACCCTAAACAACAAACAGGAGAAGGAAGAATCATGAAGACAAAGCGGATGTTTATCTTGGCGGTATGTGCGGTGGGAACGATGGCGGCAACATTGGTGCAGGCGGATGATGTGATGACAAAGGAGATGTCTAAGGATGCGACACCAGTAGCCGCAGCAGCTCCGGCGGCTCCGGCGGAACCAGCAAAAAGTTGGTCGGTAGATGCCGGGGCAGATTACTTCTCACAATACATATTCCGGGGTGTTGATTTGTTGAACCACAATCCGGTGGCGGAACCGCATGTGTATTTCAAGTGGAATAACTTCGGCGTGTATTATACTGGTTACTATGGTGATCCGAGCGCAGTCGGTCACAACTTCTACGAAGAACAAGACATCTCCGGTGACTACACCCTCAACTTCCTGAAAGATCAGTTGTCACTGACCGCTGGCGCATATGGTTATACCTACACGTCAAAGAAGGATGGTCTGAACACCGTTGAGTTGTACGGCGCACTCGCGTGGAATTGGGCGGTGCTCAATCCGAAGCTCCTCATCAACTGGGATGTGGATCAATATCACGGTGGCTACGGCCAAGCCTGTATCAGCCACGCGTTTGATTTATCGAAATCACTTGGCTTAAAGGATCCGCTGGCATTGACCATCACGCCCTCGGCGGCGCTGGGAATTGACTTCGGTTACAACTCAAAAGCGACGCAATCGAATGTGAATTGGAATGACGTATTACTCGGTCTGGTCGCGAACTTGCAAATCAACAAGTATCTCGCGATTCATGCCGGCGTTCAAGGCTCGCTCGCGCTGAATTCGCTCCACGACATTAACCAACGCAATGCGGCCATCGCTAATTTTGGCTTTAACGTAGTGTTCTAACGTAACGCAAACCCAGAAGGAGAAAGTACAATGGCAACTGAAACTAAACCATCGAGTGGCGCGACATCGAAAGCCACACTCGGCTTGACCGGGTTGACCTCGAATGCGATGGCGCTGATTGCGCCGGGCGCATTCCTCTGGCTCACGTTCCAAATCCAATCGCTCTACGGCGCGCCGATGGCGGGCTGTGCGATGTGGTTCGGCATCTTGGCGGCGTTGCTGCTGTGCTTTGCCACAGCGGTCAGCTACGCGGAATTGTCGAAACTCTATCCCGGCGCTGGCTCATCGTATTACTACGCCGAGCAAGCGTTCATGGCGAAATCCAAGACCTTCAAGTTCGCGCGGCTGGCGAAGTTCGTGACCGGCTGGGCGAGTCACTTGTATTACTGGGTCTATCCGGGCTGTATGGTCGGCGTCACTGCCATCCTCGGCGGCTATCTGTTGAATCAGTTCTGGCCGGACACGTTCTCTGGTAGCTACAACAGCCCGCTGTTCATGATCCTGTTCTGTGTCGTGTTCGCGTTCGGCGTGGCGTACATCGCTTACCGAGGCGTCACCGGCACGACAGGCGTGAATCTGGCGATTAATATCGTCCAAATCACGGCGTTGCTGGTGTTCTCGGTGATCGCGATTGCGTACCGGGGGCAACATCCGCAAGATTCAGTCGGCTACCACCTATCGAATGGCATTGCGGTGAATTATCAAGTTGCTCAAGAAGTCGTAAAAGACGAAAAGGGCAATCCGACACCGGTCTTGGATGCTAATGGGAAACCAACGGTGGATAAAGAAGGCAAGCCGGTTTATGCGCTGCAAGATTCGGCAGTTTCCAAGGATGACCTCGCCAAGTTACCTAAAGAATTAGGACTGGCAGAAGGTGATCCGACGCCGGACCTCAAGGATGGGAAAATTCAACCATTCACGGTCAGCTACAAAACGGATGAAGCCATCACGAAAGACGACAAAGGTGTGGAGACATTTAATTTCCACGCGACAGCCGCCTCCGTGGTCAAGCCGCATGGATTCAACTTCATCTTCATCCAAGCGTGTATCGCAATTCTAATCCTCGTCGGATTCGAATCGGTCACCTCGATGGGTGAAGAGTCGCGGCATCCGACGCGTGACATTCCGCGCGCCGTGCTGCTCTCCTTGGCGATTCAAGGTGGTATTTGCTACGCGATTGAATATTTCGCGGCGAACTACTTCCTGCACAACGGCTACACCATGCCCAACGCTGCTGCCTCCGGCGCACCACTCGGCGACATGATGGTAATTGTCGGCACGTGGTTGTTTGGCAGCTACGCCGCCGGTCGGGCGTTCATGCTCGTGCAAGCGTTCACCGTGTTCCTCGCTCTAATTGGAACGACGTTAAGCTGTTTGAGCACCGGTGCTCGCGTGACCTACGCGATGGGTCGCGATGAAGAAGTGCCGGCGCACTTCGGACTTGTGCACGGCAAAACATTATCGCCGTACCGGGCCATTTGGACATTGGCCGGAATCTCGGCGGTGATTGGAATTGCCACGGTGGTAATCTATCTCGGTGGCACAACGCCGTCGGCGTTGGATCCGAAGTACCACAACATCTGGTACAGTTTCGGCATCTTCTCGCCGGAGACCTATGCGAAACTACCGAACACGCTGGTCATTGTCACATTGATTAGCAACTTCGGCACGTTCCTGCTGTACATGCTGACTTGCTACGTCGCGATGGTGGCGTTCAAGGAGCATCACAGCTTCAACGGCTTCAAACATCTGGTCGTCCCGGTGTTTGGACTGGTGGCGAACCTCGCTTGTATGTTGTTCTACCTCATCGGCCCGTTCACCGTCGCCGGTATGAGTTGGAAAGAACCATACATCGCGCTGGCCTTCTGCGGCGCGTGGGGCATCTATGGCGCGTATTACTTCCTCAAAGCCAGCAAAGTCAAAGGCCGGGAAGTGTTGCTCACCGCCAAGCCAGTAGAAGTGAAAGTCTAACCTCAACCTCAAATTCAGGGCGGTCGCTCCGTACCGGGGCGACCGCCTTGCAATTTTGGCGGTTGCTGTTTACCCTACGAACCTATGGATTTGACGTATGCAGAACTTTCTTCGCCCGGCCCGGCGCGCGAGAACAACGAAGACTTCGTTGGCTTCTGGCAACCGGAGACTGTCGAGGAAAAACGGCAGCGCGGTGCCATCGCGATTCTCTGTGATGGTGTTGGCGGTCAAAACCACGGCGAAGTCGCCAGCCGGTTGGCCGTCGAGACCGGCTTAAAAACTTTCCGGGAAGCCAAAGCCGGTGACGCCGCGACCGATCTCATCATTACCACCGTCAACGCTGCGAATGTTGCCGTCTACGATAAAGGCCAGACCTTCCATGATGCCGGTGGTCGCATGGCCACAACGATGGCGGTTGCCGTGTTCCGGAACAACCAAGTCGCCGTTGGCAACGTTGGTGATTCGCGCGTTTATCTCGTCCGAAAAACCGAAGTTAAACAACTCACCACCGACCATTCCTACGTTGGAATGCAACGCAAGTTCGGCCTAATTTCCGAGCACGAAGCCAAAACCAGCGACCAGCGTTCGCTGCTGACTCGCAGTGTCGGCCAAGAACCGGTGGCCCGCGTGGACGCCGACGAAACGCAAGTTTTTAAAGGTGACAGGATTGTGCTTTGCTCCGACGGTCTGCATGCTCACGTCGCCGATAACGAAATCGGCGACATCGTGGCGCGCAATTCACCGGCGCAAGCCTGCCGGCAACTCGTCGCACTCGCCGAACAACGCGGCACCGATGACAATCTGAGCATTCAAGTCATTCAGATTGACGAAATCGAAGCCGTCTCGTTTTACCGGGGCGTCCCGGCGTATCACACGCCGGCGGACGTGATGGGCAGTCGCGATGTGCAACCGGGGCAAACGCTGGATGACCGGTTTTACATCACCGAAATCATCAGCCGCAGCGGCATGGCGACGATTTTCAAAGCCACCGACAAGCAGACCAATCAGACCGTCGCCGTCAAAGTGCCGTTCCTGCAATTCGAAAGCGACCCCGGTTTCTATTCCCGGTTCGAGCGCGAAGAAGCCATCGGCTTAAAGCTTGATCATCCGTACTTGCTGAAATTTATTCCCATCGAAAAACGCAGCCGACCTTACATCGTCACCGAATATTTACGCGGTTACACGCTGGCGCATCTACTGAACAACGTTCGCCCCCTACCGGAGTCCGACGCGCTAAAATTCGCCAGCCGGATTTGCGATGCACTGGCTCACATGCACGAACGAGGAGTCGTTCACCGGGACCTGAAGCCGCAAAACATCATGGTTTGTTCCGATGGCACTCTGCGCATCATGGATTTCGGAATTGCGAAAGCGGCCGAAGGTCGGCGCATCACCTTTACCGGCTTCACGCCGGCGGTCGGCACGCCGGATTACATGGCGCCGGAGCAAGTGAAAGGTAAACGCGGTGACGAACGCACCGATATTTATTCTCTCGGCGCAATCCTCTATGAAATGGCCACCGGCGTGCTTCCGTTTGTCGGCGAAAATCCATTTGTCATCATGAATGCTCGCGTGACCGGTGACCCGGTCGCGCCGCGTAAACAGAATCCGAAGATTTCGCCGCAAATCGAAGAAATTATTCTCCACGCAATGTCACGGGAACCGAACGACCGGCATCCGAATGTCGCGGCGTTGAAAGCCGAGCTCGATAAGCCAGCGGATGTCCAGATTGCCGGTCGCGCGAATCGTCTTCAAGCCATCACGCCGTGGCAATCCAGCTGGCAGAAACACCGGTCGCTCGTCTGGAAGATTTTAATTCCGGCGATTGTCATCGGACTATTCGTGTTGTTGGTGATGAAGACTGGTCGCAGTCATCGCTGACGCATTTTGACCAAGCTGGTCAACAAGTAACCGATTCAGACATTGCTTTGCCGCTGATTTCCCAGAGTTACCGGTTTTGGCACGCCGGTTGCAGATAGAATTTGCATGGCATTGATTATTCTTTCCAGTTTGATACCGGCCGGTATCGCTTTGTTGGCGACCGGACTGACGCGCGCCAAAAACGCGACTCACACCGGCTTCATGGTTTTCTTCGGCAGTGCCATCGCGACGCTCGGCGTCTGGGCGTTTGGCTTTGGCATAATCACCGGTGGTGGATTTTTCCTCCGGCACACCAGCGACTATGAACATTTTTTCTGGCGTGCCGTGCAAGCCAGTATCGTCGTGTCGATTCCGGTGGGCGCGCTGGCGGAACGCTGGAGTTTGAAAAACTTTTTCGTATTCAGTCTGTTTGCGGCGATTGTGCTGTTTCCAATCTCCGTGCTCGGCAGCCAACGGTTGCTGGACTTTGCCGGTGCGGGTCACGTCCATATCATCGGCGGATTTGCGGCGTTGGCCGGTGCCGTGGTATTAGGTCCACGAATTGGCCGGTACAATCGCGAAGGCGCGCTCGTGCCAATCCCGGCGCACAATGTGCCATTGGCATTGCTCGGTTGTTTTTTGCTGACGACCGGCTGGCTTGGCTTCAATGCGGGTCACTCACCGGAGAGCGCACGTCTGGCGGTGGTAACATTGTTGGCTGGTTCCGCCGGCGCAGTGACGGCGGCCACGTTTATGATATTTTCGACTGGCCGTCCTGATCCGACCATCACGATGAATGGATTGGTGGCCGGTCTCGTTGCATCGTCAGCAGCGGTGGCGCACATCAGTCCGGCGACCGGTGTCATCATCGGCGCGGTGGCTGGATTCTTGGTCTGTTTTGCGGTGCAATTATTTGACCGATTTCATGTGGATGATCCGGTCGGTTCGATTTCAGCACACGGTGTCGCCGGCGTGTGGGGTGTGGTGGCGGCCGGTATCTTTGCGAATCGAGATGGCGTGAAAGGCGCGTTGCACGGCGGTTGGGAGTTGCTCGCCTGGCAAACCGTGGGCGGTGTGGCGTTGGCGTGTTGGGCATTTGGAATTTCGTGGGTCTTTTTCACGGTCGCCGGTAAGTTTTTGCCAATGCGCGTGCCGGCGGAGGTTGAATTAGAAGGTTTGGAGCTGTCGGAAACCGGTGTGGTTGGCTATCCAGAATTTCAACACACGAACAGCTACGGCAGCGGATTTTCTTTCGGCACGAAAAACCGATAATCAGCAGCGCCACTCTCCGCTTGACAAGCCAGTGATAACTCGCGTATCTAGCGAATTGTAAAAGCAGTTTTTACGAGGTGGCGAGTATTTATGAATAAAACATTATTGCGGATGGTCGGGGTCATTGCGTTAAGCGTCGGGAGTGTCTGGGCCGAAACTGGTGCGGCACCGCTACGAAAGGCGGCGATTTTCATCAATAATAACGCCGGCGCCAATCTGAACGACAAGGTGCCGGTGCTCGAAAGCGCATTATCCAGCCGGTTAGCTTCGAGCGATTTTACCGTCATTAGCCGGGACGATGTACAGCAGTCGCTAAAGGTTTATCCGAGTGGCGCAACCGCGCAGCAACCGCTCAAGGACGGAACCGCCAAGGACCAGAATCTGGTGGCGGACCGGAATACACTCGGAACGCGAAGCGACCGGCTGTTGAGCGATAATACTTCGGCGCTCCGGTTGGCGCAAAATCTGGGCGCTGATTTCTTAGTCATTGCCACAATCAATTCCTTCGAAGTGAATGAATCAAAATATAAAGATGAGACGGTTGAGTTCACATCGGTCGAATATGTTTTGCAAGTTACTTACAAAGTGTTGGAGGGCGTGACCGGTGGCGCTATCGGCGGTGCAGATTTTGAATGCACGAAGAAGCTTAAGATTACACCGTCATTGAAACGCAACGACGGCAATATTGTGAACGAGTTGTTGCGCAATGCCGCCGGGAAAGTTGCGCAGAGTTTTGTCGAGAAAGCCAGCGCCTTCAAAGCACCGGCGACGTCCAGTAAAGTTGAAGTCGCAATTTCTTGTAACCTGCGGGATTTGCAGGGTAACGAATTGTCATTGCCGGATATCGCCGTCACGGAAAACAATCAAGTGGTGAAGGGCGACAAGGCAACACCGGTGCAAGCGTGCGCCACGGTGGAGATTGATGGAATGGCGATGGGTACGACGCCGGTCCAGCTCAAGATTATGCCGGGACTTCATAAGCTCCGGTTGACGCGTGAAGGTTGCGACGATTTAGAGTTGACGATTCGCGCAGAAGACGGACTGAAGCTTAATCCGACGATGCAGTTGAGTGAAGCCGGGTTGAAACGCTGGATGGAAATCCGCGCGTTCCTGAATGATTTGGATACCAAAAAGAAGCTGACGGATGCGCAGGTAAAAGTTTTGGAAGGACAGGCGCAGTTCCTCCGTCAAAGCCGTTACAGCATCAATGTGGACACCAAAGAAGGAATGAAGTTCTACCTCCATAAGAGTCTGTTCTAAATTTCGACAACAAGGATTACCATGAAAATTCATTTACTCAGTGGTGCAGTGTTGGGTTTCAGTGGTTTATTGCTGACAACGCTTCCGGTGGCAGCGCAGACCGGTGGCAAGGCGACGGTTTCGGTGGAAAAAATTCACGCCAAACCGACCTTGCAACAATCGATGGATCGCGCCGGTAAGGGCGCATCACTCGGGCGCGTCACAGAAGCATTTGACAGCCAGTTGATTGACCGGCTTCATTCCTCGCGCAAATTTACCGTTTTGGCGGTGAGTGATTTGGCGGATATCTTGAAGGCTGCGAACCGGTCCGGGCAAGCCTCCGAAGGCGTGGAGCACACCTACGGATTGGTGGCGACGCTGGATGATTTTGAGGATTCCACCGAACGGATGGAATTCAAGACTTTGAACCAAGTGGGGCTGAAGCGGAAAATTCGGTTGTCCATCGTCGCCAAGATTTGGAACGTGAAAACTGGCGAACTTTACGAATCCGCGAATATTCAAGTGCTTAAAAAAGATGACCGGTCGGATTCGACGGCGTTGCAGAAGAATGCGGAATTAACCGATGAGTTATTGCTGGCCGGTGTTCAAGAAGCGGCTCAGAAACTTGTAGACCGGGTCGTGGAAGTGGCGTTCCCGACGAAAGTGATTGCGAAGAGCGACAATCAAATCACAATTAATCGCGGCGACAGCGCCGGTGTGGAAATCGGTCAGGTGTGGAATGTGTTTTCCGGAGGGAAGACGCTGATTGATCCGGATACCGGCGAAGTCTTAGGCCGGGAGGAGTTGTTGGCGGGTCAGGCGCGCGTGGTGAGTGTGCAACCGAAGTTTTCGACGGCAACCATTCTGACCGGTGGCGATAAAATTTCTGAAGGCATGGTGCTACGCTTGCCGCAGACTCGGTAACTAATCTAAAGTTCAAATAATAAGGAAAAAATCTATGATTCATCATTTTACTCGTGTCCTTGCGGCGATTACGGTTGTCATTGCCCTTGGAACCGGCTGCCAAACTTACACGGCTCAAACGAAAAACATGAAAGGCTCATGGGACGCCGGTAACGCGCGGCAGGCGGCCGTTGAGTTCAGCAAGACCGCCGACCAAGCTGGTGGTGGCGATGCGGTGATTTGGCACTTGGAAGCTGGGGCCGCCTATCGGGTTGCCGGTGATTTCACCGAAAGCAACCGGCATTTTACCAATGCGGTCGCACAGATTGAAAAATTTGAACAGCAAGCCAAGGTGAAGGTAGGTCGCGAAGCCGCCGCCGTGATGAGCAATCAACAAAATATGCCTTACGAAGGCCGTTCGTACGACAAGATCATGCTCCACACGTATTTGGCCTTGAATCATCTTGCGGTTGGTGAAGTGGAAGAGGCGCGACCGGAAATGATTGCGGCGTATCAGTGTCAACAAGATGCCGTGGAAGAAAACAAGCGGCGGATTGAGAAGGCACAAACGGCAGAGCAACAGAGCAAAGACCGTCAGGCAATCGAGAAAGCAAAGACGAACCCAAAGTTCGTTCAAGGTGTCGAAGGTGTTACCAAGGAAATCGAAGAGTTCAAATTTTATGCCGACTATGTGAATCCGTTCACTGTTTACCTCGACGGGTTGTATTTCCTGCACGCCGGTGTGGACGGATCGGATTTAGAGCGGGCGCGGAAATCGTTAAATCGTGTTTTGGAAATCACCGGCAGCAATCAATTCGTTCTCGCTGATCTACAGCTAGCCGAGAGCGGCAACGCTGCCACCGCCACGCCGTGTACTTACGTTATTTTTGAGACCGGTAAAGCTGCTAGCCGCGATCAAGTTCGGATTGATATTCCCATTATTATCGCCAACGTTTCTTATGTCGGCGCAGCTTTTCCAAAGTTAGCTTTTCATAATGACCAAGCTACAGAATTGATTGTGAAGAATGGTGTGGCCGAAGAAAAGACGGCCGTCATCGCCAATATGGATTCCATTATTGCGTTGGATTTCAAAAATGAATGGCCGGTGATTCTCACTAAGACGATGATTTCCACAGTTTCCAAAGCCGTGGCGGCTTATGCCATTAATCAAGCGGCAGCCCAGCAATCAATGTACGCCGGATTATTCGCGCGCGTTATGACGGCTGCCGCTCAAGCGGCAATGAACATCGCAGACACGCGCAGCTGGACGACGTTACCCAAAGAGTTCCAAGTCGCCCGGATTGCCACGCCGGTAGACCGGAAGCTGACTCTCTCTACTCCGAGCACGGCTCCGGTAGAGGTTGCGGTTGCTGATGGTGTCATCAATGTGGTATACGTCCACTCTATATCAGTTGGCAGTCCGTTGCAAATCAGTCAATTCAAGTTACGGTAATCATATGACAACTAAACTATTTGCTGGTATCGCCGCCGGAACAGTCATTTTACTGCAAAGTGGTTGCTCAACCGTTAACACTTTGGAACCCGCTCAGCCGGTAGCTCAGCGGCAAATGCTCAACGACAAACGCGTCATCACCGATACCGGTCTCTATGGTCGTGTGCGGATTTTAGGCGTGAACATCGCCACTGGTCCCGCCGGTTTCCTGAAAATCCAAGTCGAAATCCAAAATCTTACCAGCAGCCCGAAATCGTTTACCTATCGGATCGAATGGTTTGACGAATACGGCATGATTATCAATCTGCCAACCATGACCGCGATTCCACGGTCGTTGGAGGGCAAAGAAACCGCTTCGATTACGGCGATGGCCCCGACGGATCGCGCAAAAGATTTCCGGATTAAATTTCTCGATCAGATCAGCAACTAACCCCTAACCTAGGCTTACACATCATGAAAAAATCAATCCTTCAATCAACCATCGCCACCGCCGCCGGTGTTCTATTACTCACCGGTTGTGCCACGCCCACCACGTATGTCGATCCCTCCGGCTCACGAATGGTGGCCAATGTGAACCAAATTAACATTCAGGATTTTGCGAATGCGGCCGATACGATGGTCAATTCGCTAATCGACAATCTCATCAACCAAGGCAAGCTCCAGAGTGGTGTCCCGTCTGAGCCGGCATTGCTTGCCATCAGTCGGATTACTAACAACACCAGTCGGCAGTTTGATACGGACTTATTGGTAAAGAAAATCCGCGTCGCGCTCTTGCGAACTGGTCGCGTGCAAACCACGACCACGATGAACCTCGGTGGCCCTGAAGATCCACTGGCAGCTGATCAACAAAAGGCGAAAGAATTTTTCGAAGATAAGAAACACACTCGCCTGCCGGACTACACACTCTCCGGTAAGATTATCCAAGACCGCACCCACGCCGGTGACATTAATCAGTCGGCATTTATTTTCCAACTCTCACTCAGCTCCAATGCGGGCATTGCCGTGTGGGAAGAGGAAAAAACCATTGTAAAGCAAGGCAGTGCCGCCGCGATTGGCTTTTGAGAAATGCAGTGAAATCGGCTAAGGAGAACCTATGAATATCGGATATGCCTTTCGGAGCGGAGCTAGCGTCGCGATTCTAAGTCTCCTTTGTTCCGGTTGCACCAGTCCCAGTTACACCGGTAGTCCATATCAACCGGGGCCGCAGATTGGTCGCGCCATCGGCACCGGCGCCGGAGCGGTTGTCGGTAACGCGGCCGGTGTTGTCGTGGGTACCGGCGAAGGTTTGGTGAGTGGGATTGCTGCGCCATTTGATACCACAACGCATCTCGTGCGCCGGTGGCACACAGAAATCACACCTGACGGCCGGACCATTCAAGTCCCAGAAGATATTTTGGTGGATGCCAATGGCCGCCCGGTGAATCCACAACCCGCAAGCGCACCGGCACCAGTGCCAAAGTAATCACACAAAGTTCTCGTACGTAGTTTTTACCAGCTGTAGCTGCTGAAGGTTGGGACTTCGCTCCCACCGGCAAGCCGCAGATAGAAATTGAGGCTGTAACCAATGGACCGGTGATGAATGGTGGTTCGCGCAATATCGTGACTGGATTGACCGTAAACTCCACCGAGCAGACGCAAGTCCGTGCTCTCTTTGACTTGCAGCGTTAGTCCGAACTCCGCTGTCTTGCGCACGCAACGCTCAACTTCCAGGACATCAAGATTTAGTTTTTCGGTGGCAACCAGTTTCAGGAATTCTAAATTATTAATCCCGGAGACGAAGGTGCCGCCGAAACTTGGATAAGAGCCATCGGCATCCATGAGCCGGTTCTGTACCGCTATTCGCTCGCCGAGCAAGTCAAGGAGTCGCCGATCCCGCTGGAGGCGATAAGCGCAGATTAGAGCCACAAGTGCAAAGTCGTCATTGCCGTGACTAATGGGGACTTGCCCATGAAAACCTTCCGTTACCGGTTTACCGAGATTTTCTTCGTAAATTTGCGCGAGTCCTTGAATTAGTGGCTCAAGGCCTTTTTCGATAAATCGCTCTTCACCGGTGAGCTTGTACAGTTGGTAGAAAAAGATTGCCGCACCAGCTTGCCAATCGCCTTTGATAAATTCAGCACCGGACTCTTCACCGATTACGTCCATGCCGCGGTTGTGGCCGTGCTGTTGCTCAAGATTAAAAGTGATGAATGGCCAACCATTTTCATCCGTTCCATGATTAATCCACCACTCTGCAAATAGGCGCGCATGGTCGAGCCATTCCTGATTCTGCGTCTCTTTAAACAGCCGGCAGAGTCCAAAGCCACCGGTCACAGCATCACGCGGATAGCTCTCGGCAGTTTGCGGCGTATGCTCCCGAAATCCGCCAATGGATTTTGGTAAACGGAAATCCGTTACCTGGAGTGTCTTCAAATAGTTCGCCCCAAGCTGCGCGGCAGTCGTAAAATGACCGGCCTCGGCAGGAATCCGGTGCGCGAGATCATAGAGATTCATAATCCCAATCGCTTGTCCCCACACACCCATGCCGCGCGCGCTATTTTTATGGAGAAGATATTCGTAAACGAAGCGCCCTTTATCGGCACTATCGGCAATGCCGCCCCACGGCTTTTCATCGGTGTTTTGGTTGTTGCAGTACCAGTGACCGGCTAATTCGGCATGATGGAGGAATTGCAATTTTTGTTTCGTTGTAAATTCAAGCGCCATGTTTTCTCCTAATTCAGCTCTTCATACTGCGACTGGACTGATGTTACAAGATTGAAATTGTGTCTATATGAAATGGTAATTGTTATGCATTAACAAAATTGCTAAGCATGCCGGCATGCCACTATTTCTGGATACTTTGCCGTATGCACCAGTTGAATTAACGGCCTGCCCATCCGTCGAGCAACAAGCTCAAGCACAACAGGCGTATGTGACGATGGTGCTAACCAGCTTGCAAGCCTTGCTCGCTCGTGCCGAACGCCAGCCGGATTATGGTTTTGTGGATACGAAATTCAGCTTGGCCGACGGTAAGGATTTTGATTCGGCCGATCCAATTCGAGGTCAATCGGCAATTTACGGTTGGATTCAAGGCCGGGCGATCGAAGCATTAGCCGGACATCGGGCGTGGTTGAAACAAACCACCGGTCTCTCTCCAGCGCTTCGCCAAGAGCTGGATCGCCGCCTCCACGCTCTCTTGGTCCGGCTGGTGAATAATCTCGAAAACCTCCGGCACCACAATCAGTGGCGCCTTTCATTTGTCATGACGCCCACTGGGCAGCCATTGCGAATCGTTGACTGCCGGAGCGTTGTTCGGTGTGAACCGCAATCCGATGCGCCGGCAAACTTCACTGATTTATTTTATGCGAAAGGTTTGGCAGCGGCAGCGGCAAGCATTGGTAATCAAACTGCCTTCCAATCTGCCAAAAAATTATTTGAGTGGGTGGTTCGTGATATTGAAAGCGAACAGTTCACCTCCGACCAGCAACAACTGGATCCCAGTAATCCCGGTGTCAATCCCATACCAGGCCGGCACCTCTATGCACCACGGATGATTGCGCTGGGGGCGACCGCTTTGTTTTTTAGACTGACTCAGAACAATGAATATCGCCAGATGGGAGTTCGTTTTATTGAACATATCTTACAACGGCATGCGAATACGAATCAGCAGGTACCGGAGTCACCGGCCTTCAGTTTGTGGGAATATACCGATGATCATGGGCGACCCTACATCGAAGCTGACGGCATATTGCGCTCGCTACCGGGGCATGCCACGGAGTTTGTTGGATTAGCGCTCAAACATTTACGCGTCAGTGGTGTTGACGATCTGCTACTTCAGCAATTGCTGGCGCAAGTTTTACAGGCCAATCTTCAAAATGGCTGGGCGGCGAATGATTATGGCATTGTTCACAGTGTGGACTTGCGCTCCGGCCGGATTCTTAACACCAATATGCCGTGGTGGTCGCTTCCGGAAACCATTCGTGCCGCAATGGAATGCCGCAATTTTCAATCGGCGGAGGCGTGGAAGCCAATCGCGAAAATTGCAATGACTTGTTCGAATGCTTTTCTCCGGCGCTATGTGCGCCCGGCTGTTCACTGCATGGCGATTCAGACGCTGAATCAGAATGGTCAGGTCGCACCGGTGATTCCAGCGGTGCCGGATGCCGATCCGTGTTACCATACCGGCCTCAGCCTTATTGATGCGCTGGAAATTTTCGAACAGACTCAACCTCGCCGATGACAGCGAAATCAACCTCAAGCCTCCGACTCCGGATCTCGCAAAAAGCGGAGACGATTCTGCGGGGTGGTCATCCATGGCTTTTTTCGAATAGCATTCGCGAGCAAAACCGCACCGGCGCTGTCGGCGAATTGGCCATCATTTACGACCGGAAGGATCGGTTTCTCGGAATGGGGCTATTTGATCCCGACGGGCCGATTCGCGTTCGTATGTTGCACACCGGTAAACCGCAAAAAGTTGACCGCACTTGGTGGCAGCAGCACCTGACGACCACACTTGATCGCCGCCGGCACTTGTTTGATGCGCAAACCAATGGTTACCGGCTCTGCAATGGTGAAAGCGACGGCTGGCCGGGACTTGTTTTGGATCGGTACGACTCAACCTTAGTTCTCAAAATTTACACGACAGTTTGGCTGTCACGGTTAAATGAAATTGTCGAACTCATCGCCGCGCAAGTTCCCCACGAACGGCTGATTCTCCGGTTGAGTCGAAATATTCAGGAAAAAGCGTTGCCGTTCACCGAAGGTCAAATTTTGCGCGGGCCGGCACCGGTCGAGCCAGTTGTTTTTTTAGAATCCGGAATCCGGTTTGAAGTTGATCCAGTCCGGGGTCAGAAAACGGGTTTTTACCTCGACCAACGCGAGAACCGGCGTATCGTCGAATCACTTTCTAACGGTCGTCGGGTGTTGAATGCTTTTAGTTTCTCCGGTGGCTTTTCGCTGTATGCCGCGCGCGGTGGTGCGGTTTCCGTGACCGACCTCGATATTAGTCCACACGCCTTGGCTTCGTCGGACCGAAACTTTACCTTGAATCTGGATAATCCTGCCATCCGTCGTTGTCGCCATGAGAGTGTGAAAACTGATGTCTTCGATTGGCTCGCCTCACCGGTGGCATCGCCGCAATCATTTGATCTGATTATTCTGGATCCACCATCGCTGGCACGGCGGGAATCTGAACGTGAGCAAGCAATCCGTGCTTACAGCCGGTTGGTGCACAGCGCGATTAAACTCTTAGCGCCCAAAGGCCTCCTCGTCGCGTGTTCTTGTTCGGCGCATGTCTCGACACCGGAATTTTTAGAAGCTGTCCGAAATGCCGGCGCTCAGTCCGGTCGTGCCTTTACGGAACTGCAAACCACCGGTCATGCTGCCGACCATCCGGCCACATTTCCGGAAGCGAATTATCTCAAAGCCATTTATCTTGGTTTGTCGGCAACGTAGATGGTGCAACCGCAACGCTTCGCTTTCGCATAGAGTTTGGTGGAGACGGCTTCCACCCGAAAGCCAGCGTCAATCAGTCGATTTTCAAAAGCCGAATCCGGAGCTGCCGACCAGATGGCCGCACGACCGCCGGGCTTCAGCGCAGTCAACATCAGTTGAATCCCTGCCGGTTTATAGAGCCGAGCGTTCGGTTGCTGAACCATCGCCGTCGGGCCATTATCAATGTCGAGCAAAAGCGCGTCGTACCGGTGGGGCGCGGTTCGCAGCAGAACGTTCCAAATGTCGTCGGCGAAAATAGTGACCCGCGAATCATCCACGAGCTTTCCATTCACCATGGTTAAAAATTCGCGATTCCATTTCACCACTTGCGGAATCAACTCCACAACGTGAACCACTGACGCTGCACCGGTCTTGGCAAGGACGCTTTGTAAGCTGAATCCCAAACCTAAGCCGCCGATCAGTACGCTCGGATCGGACTGATTCGTTAAACCGGTGACAGCCAGTTCTCCGAGGAGAAGCTCCGATGAAGCGAGCGCGGAATTCATCAGTGTTTGACCGTTGATGCGAATGGCGTAATTCCCGTCGTGCTCGTGGAGCGTCAGCTGGGCACCACTGGCGAGTGTCGTCTCGGCTAGTTTGCGTTCCGGTTTCATCGCTTACCGGTGGGCGCGATGAGTTCGATGCCGGGTTTGAGAAACCGGATTCGCCGTTTTTTGTAAAGCGCACCGAGCGCTTGCTTGAACGCATTTTTACTGACGCCGAATTTGTCCCGGATTTCTTGCGGCGCGCTCGCATCGTCGAAGGCAAGGCGGCCGGCGTTGGCCTGAAGTGCGCTGAGAATTTGATCGGTCAGCGGCGCGACGCGTTTGTAGCCGCCGATGTCGAGGCTCAAATCAATTTTGCCATCGGTGCGAACTTTGCGAACAAAACCCTGTACTTTCTGACCAACGGTGAGCGCGGTGCCGAGATTGCTGTGATAGAGGAGACCGCGGTGGGCGTTTTCGACAATGGCGTTATAACCGAGTGGCGTTTGCGAGGTGATGAGGAGATTCACCGGCTGACTTTCGGTGTAAGTCGGCGGTTGAAGATTTAGGTGCCGGCCCAGTCGCGTGGTGGCAAAAATGCGGTTGCTATGTGGATCGAGAACCAAGCCGACGATCACGCGTTGCCCGACGCGGAGCGGTTTTTCTTGTTCGCGAAACGGCAACAGCAAATCTTTGGCGAGTCCCCATTCGAGAAACGCGCCGATTTGTGGGTTCACGCTGATGACTTGCAAATCGGCGAATTCACCGACCATCGCCAGCGGCGTTTCGGTGGTCGCGACGAGCCGGTCTTCGGAATCGAGATAGACAAACACGTCAAGCGAATCACCCGGAACTGTGCCGGGCGGAATGTAACGTCCCGGTAAGAGAATCGCTAATTCATTGCCACCATCGAGATATAATCCCGGCGGTGTATCGCGCAGAACGCGAAGCGTATTTCGTTTACCAATATTTACCATCGGAGGGGAGTATACACGGAAGCGCTGATTTTGCCTTTACGATTGATTCGAACCCAAGCGCTTGGCTTCGCGCGCTAACCAGACGAGATTTTTCATTGGCGCGTCCAACGGGACGGCGCATTCAGGACCGATGATGTCGATACCGGCGGCAATTTTTTCCTGCACGTCCTGCGTAATCAATTCCGCAGTGCCATTCCGAATCAGGTTGATATTACTCGTGCCACCCATCAGCGCTAACCGGTCGCCGGCCAATTGGCGCGCCACCGGCGTGGGAACTTTGGAATCGTAATGAAAACAATCAATGCCAGTTTTTTGAATGAACGGAATCCGGTCGGACGTGTCGCCGCAGATGTGGAGAATCTTGGGACACGGAATGCGTTCGTGCAATTCTTGGTGGATTTCTTGTAGGAATTGCAAATACGTCTCCGGCGAACAAAGATCTCGCGTGCAATGATCCGCCAGCGTCAGCGCATCCGCACCGGCGTCGATTTGCGCCTGTGCAAACGCCACTGTGATTTCCAACAAAGTGCGTAGCACCCGTTTCACCGCATCGGGATTGATGAGTGTGGAAATGAGAAATTCTTCGACGCTAAACAAATCGTAACCGAGCGTCCAGGGGCCAAAAACTTTACCGACCACCGCAATCTCGTCACCATATTCCTTTTTCAAAAGTCGAATTGCCTCCAGCGGTACCGCACACGATGGCCGTTGCAACCAGTCCTGCGGAATGCTGATTTCATGCTCGATACTTTGGTAACAAGCCCGACCATCCGGCATGCGGGACCGGTCGCCCCAATTTACTTCGCAACCCAGTGCCGCCGACTCGTGCCAGACGCTAAATAGCGGCATCACATTGTCGAATCCCAATTCCGTGTAGCCAGCAGCCGCGAGCCGCGCCATCTGCTCCGGCACCTGATGCGCTTCCGGGAAAAATACGCCAACCTTTTCCATCAAATCTGTAGTCACAATGGAAGTCGCGCTACCGGTGGCAATCCGGGGAGCGGTTCCGCGCTTGAGTTTCGTCAGAAAAATATCACGTGGCTTCATCGATTTCAGTTCGCACAAGTTAGCGGAGTGGGTGGCAGTTTTTCGAGCGGAATCTTCGGATTAATTTCGCTGAAGTAATTCACCGACCATTCGTTGGCGAATAGCACCACCGGATTATCATCGCTATCAAATGCCAAGCGCGCACCGGTGGGCAAACCACGACCCCAGTCGGCATCAGTAATATTCTTCGGTAACCACCGGATTGTCATCCACGGCGTCGGCTCCAATTGCGATTCCGCGCCGTATTCGCTTTGCAGCCGGTATTGCACGACTTCGAATTGCAACGGCCCAACCGCCGCCAGCAATGGAACACCGCCGGTGGCATCTTTGAGGCGCAGAAGCTGGATGACACCTTCCTGCAAAAGTTGGTCGAGACCTTTGCGAAATTGTTTGTATTTCGCTGTGCTCGGATTGCGGAGATAAGAAAAACTCTCCGGCGGAAATCGCGGAATTTCCCGGTACACAATCGCCGGATCGCTGCTCAACGTGTCGCCGATGCCAAACTCGTCGTGGCCGACCAGCCCGATGATATCGCCGGCAAACGCTTCGTTCACCGTCTCGCGTTCGTTGGCGAAAAGTTTGTGCGAACTGCTGAGCCGGACTTTTTTGCCGGTGCGCGAATGTGTCGCAATCATGTCGCGCTCAAACTTACCGGAGACTACTCGCAGGAATGCAATCCGGTCCCGGTGACGCGGATCCATGTTCGCTTGGATTTTGAAAATGAATCCGGAAAAGTTTGGATCCTCTGGCGTAATCACGCGGTCGCCAACCTTACGCGCTTGCGGCGCAGCGGAATTTTTAAGAAATCCGTCGAGCAAGAGTTGGACGCCGAAATTATTCATCGCGCTGCCGAAAAAAACCGGCGTGGTGTAACCAGCCAGCACAGAGGCAGAATCGAATGTCTCGCCGGCCTGTTCGAGCATTTCGAGTTCTTCGGTGATCCGGTGGAATGTCGCGTCGTCAATTCGGTCGCGGATGACCGGATCCGACAAGTCGCCAATCTCCACCGGTGCCCAGTAAACGCCGCCATCGGTTCGCTCAAACAAATGAACCTGCCGGGTGAGCCGGTCGAAAATTCCTTTGAATTCCACGCCGGTCCCGATGGGCCAGTTGACTGGAAACGCGCCGAGCTGGAGAACATTTTCGAGTTCGTCAATCAACGCCAGTGGGTCGCGCGTCGGTCGGTCACACTTATTCATGAAAGTGAAAATCGGCACGCCGCGCTGGTGGCAGACTTCGAAAAGTTTGCGCGTCTGACTTTCAATTCCTTTCGCCGCGTCAATAACCATGATCACGGCGTCGACGGCGGTCAGCACCCGGTAAGTATCTTCGGAAAAATCTTTGTGACCCGGCGTGTCGAGGAGATTGATTTTGAAACCGTCATACTCGAATTGCAGCGCCGTCGAGCTAATCGAAATGCCGCGTTGGCGTTCCAATTCCATCCAGTCGGAAGTGGAGGCGCGTTGGTTTTTTCGCGCGGTGACCGAGCCGGCGAGTTGGACCGCGCCGCCGTAAAGTAATAGTTTCTCCGTCATCGTCGTTTTCCCGGCGTCGGGATGCGAGATGATGGCGAAGGTGCGGCGTTTGGCGATTTCGTCGGTGATACTCACGAGAGTGGCGACTGTAACAGGATTCCGGTAACGCGCAACGGCAGACTCCTTGAATCCGGTCGCGGAACCAGCCATGATGCCGGCATGTCCGCCGAACTCAATCGTCCCGTCATCACCAAGGAGCTGCTGCGCGAGCTTGGCGACTGGCGCACGGAGAAAGAAGGCCGGGCGCTGGCGGCCGCCGGTGCGGTTGTCAATTGGATTTGGGAACCGCCGTTTCTTTCCGGCACCGTTCGCACCGGCGGTTCCACCATCAACGCTCGTCTCAAACTTGGCGAACGCGCCACCGAAGTTGAAAATCTCTGCACCTGTCGGCCGGCGCGCGTTGACGGCACGATTTGCGCCCATGTTTTGGCGCTGGTGTTCGCGACGATGGCTCCCGCCAAAATCAAATGGATACCCGCACCGCCCACGCCAAACCCAACCTTGAAACGCGTGCCGGTGGAAGATGCCGGCGATGAAAATCCGCGACTCGAACTAATGATTCTTCTGCCGCTAAACCTACCGGAGGCTTGGCGCAAAGGTGAAATCCGGATTATCCTCGAAGCGAGTGTGGCCGGTGCGCCGTTTCAACCATTCGATGCGATTTCCAAAGAGCCGACATATGCCGTCACCGATGCCGATGAGTGTGGCCTTGCGGCCGGTCAGCAGACCGGTGTCTGGTTTTTAGAGGCGAAAGATTTCGACGCTTTCTTCGACGCGTTGACGGATCATCCGCGCGTCTGGCTCGGCAAGAAAACTCAAATTCAAGTTCGTGGTGCGGAATCAAAACCGAAACTTTCGCTCGAACTGGAGCCGACCGGTGAACTGCGCCTCCGTTTGACGGCGACCGACGCTCCGGTGGGCGATTCACTGGGAAGCTGGAGTTTCGACGGCAAAACTCTGACGCGGACAAGCCCTTTGCCGGCGGCGTACCAAGTCGGTGAACACCGGTTATCGCGGATAGAGTTTGTGCGGTTTTATCAGTCCGAGTTACCGGCGTTAGAGCAAAAGTTGACCGTGCAATTCGGCAGCGGTTTTGACCGGCTGGAATTTGTCGAGAAACCGGCGCCGGTCCGAATCATTCTCGACGGCGGACTGACCGGATTGAGTTTGGAATTGAAAGCACCGGAACAAACCGACTGGACGCCTGATCCTGATCAGCCGCTCCGGTATTGGCGGTACCGGTCGGTAAACCTCGCTGAAATTGCCGCCGCAGGATTTAAGCCGGTAACCGCCGGTTACCGGCTGACTTCGGAAAATCGTGTCGGCCATTTTCTCGCGAACATTTTTCCGTTGTGGGAACGGCAATGGCAGGTGGAATATGGCGCGCAGTTTGCCCACTTCCTCCGCAAATGCGACCGCATCGAACCGGAAGTCACCATCACCGGCTCCAGCGAAAACTGGCTCGCGGTTGACTTGGCCTACAAAAACACCGCCGGCGCGTTAACGCTCAGTCCGGCAGAAGTCCAGCGGATGCTTCAAAAAGGTGCGACGCATCACCGGCAAGCCGATGGCCGGATTGCATTGGTGCCGAGCGAGGCGATTACGCAATTTCAAGATGTCATCTTCGATTGTCACGCGACACAATCGGCCACCGGTCTCCAAGTGGACCGGCGGTTCGCGCCGTATCTGGCCGAGGCGTTGCGCGAGATTCCGCTCCGCGCGAAATGGCAAGTACCGGCGGAAATCCGCGCGGTGTCACCGGTGGCGGTACCGGATTTTTTGCGCCCGTATCAACGCGATGGCGTGAACTGGTTGCGCCAACTCGCCGGAAACGGTTTAGCCGGAATTCTAGCCGACGAAATGGGTTTAGGGAAAACTTTGCAGACGCTAGTCTGGCTGGCATCGTTAAAAACCAAACCGTCGCTGGTAGTCTGCCCGACGAGTTTACTCGCAAACTGGCAGGCCGAAGTCAAGCGGTTCACGCCGGAGCTGAAGACGCTGGTGCTTCACGGCGGCGACCGGCGATTCAATGATCTGACAAAGTATGACTTGGTCATCACCTCGTATGCGTTGCTCCGGCGCGACGTGGCCGAACATCAGAAAATTGAATGGCAAGCCGTCGTGCTCGACGAAGCGCAACAAATTAAAAACCGGTTCAGTCAAATCGCGCAGGCGGTGAAAGCTCTCCGCGCCAAACACCGGCTGGTGTTGACCGGTACGCCGATGGAAAATTCACTCGGCGATTTGTGGTCGATTTTTGATTTCCTAATGCCGGGGTATCTCGGACCGGCAACAGAATTTCGTGACCGGTACGAAAAACAAACCGAACCGGCCACGATGCAGCGGTTGCGGCAAAGACTCCGGCCATTTGTTTTGCGCCGGATGAAAAGCGAAGTTGCGCGCGACTTGCCGGCGAAGATTGAGCAGATTACTTGGTGCGATCTGACCGACGAACAGCAATCCGTTTATCAATCTATTCTAGCGCAAGGTCGCCGGGAGGTTTTCGAGAATGTGAAGGAATCGCAGCGGCGGCTCGCGGTATTGACGACGCTGCTGCGGCTCCGGCAAGCATGTTGTCATCTTGATTTGTTGCCGGGCGAACACGAATGGAAAGAACCGTCAGCGAAGCTGGCAACCTGTCTGGAATTGATTGATGAAGCGGTCAGCAGCGGACACCGGGTTTTGGTGTTCAGTCAATTCGTCAAGTTACTTAAGCTTGTCGAGGTGGCCTTGCCGGTGCCGTATTGTTATCTCGATGGCAGCACGGTGGATCGCGCCGGTGAGATTCGACGGTTTCAGGAATCCGATGTTCCGGTGTTTCTCATCAGTTTGAAAGCTGGCGGCACGGGCTTGAATCTAACCAGTGCCGACACCGTTATCCATCTTGATCCGTGGTGGAATCCAGCAGTCGAAGAACAAGCGACCGCCCGCGCCCACCGGATTGGCCAGCGCAATGTAGTGAATTCCTACAAGCTGATTGCACGCGGCTCGGTGGAAGAAAAAATCGTGCGGTTGCAGGAACGCAAACGGGAATTGATCAGCCAGATGGTCACTGGCGATGAAGAATTTGTCTCATGGTTAACTTTAGAAGAGTTGCAAGGGCTTTTTCTCGATTGACACTCCGGAACTCAGATGAGATACAATTATATCTGGTAAACCAATCTGGCGGCAGGTAACTAACGCAAGAAGCTGGTGATCCTGTTGCCGTAACCTATAAAAGGAAGAACGTATGAATAAGCATATGTGTCGGTATGGTATGGCGGTATTCTTGAGTCTAGCGGTTGTATTTGCTGCACAAGATTGTCGAGCACAGGCAGCGGCAGCTCCGGCGGCTCCCGCAGTGCGGAAGGCAAAGCTATTGGCAATCTCCACTGGGAAATTGCCGAGCGATGTGAACGCTGCCGATATCTCACTGGAAGACAGCACGGAACTGAAACAAGCAGCGCTTAAGGTCGTCTTCCAAAAAGATGGCTATATTGGCGAATACGCCTTGAAGATTCGCGACTGGCGTCCATTCACCAAGTTGCGGTTTCAAGTCTTGAACCCAGATAAGGCAATTCAAACGCTGAATATGACAATTAAGCATAGCGGAACACAAGGCTACCCCACCCGTGTCGATCAGAACTTTATGCTTCGCCCTGGTATCAGCAGTCAGGAAGTCGACCTTGTTGGCTTGTCAAATAACGACGGGACTGCAGCCGATTTGTCTGCGGTAAAACAGATTACAATCGCGCTAATCAAAGGCGGCACACTCTTGTTCGGCGACTTCACGCTGGAAACGGGGGACTAAAATGAAAAAAAACCTCTGGCGCAATCGTAGTTTAGTGTGTTCCCGTGCGGTAGTCGGCATCGCGCTGTTCTTAACTTTAGTCGGCAGGTCGCCGGGAGCTACGCCAGAGGCGGAGCAGTTGCTGGATGAGCAACTGACCGAAACAGGAAGTCCAACTATCAAAAGCACTGTTCGTGTGCTTCGGCGGCTAAACAAATTTTTCCTGATTGATCATGAGGAAAACTTGAAGCCGCCGACGCCCACGGCGGCGCAAATCAAGGCTGGCTATCTGTGGTTCAGCCGGAACTACCTTGAAGAGGTTTACTACAACAGTGTGCCACGCCCGTTTGAAATCGGTGCGGAGCTAAAACTCTTTGCAACTCCCGGCGAATATGAACCGGCGACGTTTGCGGTCTTGCCGTTGGCTGATCTGACCGGTGCGACGGTTACCATCAGCAATCTTCGCGGCAGTGGTGGCGCGGTAATTCCCGGTAGTTCTATCGAAATAAGAATGACCCGACAGTTGGCGCGAGGCGTAGAGCCGTTCACGTATATGATCGGCCCGGAAGCACTGACGTTACTGGATAAGGGCGTCGACATTCCGAAAAATCGCACCACGCAGTTCTGGTTGACGCTGCATGTGCCAGACGCACAAGCCGCCGGAGAATATCGCGGAACGGTGACGTTCAAACCAGCGAATCACCCGTCCGCTGAAATTCCAATACAGGTGGTGGTGCTGCCGTTTCAACTACAAGAAGATCCCGGCACAGCTTTTGGTTGGTGGTACACCGGTGATACACCGGCCACGCGAGAACGCGAACTGAAAGATTTACGCGCCCACGGTTGCAACACTTTCACACTACCGGAACCAAAGATTCGTTCACTTTCTGCCACCCATGCAGATATTGATTTCTCCGTCTGGGAAGAATATCGCACGCTGTGCACGAAGACTGGAATGACGGGAATTAAGCAATCGGGCGTTAACTTCATCACGCAATACTTACAGTCTCATGGCATTCAGGAGTTGGGAGCAGGTTTTGATGTGCCGTTTGTTACCGCGATGCGGGCGCGCCAGCAATGGCTGGATGAACGACCAGACTTCCAAGTGGTCACCTGCATTTATGACGAACCACGTGAAAGCATGCTGAACCCATGGAACCGCACGTTTGACCAAACCATGGCCTATATTCGCCTTTGTCGCCAAGTGCCGGGATTGCGCCTCACAGTCAATCCCATCAGCGATAAAGATGGGAAAAAGGATTACACACAATTCGGCAAAGCTGTGGATATCTTGAACACCCACGCTTGGGAAGGCTCGAAAAAATTGATGGCGCAAACACTGGAATCCGGCCGGCCACTTTGGATTTACAATAATGGTCAATCGCGCCTCGCTTGGGGTTTCGGTGTTTGGCGTACCGGTGCAGTTGGTGAATGGCAATGGACATACCCCTCCGGCTCCGGAGGCGCAGACGCGTTCTCACCGATTCCGCTCCGTGGCTACGAAAACGAAGGCTCAAGTGCAACCGGTCACCAACCTGTCTATCCATTCCCGGACCGCATTGTGCCGGCGCCGCGTTTTGAGTGGTGCCGCGAAGGTGTCGACGATTACAAATATCTCTACACCTTGCGCGAAACGCTCAAAAAAGGGACGTGTCCAACTGCCACCGCTGAAGCCGAAAAATTGTTTCAAGAAATGCGGAAGATTGTACCGGAATATCCAGCGATGGGATTGAAGACCGGCGCCGAAGCAGGAAGCTCCGGTGACTCGACTCACCTGCTCGCTTACTTCGATCATTTCCGCTGGCGGATAGCACTACTCATTTTGCAGGCGCAAGATGAAATCGCGAAACGCCCGCCGGCCGATTCACAATGGGCTCACTTTAAAGTTTATCCTTTCGGTAGCCTGTCGGCACCGGTGGCGAGTCGCAATACTGCCGCGCCGGTTGCAACCCATACGCCATTATCCGTGGCAACGACGACACTGCCGGCCGGCGCGAAGGTAATTTTTGACTTCGAGACCGATGCTTGTTTACAACAGATTGAAACAGATTCGTTTAACGAGAAAGATCCTTTTGATCCAACAATCATGCCAGCCCGTTGTGTTCCGGAAACCGCGACCCATGGCAAAAAAGCGCTTTTCTACGAACCAATCGTAAAAGGCGGCAGTCTGCACCTGATTCGGTTTGATGGCAACTGGACAGGGTTTAGCGTCCTGCGAATTGACTTTATTAACCCACTCGATCATCCCATCAACGGTTACCTTTGCATTACCGATGGCAAGACACAGCAGCCAGAAAACAATCCTGGCGGCCGGGCAATGGGAATGTATGATGACCGCTACGATGCCTCATCGTTTGTAGTTCCACCGGGTAAGTATACCTACGAATTACCTCTCACCGGTCTGAGCGTCAATGGCGGAGAACGTCAACTCGACCTCAGTAACATCCGTAAGATTGCAATTGGCTGCACAACCGGCTCCGAGAAAGTGCCGTACTACCTAGACTGTATTCGCGTCGAGAAATAGACGCCTCGCCACTCTCTTATAAAGTTGGAGCGGGCGAAGGGAATCGAACCCTCCTCACCAGCTTGGAAGGCTGGCGCATTACCACTATGCTACGCCCGCTTTACTGATTGCTTTTTCAATTACTTACTAATATCGATACTAATCTGTATCGCACCAGTAAGTTCAAGGAGCATTATGCAATTTCCGAGTGAAACGGCAAGCAAATCCAGAGCAACCTGAAGCCAATCGGCACAATAAAAACTAGCCCATTAGCCCTACCACGGGGGCAATTCATTACTGGAGTTGAAGTTTATCCTAACATTGATATAGGAGATAGAACTTATTACTTCGGCGTCACCATCAGCACACCCTGTGCCGCGATTCCTAACACTGATACGCTCACCAACCTCGCCTGCTCAGCTGGGTCTTATCAAAACGCTCAGACAACCAGTTGCAGCGCCGGTGGCTGTGTCTATTCGTTCACAGTCTCCAACATCCTCGTCCACTAAATTTTTCGGAACTGGCGCGCAGCCCAATAGGAAGTTGGTTCCAGCTTACGAACTCGCGGTTCTAAATCCTTCAACTCTTCTAGCAGCGGCGTAAGGCGCTCGTCTAGGTACCGTTCAAGCCAGTACGGTGGCAATAATCCACGAAAAGCCTGCCACAACATGGCGTGCGCTTCGTGTCCACCCACTTCCAGATGGCGCTTGAGATCAATGAGGTACGCCATCGCTTCGCCGGCGGCGCGCCGTTTCGGTTCCGCCGTTTCCAGTACAATCTGCTGACGAAGTTCGCGCACACTTTCCCAAGCGTAGGTGCGCATTTCGGTCAGCTTTTCCATTGCCGCCCGGCACGCCTGCCAACGCTCCCATTCGCCGCATTTGGTTAAAATGCGCCGGCACTTTGCATCACCGGGAGACCGTCCGTCGTGTAGAATGAGACCGACATTCACCAATGAATCCAGACAGGCATCCATCGGTTGTTTTTGTAAGCGGTGAGTCGAATTGCGGCTCCAACCGGTCGCAATGAGACCGACCATGTCAAAACGCCGGCTGACTGTGACCCAAGCGAGTGCGTTTTTCTCTCGGTCAGCTGTTGTCGCTAAATCAGAATCGTGTCGCTCGCAACCTTTGTACGCTGTCGCACCCCACAATGTGATTCCAGTTTTATGAAAACGCTGAATGTTACGGGTGGCAGAGTGGTGCTTCCAATCGTCTGGGTGACCACCATAACCCCACGGATAAAGGTCGGCCTTAGAGCCGATGCGCCGCAACTCAGCGGCTGACCAGTCGTGCATCATGTCGGACCAGAGAATCGGCCGGATGTGTCGCGCGATGAGATAATCCAAAATTGGTTCGAAATGCTGAAGATAGAGTTTTGCTTTACCGTACCGGCGAATGAAATTCGCCGTCGCCGGGCTTTGGCCGAACGTCCGAGCTTCGTCCCCGCCGAGGTGGAAATACCGGATGCCGGGAGTCAAAGCTAAAACATCATCGACCATTTTCGTGATGAGTTCGCGCGCACCAGCGGCGAGTGGATTGAGACCGTCGCACCGGTACGGTAATTCGCGCAGGTGCCGGTAGCGATTGGATGCCAACGGCGTTTCCGCATGGCCGAGGCTTTGAACCAACGGAATAATTTCTAATCCACGTTCGGCAGCAGCGGCGTGAAAGGCGCGCACTTGGCGCGGTGTGTAGGCGGTAACACTCCGGAAGCGCCGGTCGATTGTCCACGGAAACATATCTTCCCATTCCACTAGCAACGCGTTGTACCGAGCCGCGGCGATTAAATCGAGTAGCACCGGTAAACGCACCACAGAAGGTGGTACGCCTTTGAAATCGAGGTGTGCAGCTCGAATGGCAACGGCAGGTGTTTGCATACAGGCATTATATTTCAGCCGGCGGATGAAGGCAACGCGCTGATGGCTAGGACAAATGGCGGGCAGCAAGGAAACAACTCAGCGCGATGAGCACTGGAACCGCACCGGTGATGATGGCGATGGATGTCGGGCGCTGCAATCGTTCTTGCCATTGCACCATCAAGACTTCGAGTTTGCCACCGAAGAGTTCGATATTTCGCGTGGCAGTTTTTGATTCGGTTAGCGACAAGCTGCCATCTTTCCATTCGCCGGTTGTGGTTTCAGGTGCTGGCGGTTTTTGTCCGGACCAGTAAATCAGACCGGCGCTACCAATGCCAATCAGCAGCACAATCAGGCCAACCGCGTTGAGGATTGCCGTGTGCCGGAGCTTACTCATGCCGCTTTCTGCCGGCGGAGTTTGAAGTATTGGCGAATGTGCTCGAAGAAAAGATAGACGACCGGCGTTGTGTAAAGCGTCAGCACCTGTGAAAATAGCAAACCGCCGACTACGGCTATTCCCAGCGGCTGGCGCAATTCTGCGCCGGCACCGAACGCCAGCGCGAGCGGCACGGCGCCGAGCAACGCCGCCATCGTCGTCATCATGATGGGACGAAACCGGATGACGCAGGCTTTATAAATTGCATCTTCCGGAGATAAACCTTCTGTGCGTTCGGCATCGAGAGCAAAGTCGATCATCATGATTGCATTCTTTTTCACGATGCCCATTAGAAGAATGATAGCGATGAAGCTGACCAGCGAGAGGTCGACGCCAAACACCATCAGCGCGATAAGCGCGCCGACACCGGCGGATGGGAGTGTGGAAAGAATCGTGATCGGATGAATCAAACTTTCGTAGAGCATGCCGAGTACGATATAGACGACGATTAACGCCGCCAGTAGCAACAATGGCAGCGTCGCCAGCGATGACTGAAATACTTGCGCTGTGCCTTGAAAACTGCCGCGAATACTCGCCGGCATTCGCAATTCTTGCGCGGCTTTCTCGATGATTTCAGTGGCTTGCCCCAGTGAGGCGCCCGAAGTCAGATTGAACGAAATCGTGACGCAAGGGAATTGGCTCTGGTGGTTGACGGATAACGAGGTGTTGCTGGTGGTGAACTTCGCCACGCTGGCCAGCGGGACTTGGTGGCCGGTGGTGGATTTGACGTAAATTTTGTTCAGCGAGGCCGGGTCGAGCTGGTATTGCGGATCGACTTCGAGCACGATGTGGTGCTGGTTGTAGCGTTCGTACAAGGTCGCAACCTGCCGCTGGCCGAAGGCGTCGTACAAGGTATTGTCAATCACATCCGGCGTGACGCCGAGCCGGGCCGCAGCATCGCGGTCGATGACGACGTTGGATTGCAAGCCGCGCATTTGGAGATCGCTGCTGACATCGGACAATTGCTTACTCTTCCGCAGTTGGGTGACCAATCGAGGGGCCCAGTAATTAAGCGAGTCTAGGTCCATTGATTGTAATGCATATACGTATTGCGCTCGACTGAGCCGTCCGCCAACACGAATATCCTGCACTGCCTGCATGTAGAGTGTAATGCCCGGTACGATGGCGAGCTTACCCCGCAACCGGGCAATGACAGCATCGGCGCGGATTTTCCGCTCGCTGAGCGGTTTGAGCGTGATGAAAAGCCGCCCGTTATTTTCAGTCGAACCACCTCCGCCACCACCAACGAATGAGCCGATGGTATCCACAGCGGGATCAGCTAAAACAATTTGTGCCACCTGATCCTGCATCTTCGCCATCGTGGCGAACGACACGTCTTGCGCCGCATCAGTGCTACCAAAGAGGACGCCGGTATCCTGCTGCGGAAAAAAACCTTTCGGCACGGTGATATATAACGCAATCGTACCGATGAATGTTGCCACCGCAACCAGCAGCATAAACCCTTGATGCCGCAGCACCCATTTCAAGCCATGTTCGTAGCCGGTCAGCCCCCAGTTGAAGACTCGTTCGCAGGCGCGATTGAAACGGCCGGGTGGCCCGTAATCCGCCTCCGGTTTCAGAAACCGGGAGCACATCATCGGCGTCAGCGTTAGCGAAATCACACCGGAGATTAGAATTGCGAGGCTCAGCGTCACGGCGAATTCGTGGAGCAATCGGCCAATCAGTCCACCCATGAGTAGCAAGGGAATAAACACCGCCACCAGCGAGATGCTGATGGAGATTACGGTGAAGCCGATTTGTTTTGCGCCTTTCAACGCCGCCGGTAACGAATGTTCACCTTGCTCGATGTACCGGTAGACATTTTCGATGACGACGATGGCATCGTCCACGACAAATCCAACCGAAATCGTAATCGCCATCAGCGACAGATTATCAATGCTATAACCGAGCAAATACATCACGCCACACGTCCCGGCGAGCGCCAGCGGCACGGTGACGCTCGCAATAAACGTCGGCCAGAACCGCCGGAGGAAAAGAAAAATCACCATCACCACCAGTGCAATACTCGCCACCAGCGACATCTCCACGTCATCCACCGACGCCCGGATCGTCGTTGTCCGGTCACTAATCACCAGTAGTTTTACTGCCGGTGGAATCCAGTGTTTCAGTTGTGGCAACTGCGCTTTAATCCGATCCACCGTCTCAATCACGTTCGCATCCGCTTGTTTGAAAACAATCAACAACACCGCGCGACGCATCGGTACGGTCTGCGTCCCCGCCCAGCCGGCTAAGAGCGAGTTTTCGACGCCTTGCACCACTTTTCCCATCGCACTGAGCTTGATCGGAATATTGTTGGTATTCGCCAAGACCAGCGGCCGAAAATCGCGCGCATCGGTAATCTGGTCGTTACTCGTCAGCGTGTAAAATTCTTTCGCGCCATCCAAACTACCTTTCGGCTGGTCCACCGACACCTGACTGAGAAACGTCCGGACCTCTTCCAAACTCAACCCCGCCGCCGCCAATGCTGCCGGATTAATCTGGACGCGCACGGCGGATTTTTCCGCGCTCGGAATGAGGACTTGGCTGACACCTTCCACTTGGCTGAGCTTTTGTGCAATGATGGAGTCGGCGTATTCAAACACTTTCGATGCCGGCTCGGTGTCGGAAGTCATCGCCATAATCATGATCGGCGCATCGGCCGGATTCACCTTCCGGTACGTCGGTGGGCCCGGTAAGTTCGCCGGCAACTCACTCGCGGCGGCATTGATCGCCGCCTGCACATCGCGCGCCGCGCCGTCCACATTCCGGTCGAGATCGAATTGGATCGTGATGCTCGTGCCGCCGAGTGTACTGACGGAGGTAATCTCCGAGACGCCGGAGATTTGGGCAATCCGCTTTTCCAATGGTGCAGCGAGCGAGGATGCCACTGTGGCCGGATCCGCGCCCGGCAACGAGGCCGACACCGACACCATTGGAAAATCGACACGCGGAATCGCTGCGACCGGTAGAAACCGGTACGCCACCACGCCGAGCAAAAACAAACCAATAGCCAGTAATGACGTTCCTGCTGGTCGACGAATGAACGGCTCGGAAATGTTCATGGCTTGACCGGCAACACACCGGCCGCCGTGCGCCGGCGCCGGAACCATTGACTAAGCCGGTCCATGTAGAGGTAAATCACCGGCGTTGTGTACAACGTCAGGGTTTGCGACAGAATCAGACCGCCGACAATCGCAATGCCCATCGGCCGGCGCAATTCCGAGCCGGTGCCTTGTTCGAGCGCCAGCGGCAGCGCGCCGAGCAACGCCGCAAACGTCGTCATCATAATCGGCCGGAACCGGAGCAGACACGCTTGGTAGATGGATTGCTCCGGTGGCAAACCTTGCTCGCGTTCAGCTTCCAACGCGAAATCAATCATCATGATGGCGTTTTTCTTCACGATACCAATCAGTAAGATGACACCAATCAAGGCAATCATTGAAAAATCAATTCGGCAAATCAACAACGCCAGCAACGCGCCGACGCCGGCGGATGGCAGTGTGGAGAGAATCGTCAGTGGATGGATATAACTTTCGTAGAGCACGCCGAGGACGATGTAAATCACGATGACGGCGGCGAGAATCAGAAACGGTTCACTCTTCAGTGATGACCGGAACTCCGCCGCGCTGCCGGAGAATGTCGTCATCACCGTCTCCGGTAAGCCGATCTCTTTTTGCGCGCGCTGAATAGCGTCCACCGCTTCGCCGAGCGATTTGCCGGGTTGGAGATTGAACGACAGCGTGACCGCCGGGAACTGGCCTTCGTGGACGATGGACAACGGCGTGATGACCGTGCGCAATTTAGCGAAGGTTGTGAGTGGAACCATTTGACCGGTGGTGGATTTCACGTAAATTTTGTTCAGCGCCTCCGGTGTGAGTTGGAAGTGCGGTTCCACTTCGAGAATCACCCGGTACTGGTTGAGTTGTGTGAACATGATTGTGACTTGCCGCTGACCAAACGCGTCGTACAACGTGTCGTCAATGGCTTGCGGCAGGATGTTGAGGCGCGCGGCGGTATTGCGATCCACATCGACGTGCAATTGTAAACCGTTCGCCTGCTGGTCAGTCGCCACGTCGGTCAGCTCCGGTAACGCACGCAACTTCGTCAGCAAACGCTCGGACCATTGCGCGAGTTCGGTTTCATCCGCATCCTCTAGCGTGTACTGGTATTGCGTGCGGCTGACGCGACTATCAATCTGCACATCCTGCACTGCCTGCATCAGCAATGAAATCCCCTGCACATCTTTCGTCGCCTCGCGCAGCCGGTCGATGATTTCGCTGACGCTGGCTTTGCGTTGGTCGCGCGGTTTCAAGTTAAGGTAGAGACGACCGGTGTTGACCGTTGGATTGACGGTACCGGCACCGACAAATGAGGCGACGCTGACGACGTCCGGATCTTTCTGCACGATTTCTGAGACAACGCGCTGGCGTTCGACCATCGCCTTGAACGAAATCGACTGTGGCGCGTCAGTCACGCCGACAATCAGTCCGGTGTCTTGCAGCGGCAACAATCCTTTCGGGATGTAAATATAAAGTCCGATGGTCGAAACCAGCGTGATGATGGCGACAACCAACGTTGCGAATTGTCTCTGCAAAACCCATTTCAATGTGCGGTCGTAGAAATCGAGCATCGCTTTAAACATCCGTTCCGTGGCGATGTAAAACCGGCTATGTGCTGCGCCAGTCTCCGCTTTCAGCAACCGACCACACATCATCGGCGTGAGAGTCAGCGAGACGATGGCCGACCAGACCACCGCCACACTCATCGTGATGGCAAACTCTCGGAACAATCGGCCGACGATGCCGGTCATAAATAGCAGCGGAATGAAAACTGCAATCAGCGACACGCTGAGCGAAATGACTGTGAATCCGATTTGCTTCGCGCCTTTGAGCGCGGCTTCCAACGGCGGGTCGCCCATCTCGATAAACCGGACGATGTTCTCAATCATCACGATGGCGTCGTCCACCACGAAGCCGGTCGAGATTGTCAGCGCCATCAGCGACAGATTATCGAGTGTGAATCCGCAAAGTTTCATCACGCCGAATGTTCCGATAATCGCCAACGGCAACGCCACGCTCGGAATCACTGTCGCCCAGAACTTCCGGAGGAAAATAAAAATCACCAGCACCACCAAGCCAATCGTCAGCATCAACGTGAACTGCACATCGTGCACCGATGCTCGGATTGTTTGCGTCCGGTCGGTCAAGACATTGATTTTTACCGACGGCGGAATGGAGGAGCGCAAACGCGGCAGCAACGCTTTCACCCGGTCCGCTGTCTCGATGATATTGGCACCCGGCTGACGTTGGATGTCGAGAATGACGGACGGTTTATTGTTCACCCAGCCAGCGAGTCGAACATTCTCAACATTGTCCACCACATCGCCAATGTCACCGAGACGGACCGGCGAGCCTTTTTTGTAGGCGATGATGATTGGCTTATATTCTTCCGCCGATAAAATCTGATCGTTTGCACCGATGGCGTACGACTGTCGTGCGCCGTCGAAACTGCCTTTCGGAGCATTGATATTGTTTTGCTGTAACGCAGTGCGGACGTCTTCGAGGCTCAATCCGAGATTGGCAATCGCCGCCGGATTGATTCGCACGCGCACCGCCGGTTTCTGGTTGCCTTCGATGGTGACGAGTCCAACACCGGTGACCTGACTGAGTTTTTGCGCCAACACCGTGTCGGCGAGGTCGTTCACTTTTTCCAACGGCAACGTGTCGGAAGTAATCTGCAGAGTGAGAATCGGTGTATCGGCCGGGTTGACTTTGTTATACGTCGGCGGATTCGGCATGCTTTTCGGTAGCACGCCACCGGCGGCGTTGATTGCGGCTTGTACATCTTGCGCGGCGGCGTCGATGTCACGATCGAGATTGAATTGCAAAATAATCGTCGTGTTGCCAAACGAACTCTGTGACGTCATCTGCGCTAGGCCGCTAATCTGACCGAACTGGCGTTCGAGCGGCGTGGTGACTGAAGAAGCCATCACGTCTGGACTCGCGCCGGGATATTGGGCTGTGACTTGAATCGTCGGGAAATCCACCGGCGGCAATGCCGAAATCGGCAACAGCATATAGCCCAGCATTCCCATCAGCACGATGCCCACCATCAAGAGCGACGTGGCGACCGGCCGGTGGATGAATGACTCGGAAATGTTCACGTTATTTTCCCGGCGCGCCGGTCTTCACTTTCGAGCCGGCTTGCAACCGGTACTGACCATCCACCACCACCGCTTGGCCGGCTTGCAATCCTTCATCAATCAACGCCTCGCCGTTTTCCATCTGCGCGACTTTGATCGGTTGGATGGCAACGGTCTGGTCATCTTTAATCACAAATGCGTACGGCCCATCCGGCCCGCGTTGCACCACTGACGCCGGCGCGACGAGGCCGCCTTTGCGCAGCGTCAGCAACAAGCGCGCGTTGACAAATTGGCCGGGCCACAATCGTAAATCTTCATTCGGAAAAGTCGCCTTCAACCGAATCGTACCGGTGGTGACATCGATTTGATTATCAATCACCGCAAGCTGACCGGTCGCGAGCAGAGTGTGATTATCACGATCCACCGCCAACACCGAAATGTCACCGGCAGCATGTTCCTTCTGAATCGCCGGCAGCATTTGTTGCGGCAGTGTGAACACGACGGAAATCGGTTTCAATTGCGTCACCACCACCAAACCACCGGCATCCGTGGCGTGGACGATGTTGCCTTGATCAATGAGGCGCACGCCGGTCCGTCCGTCAATCGGCGACGTGATCGTCGTGTAGTTGAGTTGCACTTGCGCGCTGTTCACCGCCGCCGCGAGTTGATTGACCAATGCCTGTTGCGTGTCGAAGACCTGCTGTGCGATGACCTTTGCCGCGAGCTGTTCGGCATCACGCTGCAAATCTAGACGGGCGTTCGCCAGTTGCGCCTCGACCTGCGCGAGTGCGGCGCGGAACGGATCCGGATCAAGTTGCGCCAACACGTCACCGGCTTTTACATCCTGACCTTCGGTGAAAACGACCTTCTTCAGTTCGCCATCGACCCGAACATGAATGGTGACCGAGTTGAACGCTTGCACCGTGCCGAGTCCATCGAGGTAAATCGGCACATCTTTTTGCACGACGCGCCCCGCCACCACCGGGACCGGCGGCATTCCGACAACCGCTGGCTTGCCGGCACCCGACCGGCAACTGCGCACCCAGCCAAGGATGACCACCAAGCAAACCAACCCAATTCCAAATTTTATTTTATTCGACATACCCATCCTTCAAGTTAAACGCTAATTTCAAACAACTGTTTAACATCGCTTTTGCCTCCTGTCAATTACCAGTCGCCGGCGGTGTGAATTGGGAATTGACAGCACTTACCCGATTGCACTATTTGTGGTGGCCAATTTCTATGAACACCACCGTGCCGTTAAAGTTTTCTGCACCGCTCGACTCTGGCTTTCAGCCCGCCGCGTTGATGAACCGCCAGTATTTGCAATCGTTGCGAGCGCCGGTGCCGCTTGCGCTTGCGGTCGAAGGCGAAAATGGTCGCGTGTCGCGCTTTGAAACAGTGGTTTCGCCCGATGCGGATGCGGCGGCGTTGCAATATGTCGAACGCATCGTCAAATTTTTACTCTGGGCGCGCGGCGGTTGGAAACTCTATATCGGCGGACCGGCAGCAATTGGCCGATTCATCCAGAAAAACTATTCGCTAACCGGTGCCCGGAAGTTTGACGTCAAGATGATGGCGCAGGCGTACGGCAAAAAATTTCAAGTAGTGGTGACGACTGCGGCAAAGGTACCGGCGAGTCGCGAAAGCCAGCTCGCCGCCGGTGGACATCTCAAGGGATACCGGATTGGTTTTGACCTCGGCGCGAGCGATTACAAAGTTTCGGCGGTGGTGAATGGCGAAGCGATTTTCACCGAGGAAATGCCGTGGGATCCGAAGACGCAAGCGAATCCAGCGTATCATTACCACCATGTTTCGGCAGCGTTGCATCGGGCGGCAGCACAAATGCCACGAGTAGATGCCATTGGCGGCAGTTCCGCCGGTGTCATCGTCAATAATGAGATTCGGGTCGCCTCCTTGTTGCGAGCGATTCCGAAGCACCGGTTTCCGGAGGCCGCCGGTATTTTCAAGCGCATTGCCAAAGAATGGCGCGTGCCGCTGGTGATGATGAATGATGGCGATGTGACGGCATTAGCCGGCGCGTTGTCGCTCGGTACCGCCGGGATGCTGGGTGTGGCGATGGGTTCCAGTCAGGCCGGCGGATTCATCAACCGGAAAGGTCACATTTTAGGTTGGTTAAACGAACTCGCTTTCGTGCCGGTGGATTATAATCCTGCGGCGGCGACCGATGAATGGAGCGGCGACCGTGGTGTCGGCGCGCAATATTTTTCGCAGCAGGCGGTGAACAAGCTTTTGCCGGCGGCCGGGATTAAAGTACCGGAGGCGCTGGGTTTACCGGAGCGATTGTTGAAAGTTCAAGAGTTGATGTCGCAAGGCGACGAACGCGCAGCGAAGATTTACGAAACGATTGGGATTTATCTTGGCTATGCGATTCCGCACTATGCGGATTTCTACGATTACAGCCATGTGTTGATTTTGGGGCGAGTGACCACCGGTAAAGGTGGCGACATTGTGCTTGCGAAAGCGCACGAAGTTTTGCGGAAGGAATTTCCAGAAGTTGCCAAGAAAATCAAACTCCACGTTCCTGACGAAAAAAGCCGGCGCGTCGGTCAAGCCGTCGCGGCCGCTAGCTTACCGGCGGTATCTAAACCCACATTTCCCAGATTCGCTTCACAAGCTGTAGGCAGCGAGTTATAGTTTAGCCCCATAAACAAAGGCTTTCGTCGCTGTTGCAGTAACGGAAAACGGAGGAATCCAATGGGTGACGGCAAAAAACAGGCTCTGCGGGTTAGTTTTGACAGAGGTTTGAGGTTGGAATTTCATGGAGCGAACATCACCTCTGACGCGGGCCTGCTGGTGTACCGAGAGCTGGATGATGCACTGGAACTGACCACAAGGAGTGGCGGTCTGTTGGATGATTGGCGCACAGGCAAGAATACCCAACACTCACTTGTGGCACTGCTGCGGCAATCGATCTTTAGTCGGCTGGCGGGTTATGAAGACACCAATGACGCTGAACGTCTCGCAGTCGATCCGACGATGCGTCAAGTGGTCGGTGGGCGAGCCAGTGAACGTAGTGCCGCTTCCACCAGCCAAATGAGTCGCTTCGAGACGGAAGTGTTGACGCAGCCGAGGAATCTGGCGGAGTTGACGCGGTTGTCGGGAATCTGGATTGAGGAGTTGCGGGAACGCCAACCGATGCGGGAACTCATTCTGGACATGGATAGTTCGGTCAGTGAAACCTACGGCGAACAAGAAGGCACGGCCTACAAC